>Ga0256845_1003566_pt1 | contig 10476 bp, 6 predicted proteins | sample RiftiametaG_FD_189101 | JGI IMG/M metagenome (GOLD analysis project Ga0256845, IMG submission 189101) | Tube worm associated microbial communities from hydrothermal vent at the East Pacific Rise, Pacific Ocean - Riftia | ecosystem: Host-associated > Annelida > Integument > Unclassified ... | reverse complement strand
GGTATATTCATAAAAGAACGGGATTCTTTTTCGGCATGACCTTTGTAGTAGTCGCTGCTATCGATTGCTGCGTAGAGCAGCGCTGCTTTTTCTCTGTTTCTTTTTTCAATCGCTTCAACGCCCCCCTGATCGAGGAGCCATTTCAAAACTTCTCCAACAACGTAGATAGCAAAGCAGGGTGGGGTGTTGAACATTGACCCTTTATCTGCGTGGGTTTTGTAGGAAAGCATTGTTGGTGTGTTGTCTGGTGTTCTTGTTAGCAAGTCATCTCTAATAATAACGAGGGTAACTCCGGCCGGGCCAAGATTTTTTTGTGCACCGGCGAAGATGATACCAAACTTACTCACATCAATTGAACGGGACAAGATGTCTGACGACATATCACTGACGAGCAGTGTTTTTGTTTGAGGAATGTCGTGGAACTGTGTTCCGTAAATAGTGTTATTGGAGACAAAATAAAGATACTCTGAATTATCTGCAACTGTATATTCTTCCTGCTTCGGCACTCTGTTGAAATTGTTTTCTTCGCTGGAAAAGGGGACAGTAATATTGCCAAAAAGATGTGCTTCTTTAATGGCTTTTTTGGACCAGGTTCCAGTGTTCAGGTACGTGGCATTTTTCGTTCCACCAAGCAGATTCATAGGAACCATAAAAAATTGACTCGAAGCACCTCCCTGCAAAAACAAAACTTTGTAATTATCTGGGATATGCATCAGCTTCCTGAGGCTGGATTCTGCCTGGTCTGCAACAGCCATAAATTCTTTAGAGCGATGGCTGCTTTCGATAAGACCAATTCCGGTGTTTTTGAAATTGACGACATCTTTTCCGGCCTGTTGAAGTACTTCGTATGGCAATGTTGCAGGACCCGGACTGAAATTAAATATTCGATCAGTCATAATTATTTTCTCCTGTATAATATATAGAAACAGTTATTAGTCGCCAGAGCACTGACGTAAGGCCTCATATAAAACAATGCCCGCTGTCATGGCAAGATTCAAACTTCTAATATGTGTATTTGGCATAGGAAGTGTGTAACATCTATCATGGTACAGGGTAAGGATTTCTTCAGGTAACCCTTTTGTCTCTTTTCCAAATATAAGATACGAATCCTTGTCAAAATATGCTGAGGTGTACGGTCGGTCTGTTTTGGTGGTAAAAAAGAAGAGTTGTAATTCTTTCTGAGCTTTGAGGAAAGAATCGAAACTTTCCCAGTAGACGATGTTTACATATTTCCAGTAATCAAGGCCTGCCCGTTTTAAATGCTTATCTTCAGTTGAGAATCCAAGTGGTTTTACCAAATGCAAAATAGAATTTGTAGCCCCACATAGTCTGGCTATAGAGCCTGTGTTAGGCGGTATTTCTGGTTCTACTAAAACGATATTGAGCGACATGGCGGCCTGTTGTGGGAAGTAATATTTCGTGCCTGAATGAAAGATTTCGAAGATATCTTATATACACATTGTATTTAGACAAGACAATAAAAAACAAATTTACCTCCTTTCTCTTTGGCTATTCCCATATATCACACATATTTATAAAAACTGTTATTATTGGAAGAGGAAAGAACTATAACTTTTTACAAGCGTTATAAGGTATATTGTGCAGATTATGATTAAGTCACAATTTAAAAACAGTATAGCTTGGCAACTTTATGTGATGTTGGTGGTAGCCTGCGGTATAGTGCTTTTTGATTATTTGCCCGAAGTTAAGCAAAAGGATGATTCTACAGTGTGTTTGCAACTGTATGCCAGCAAGGGCGATCATCTTATAACTTTTCTTCAGGTTCGTGATGAGATAGGTGGTTCATTTGACAATGTTCCGGTTACTCTTGCACCTTTTTTTTTCAAACAGCTTAACATCAACAGTGCTGATGAAGATATACTAATGACTGTAAAAGGTATCGGCCCAAAACTTAGCGAGAGCATTGTAAGACAACGTTATTTGCGTGGGCCTTTTAAGTCAATTGACGATCTGCTAAACCTCAAAGGCGTTGGTCCAAAACGTGCAGAATATTTCACAAAAGTGTTTTCATTTGGAGAGCTACATTGAATAGCAAAGAGATAATCAATGGCCCGGTTCTTGTCTTGGTGGGGCCAACGGCCATTGGCAAAACTGATCTTTCACTTTCGCTTGCCGAACACTTCAGCTGTGAAATTATTAGCGTTGATTCCATGCAAGTATATCGTTTTATGGATGTGGGGACGGCAAAAGCAACAAAAGAGGAGAGGCAGAGAGTTCAACACCATTTAATAGACATTGTAAATCCTGATGAAAATTACGATGCAGCCAGATTTGTTGAAGACGCTAGAGCTGCAATAATTGATATTCATAACAGAAGTAAGATTCCTTTACTAACTGGTGGAACCGGCCTTTATCTCAAAGCACTGTTTGAAGGTATTTTCTCTGGAGTTGATGCAGATCCTCAAATAAGAAGAATACTTAAAAAAAGATTGCTCACGGAAGGTTCTAATATATTACATCAAGAATTGTGCGCATGTGATCATATTTCAGCGAAAAGAATACATCTCAATGACAAACATCGGCTTCTCAGGGCTCTTGAGGTTTTTATGTCGACCGGAAAGCCATGGTCCGCACATCTCAGGGAACATAAAGAACAGAATGAGGGCGTTCGGTTTCCTAAGGCGCTGTTATTGGGTTTGACCTGTGACAGAAGTGAACTTTACGATCGGATCAATACAAGGTGTAAAGAAATGATCTACAATGGACTGGAGGAAGAGGTACGCTCATTGCTGCAACAGGGATATAACAAGAAATTGAAAGCGTTCCGTTCTATCGGTTATAAGCATATGATTCAGTATATTGACGGAGAATCTGATCAGACCGAAATGCTGACACTTTTATCGAGGGATACCAGGCGGTATGCAAAGCGGCAGTACACCTGGTTTTCCAGGCTAGAAAAACTCCAATGGCTCGATGTAGCACAAAAACAGGAAATTTTTCAGAAAATTGATAAGTGGAAAAAAGAAATGCTATGAAAATCCCACAACCTATCAGAGAGCTCCTTGAGGTAAGGGGAGTGTCAGGGGAGGAGGATATAAGAAAATTTCTTTTTCCAAAACTTAAAGACTTGCCATCTCCAGAATTGCTGAAAAATTTACCGGAAGCCGTGCATCTTATAGCGCAATATATCCTTGCTAGAAAAAAAATTATTGTATGGGGTGATTATGATGTCGATGGCACGACTGCAACGGCATTATTGATTCAATTTTTCAAGGAATTTGACTTTAAAGCGGAATGGCACATTCCAAACAGGCTAAAAGAGGGCTATGGGCTGAACATTGAATGGTTTAAAGCAAATAAACAAATAATGTTTAAGGAAGACTTCCTGGTAATAACGGTTGATTGTGGAATATCAGACAGCATAGTTATCGATGAGATACAGAAAATGGGAGGGGAGGTTATAGTTACTGACCACCATTCAATCAAAAAGAATAGTCTTCCAAACTGCCTCATACTAAATCCTAATCAAAAAGATTGTGGTTTTTACGGTTACAAGCTTGCAGGTGTTGGAGTCGCCTTTTATCTGGCTGCAGGTCTTAAGATAGAACTAAATAAAAACAACGTAATAGGTAGTTGCAAGATAAACTTAAAGCAATACCTCGGATTTGTAGCACTTGGTACAATTGCTGATCTTGTTGAGCTCACACCAATCAATCGAATTATGGTGCGAGGAGGGCTTGAAGCGCTATCTGAAACAAAAATTGTTGGTCTTAAAGCTTTGCTGCAGACATGTGACATACGTTCGGGTCAAATTCACTCGGAAGATATAGGTTTTTTGATTGGCCCAAGAATTAATGCGGCAGGTAGACTTGGGAAAGCGGGAGTTGTTCTTCGTCTTTTGACGGAGGCAGATCCTCGGCAAGCTAGGCGTTTGGCAGAAAAGTTAACGGCGTTCAATGAAGAGCGTAAAAAATTAACATTATTATGCTTAGAAAATGCATTAACAATTGCAGATAAAGAGATAATTTCAAGTAATAAATGTGTCGTAGTGACAGGAGATATTCACCTGGGTGTTGCAGGGATTGTAGCCTCTAAGCTGGTTGAACTGAATAATTTACCCGCAATCGTTTTTTCTAAAAAAATGAACGATGACGGTTCAATATCCTATATAGGATCAGCAAGGTCTATTGAAGATGTAAGTATTATAGAATTGTTTGATAACTGTTCGAAATATATAATGAAATACGGTGGGCATGATATGGCTGCTGGCCTTACAGTGAGCGCAGAGAATAAGCAAGAATTTGAAAAATTGTTTATATCTTTCGCTCGGGAGTCAGTGAAGAAAATAGCTCAGGTGAAGAGTAGAAAACATGACATTGTTTGTCCAATATCCTTATTAATGTCAGAGAACTATCTAGATATATTAAGTAAATTTGAGCCATACGGCCCGGGTAACGAACAACCTGTTTTTTTGGATTCATCTGCATGTGTTGTAGATTCAAGAAAGGTAGGTCGAGGGGCTGAACATCTCAATGTTACTTTCCGTGGTAAATTTTCAAATTACAAAGGCATAGGATTTGGCCTCGGTAATCGTTTAAATGAAATCCAGAACAATCCTACAAGAACAACACTTTACACACCAACACGCAATAGATTTCGTGGTAATGTGAGCTGGCAGGTACGTGTAATAGATATCTAGAAATCCAATTATTCGTGTATTTTCGGCAACATATATGCAATCCATGTAGTTAATATGTGACATTTTCGACAAAAGCATGTTTTATTTGACATAAAAACCTATTGAAATCACCATCTTGGCTTAAGCGATTTTCTGCAGGTGATTTTGTTATTAGTGTTACTTAATTTTCTTTCATAGCATGGAAGAAAAGTAGCTTCCTGTATTGATTAAAGAAGATACTGCTGTTTCATTATTAAAAACCACGCAGGATTTTAACCGAAAAGGTTGGCCTGGCATCCTCGCTAGTAGCTGGTCAATATCTTTTTATAAACATTGCCTAGCTTTTCTTTTCGTAAGCATATTTTCTCTACTGCATCATGCTTCAGATCCTACGTCTTTTATCTATTAGAAATCTCAATTTCAAATTCACGACACCTAAAAAACAAGATTAAATAAGCTTTGATCTTTGGCCTAAAAAGTAGTCCCACAAGACAAGCGTGGGTAATTGTATCAAAGCGAGTTTTTCGTATAGCATGGTTGAATAACTATATTATTTATTAATTATACATAATATACATTATGCGACATTATGAAATGTGTAAAATAGATGCTTGAGAATACGCTTCGATCGGTTCTTGGTTTAAAATTTCACCCAATAATGCTATAAGTAAGCAGCTGTACGTCTAATCACCTATTTTTGGTTTGTTTTATTTTTATTAAAATTTCGTATATTCAGCGTGATAATAGGTTTTTATTAATGTGTTGTGGAGATTGTAATGAATAGAGATATTTACCAGGAACCTCTTGTTGGTCGATATACAAGTCGTGAGATGCAGGAATTGTTTTCAGAAAAGGAGAAGTTCACTACCTGGCGAAAATGCTGGGTAGCCTTGGCTGAAGCACAGTCTGAGCTAGGACTAACAGATATCATTTCTAAAAGCATGATAGATGAGCTTAGAAACAACATTAACAATATTGACTATAATGTAGCTGCAGCCAAAGAAAAAGAAATCCGTCATGACGTTATGGCTCATGTGTATGAATATGGGTTGAAGTGTCCTTCCGCTGCCGGAATAATTCATTTGGGAGCTACGTCTCAGTTTGTTGTATGCAATACTGATCTGCTTATACAGAGAAAGGCAATGCTACTTATTAGAAATGGCTTACTGCAGGTTGTTCAAAATCTTGCTCAATTTTGTGAGAAGCACAAGGCATTGCCAACACTGGGATTCACACACTATCAACCTGCTCAACCTACCACTGTCGGAAAACGAAATACTTTATATCTTCAGGATCTTATTATGGACCTGGATTATATTGATAATTACTTAGCGCAAGTAAAAGCACGTGGGGCTAAAGGTACTGTCGGAACGCAGGCTACTTTTCTCGAACTTTTTAAAGGCGATCATGAAAAAGTTCGAGATTTAGATAAACTGGTTGCAGAAAAACTTGGTTTTGACTCTGTATTCTCCGTAACTGGTCAGACTTACACCAGAAAACTGGACATGAAACTTGCTGAAACTCTCGCGGGTATGGCAGCTTCATGTCATAAATTTGGTGTTGATCTTAGACTCCTGTCAAACTTAAAAGTTCAAGAAGAACCATTTGAAGCAAAACAGACTGGTTCTTCAGCAATGGCCTATAAACGAAATCCTATGAGATCAGAGCGCCTTACTGGTCTTGCCAGAAAATTAATGAATCTTCCTCAAAATTTTGCATCAACATATTCAAATCAATGGTTTGAAAGAACTCTAGATGATTCAGCTATAAGAAGAATGGATATTCCACAGAGTTTTTTACTGGCTGATGCCATATTAAAGTTAATTATCAATATTACCTCAGATATGGTTGTATTTCCTGCGCAAATAAAGAGGCACATGAAATCGGAAATCCCTTTTATGGCAACTGAAAAAATCCTTATGGCTGCAGTAGAAAAAGGGAAAAGCAGACAGGATATGCATGAAATAATAAAAGAGCATTCCTTTGCCTCTGGAAAAGTCGTCAAGGAGGACGGTGGCGACAATGACTTACTGTTTCGAATAGCTGAAGACCCAAGAGTCCCCTTCTCTATTGAAGAGATAAATGGGCTTGTTGGAGATTTTGCACAATTTACCGGTCGAGCCAAAGAACAGACAGAAGAATTTTTGGCAGAAGTTGTTAACCCGCTTTTACAAAAAAACTCACAATTTATGAAAAAAGTAGATTCCAGTTTATCCGTTTAATATCGTTTTATTATGAATAAGTTAACCGAAATCTATCTTATAATTTTGCCTGACAAGTTTCATTATTTAAAGTTTATTCTAGAAGCTTATGACAATCTGGCGATCCTTTCTAGTTATGATAGCAAAAAAGGCATTGTTGTGGTTCGATTTCCCGATTCAATGGGAAAAGACCTAGTCGATTTGTTGTCCTTTTTAGCCCCATCTCTCTCATTATAGGATAATTATTTTAAAATCATTAATCATCCTGTTTTAATTTATTGATATTATCTACATGAAAATAAAAACATTTTATATAAAAACGTTCGGTTGTCAGATGAACGAAAGAGATTCTGAAATAATGGCACAGTCTTTAGGAAAAATTGGTTATCAGCCTGGTGTTGATTTATATGGAGCGGATTTAGTAATTCTTAACACCTGTTCAATCCGAGCAAAAGCCGAACAGAAGGTTATGAGTTTACTTGGATACCTCAGGAAGGCAAAAGCTAAAAACCCGTCAATGAAAATATGTGTAGCGGGATGTGTTGCCCAGCAGGAAGGTGGTCGAATAATCAAGCGGATGCCCCACGTTGACCTGGTGATTGGCACACAGAATATTTATAATATCGGTACTTTGATAGAAGATGTGAAAACAACAGGAACACGAGTTGTTACCTCGCTCGAGGATGACTACGTTATCCCTCAGGTATTGCCCGAAATTGCAATTACGAGAAGTAATGACTCTTTGATGGATGATTATATTGACCCTCCGGTTTATGCAAAGTTTGTTACCATTATGCAAGGTTGTAATAATTATTGCACATACTGTGTTGTGCCGTACACCAGGGGAAGAGAAGTATCACGAAAAAACATTGACATAATAGATGAAGTTAAAGTTCTTGTTGACTCTGGAGTCAAGGAGATCACTCTGCTTGGACAGAATGTAAACTCCTACGGAAGGACAAATAAAGTATCAGATTTGGCAACATATAATTTTTCTAATCTTCTTAGAGATGTCTCTCAAGTTGAGGGACTCGAGAGGCTGCGCTTTACAACTTCAAATCCAAAGGATTTGACAGACGAACTGATGCAGTGCTTTGCAGACATTAAAAATCTCTGTCCTCAATTTCATCTACCTGTGCAATCTGGCTCCAATGCCATACTTAAGAAAATGAACAGGAAATATAGTATTGAACAATACTATGACCATGTGGAAAATTTGCAAAAAAATTGCCCAGAAATAGCTTTAACAACTGACCTTATCGTCGGGTTTCCAGGTGAAAAAGATACTGATTTTAAGAGTACCATGAAATTGCTCAATGATGTCAGGTTCCATGGCTCATTTTCTTTTAAGTATTCAGACCGTCCTGGTACAGCTGCAAGTACATTTGAAGACAAAGTAGAAGAGTCCGTTAAGTCAGAACGTCTTGCAATATTTCAAAAACGACAGGATGAGATCAGTCTTTTAAGAAACAAAGAGTATGTGGGTAAAGTGAAAAGAATACTCATAGAACGTTGTGAAAAAGAAGGTTGTAGAGGACGAACAGATACCAACCATATAGTTCATCTTGAGAACTGTTTGGGATCTAAAGGTGGGGAGATGGTCGACGCGAAGATAAAACACGCCGGGCAGCACTCTCTGCAGGGAATTGTTAATAAATAATGCCATGACAAGCTGTTGTATTGGCATGAGATCTATTTCAACTTTAGCCTTGAAGGGCTCAACGTAATCTAACTATCTGTGTCGTTATTATCTTCTGCCTCTGGTTTTTTTGGCTCGCTTAAACCAGGAAGAGGAAGATTCTTTTTGGACGGTACGATTCCTTTACCTGTAGAAGCCGAAACCCTTCTTACAACTCTGGTTGACACACGTTTTCCTTTGGCGCCCACATTTTTTATCAAAAAGTCATCAAAAGAAATTTCGATGGAATTAGTTCGAGCTCTCGCCGATGGCATCATGTTGATTTTAGCAAAATTATTTTCACCAAAACTCATGAGTAAAATCTTTGAACGTTTATGTTCTGCAAATAGGTGATATTCTTTGTCAAGTATAAAACTTGGCGTTTTAAATCGCTTTACGTAAGCCAGATTCTCGGCACCATCTCTATAAATTATATTGAAAACGACGTTTTTCTTTACAATGCCAAACCATTCAAGATCCTGTCCGACATAGAGCTTTTCTGTAACCGGTAGTATTTTATACATACCATTTGTGAAGATCAGGAAAAGTTTGTCGTATTCCGAGCATGTAACGGTTTGATCATGTTTTGCATCGGTTTCTTTTATGTGATAACCAAGGAAACCAGATTTTTTGTTGTAAACAACAGATAGATTGGACAATGCTACTTTCCTATAACTGACCTCAGAAAAACTTGTTATCTCTGTTAATCTGGGGAAGTATTTGCCATACTTGTTGAGCAATTTATTCAGAAAGTTAAGGGTGAAGGCAACCATATCCTCAAGAGATTTGGTGATAGCTTTAATATCTTTTCGTATCGCTTTTATCTCTTTCTGCTGTTTGTTAATGTCATATCGTGAAATTCGTTTAATTCGAATCTCCAGCAAGCGCTCTATATCCTCTTTCGTTACAGGGCGTACAAATTCATCTGAAAAGTCAGCAAGTGCTGTATCGACACTTTCTACCACCATCTTATAATTTTTTGCTTCTTCAATATTTTTATAGAGTCTCTCTTCTATAAAAATTTGTTCGAGTAACCTGGCATGAAGTTTTTCCTGCAATCTGTTGAACTCAATCTCAAGCTCTTTCTGCAGGTCATCTTTCAGCTTGAAGGTGTTAAGTTTGATGACATCACTGACCGTTGACGTCTCAGGGTTATTGCCATTGATGAGTGTCAGGTTGGGCGTAATAGAAACCTCGCAATCAGTAAAGGCGTACAGCGCTTTTATGGTATCTTTTGCATAAACTCCTCTGGCCAGCTTGATTTCAATTTCTACGTTTTCAGCAGTGTAGTCATTAATAGATACAATCTTGATTTTTCCAGCTTTGGCAGCTTTTTCAATGGAATCGGTCAACGACTGTGTTGTTGTCGTGAAAGGAATTTCCTTTATGAGGATTGTTTTTTCATTGTATTCTTCGATCCTTGCCCGACATCTGATTTTACCATTGCCATTATCGTAATTGGTTACGTCAACAAGCCCTTTTTTGAGAAAATCAGGGTAGAGTGTGAATTCCTCACCAACAAGTATCTTTTTTTGTGCTTCCAGAAGTTCACAAAAGTTATGGGGAAGTATCTTTGTGGCCATTCCAACCGCTATGCCTTCAGCCCCCATAAGTAGGAGCAAAGGTATTTTTGCTGCGAGGGTAACCGGTTCCTTCATCCGGCCGTCGTAAGAATCAACAAATTCGGAAAGGTCTTTATTAAAAAGTATTTCTTTAGCCAGAGGAGAGAGTCTGCATTCAATGTATCTGGCAGCGGATGCGCGGTCACCTGTGAAAATATTGCCAAAGTTCCCTTGTTGTTCAATGAGGTAACCTTTATTAGACAGATTAACCAAGGCGGCAAAAATTGACTGATCACCGTGTGGGTGGAGTTTCATTGTTTCGCCAACCACATTGGCAACTTTGTGAAAACGACCATCTTCCATATTGTGGAGTGTTTGCAAGATGCGTCGTTGTAC
>Ga0256845_1003565_pt1 | contig 10478 bp, 9 predicted proteins | sample RiftiametaG_FD_189101 | JGI IMG/M metagenome (GOLD analysis project Ga0256845, IMG submission 189101) | Tube worm associated microbial communities from hydrothermal vent at the East Pacific Rise, Pacific Ocean - Riftia | ecosystem: Host-associated > Annelida > Integument > Unclassified ... | reverse complement strand
GCGTCGGGCAAGAGCTCCTTCACTACGAGGACCTGCCCGAGCCGACGACAACCGGCGACGGCACCGAGAAGATGGGCAGCCCCAACCCCGGCTACTGGGGCCGGGTCAGTGTGATGGCGAGCGTCGACCGGGCTTGCCTCGCGTTCCCCATCAAGGACGACGGAGTCTCCATTGGCCGCGACTCCGGCGACATCACCTTCCCCGACGACGGCTACGTCTCGGGAAACCATTGCCGCATCATCGGTGATGACGAGGGGGTGTTCCTGGAGGACCTCGGGAGCTCGAACGGCACCTATGTCCGCGCCCGCAAGGACCAGAGCGTCCCGCTCGGTTCACTGATCTTGGTAGGTCAACAACTGTTCCGCATCGACGAGGGTTGAGCCACTCGGGCTCAAAAAGGGGCACCCATGCTCTCGCTGAACCGGCCGGTCCGGCGCGAGCATGGGTGCCCTTGGTGTGTCTATGGGCCCTGAGAGGCCCTATGGGTATCAGAGCATCTCGAGCCGCTTGAGCTCTCGACGGATCTTCCCGAGCGCCTGCTCTTGGAGTTGGCGAATTCGCTCACGGGACAGAGAGTACTGACCACCGATCTCCTTGAGCGTGCGCTCGTCCTCGTCGATGAGGCCAAAGCGCTTGCGAATGATATCCGCCTCGATCGGTCGGAGCTTGGAGACGAGGCGCTTGACCTGCTCGTTGAGGGCGCTGACCTCGAGCCCGTCACCGGGCGTCTCTGCGTTGTCGTCTTCGAGGAAATCGACCACGCGCCGACCATCTTGATCGGAGACCGGCTTGTCCAGAGAGACCGGGTTGTCGACGAGCAGCGTGCCCATCTTCTCGATCTTGGCGAGGGCCAGACCAGTCTGCTCAGCCAGCTCCTCTCGGCTGGGTTCACGCCCCAACCTGGCCTCCAACTCTCGCCGCGCCTTGTTGACCTTGTGGTAGGCGTCGATCATGTGGACGGGGAGCCGGACCTGCCGGCCCTTGTCCGCGATCGCACGGCTGATGGCGTGTCGGATCCACCAGCTCCCGTAGGTGGAGAAGCGGAAGCCCTTGCGGTAGTCGAAGCGATCGACCGCCTTCATCAGACCGATGTTGCCCTCCTGGATAAGGTCCTGAAGCGGCATCCGGCCGTGGTTGAAGCGTCGTGCGATCGACACCACCAACCGCAAGTTCGCCTTCACGAACCGGTTCTTCGCAGTCCGGAGGTTCCGGCCTGCGCGATGAACCTCGAGCGCGTAGGTAGCGAAGGGACGCGAGCCTTCGCGGGGGGGCTTGACCACCAGCTCGAGGCCATGACGTTGGCCTCCCTTGATCGCGGCGACCTCTGCGGCGAGCGCCTCCGCGATGATGTTGTCCGTGTCCAGCTCGAGCATGCGCTCGGTCAGGTCGGAGACCGCGGCCTCATAGCCGTCCTTGTTCCCGCGAGTCTCTCGGTCTCGCAGGCTACGGGAGGTTCGCCGCATCGTCCGCAGCGCCTTTGCAGGCACATCATCGGCATCGATACGAGCCTCCAGGACCGCCACGATCCCATCGACGAAGGGGGGGTAGGCCAGCAGCGCCGTCCAGTACGCCTTGCGCAGGTTGAAGATCCGCGTCGCCGCCGCGAGCTCTTGCTCGGCCGTCATCACGTCGAGATCCGACATCTCGCGGAAGTAGACGCTCAAGAAGTTCGCGGAATCGGAGTCGCTCTTCGAGCCTCGACCTGTGCCCTTGGGCCAGGTCTTGCCACGCGAACTGCGTGCGAGCTGAGGAGGTGCTCCGCGGGTGACCTTGCGACGTGCCATGGTTTGTTCTCATTCCTGGCGCAAAAATGCGCCTCTCAGGATCGATGGTGGATGGCTCTGGCCATCCAGAAATATCGAGTCAGCAGGGACTCTTGGTACCGAGGCGGGCTCGATTCTATGCCCCGTGGGGGCGGACACCTTCGCGGTGTGTGAAGTTGCGACTTGAAAAACGTACGAGATGCCCGATGTGTTCGACTGCGTTGACCAACGAAGCGAGAGGGCGGTCGCTGACACGTCCCTGGGTGGGTCGGGTGTGGTCGGGGTATCGAGCAGATGCGAATGCCAATGCCGTGCCAGCATCATGAATGAGCGCGATTCTCGCTCCCCCACGTCGATGACCATCGTGTGGCCGAGTTCCTTGCCAGTGAGTGAGGCATACCTAGGCCGGTCTACGGTCCCGACTTGGGGAGGTTGCAACATCCTCAATGGGCGGGGCCGTCCATCGAGATGGAGAGGGTGGTGCCCCCCCATCCCCGGACGCCGCCGCGGCACAATGACACGCGATGTGGCGACCACGCGACACATCTGTCAGCAGATCCGTGTTCCCGGCTACTACTCCAGCCATCCGCCGGCCCACACGAGAGTGATGTGCTCCGGTGTGTGTGGATGCGACCTGTCCCTATTCGGGCTTGCGCTCTGCGACGATCCAGATCTCTGGAGACGCGGCACCGTAAAAACGACCGCGTGTGTCTCGGCTCCCCGAGACCTCGAGGACCCGCATGCCCATCGCGGAGATGGCCTTGCCCAAATCGTGAACCGAGAACGCCCGGATGAACATTCGATGCTCATACTGACGGCCATCGTCGAAGATCACCCGCCGATGCACCCGGAGCCGATTGGTGAAAAAATTCATGTCGGCCTCGTCGATGACCATGCAGCGACGGCCTTGCCACCAGCTTCGGGCGGGCAGTTGAGGGCAGACAAAATCCCGGTTGAACACATGTAGAAGCAGTCGGCCTCCCGGTGCGAGGCGGGCCGTCATCTCCTCGAGACAGCGGAGGTTTTGCTCGTCCTCGAAGTACCCGAAGGTCGTCCCTACACAGATCACGGCGTCGTACTCCCGGTCCTGGGGGAGCCTGTTCATATCGCAGTGGATGAAGTCGACGCTGCCCGACTCGAGCGCCGCACCTTCTTTGTTCTGCGCGGCCGCGAGCATCAACGCCAGAGAGTTGTCGATGCCGATGACCTGGTAGCCCATCTTGGCCAACTCGATCGCATGGCGCCCATCCCCACAGCCGACGTCGAGGATGCTCGCTCCCTCCTCCAGACCGAGCTGGGCCTGGATGAACTCAGCGTCACGGGTGCAAGCCTCCACCCAGTCGGGTGGGTACAGAAACAGATAAGGCTCGGCGAAGACATCGTCGTACCAAGCCTTGCGGCGTTTTTGAGCTTTTACCTCCGGCGGTGCGGGTGGCTTCACCTCTTGGGGACCGGTGCTCGGTTCCGGCGCCTCGTCGTCTTCTTCGACTTCGAGGACCTCATCTTCGAGCATCTCTTCGACCGCCTCGATCTCCTCGACCTCCGCGCTGTCGAGCACCTCACTGGCCTCGAGCACCTCGTCCTTTTCTTCAGCCGGAGCCGGAGCCTCGGGTTCCGGCCGGGTGAGAGAGGGGATCACGACGCTGGGCGTGGCCAGGTTGGGGATCACCATCTCTTCGGTCGGCGCTGCCTCAGCCGAGGACGCGGTGCTCTCGGGCGCCTTGGACAAGGTCGGGATCACCATCTCTGGTGTCGGGGTAGCTTCGACCTCTGGTGCCGAGGAAGCTTCGACCTCTGGCGTCGAGGAGACCTCGACCGAAGCCGCGAGAGTCGGGATGACGAAGCCGCCCGTCGCCTCCTGCTCGACCTCTGCGGGGGCGGCCGAGCCCACTGATCCGTCGGGGCCGATAGGCCTCACGGTCACTGCAGTGACCTCGGTTGGACCCCGAGTATCGTCGCCGATCTCAGCCGCAGCCTCTGCGACGAGCCGAGCCTCCAACATCGCTCGTTCTTCGGGCGTCGAGGGCTGGGGGGCGGCGGCGATTACGGTCGCCCCCGTGCGTACCGGCTCGTCGACCTCCTCGAGTTCTTCGACGATCTCTTCGACCTCCTCGAGCTCTTCGACCTCCTCGAGCGCTTCGGCCTCCTCGAGCTCTTCGGCCTCCTCGAGCTCTTCGGCCTCCTCGAGCTCTTCGGCCTCGGGGATGGGCTCCCGCCGAAGGCTCGGGATCACAAATTCACCGGAGGTCGCGCTGACGTGCTCGGAAGTCACCGGTGCGTCGCGCTCCGGCTCTGGCTCCGGCTCCGGCTCCGGCTCCGGCTCCACAAGGAGGAAACGACCGCTCTCGAACGACGGCTGTTCGGACTGAGGTTGGAATGCCGCGCTGTCGGGAATGGCCCCGATATCCGAGATCTGAACCTCGAGGTCGGGCTCGGTTGGCGCGTCCTCGGTCGGCTCGACCTCCACGACGCCCCGGACCGTCGACTCCGCCGCCGCGCGGTGGGTCCCTGCGTTGAGCGCCTCGATAATTTGCGCATCCAGGTCATCGAGCGGGACCTCCGAGATGATCGGATCGGGCATGTGCAGCCAGTCCTGCTCCTCGACATCCCAGCTCATTGTTCGGCTCCAACGGCGCGCAGCAAGGCCTGGCCAAACTCGAGCTTCATGCCTGGCTCGATCCCAGGAACAACCTCGACACCAGGCTCAGTCAACATCACGACGGTACTTCCCAAATGGAACACACCGAGCTCGTCGCCCTTCGCCAAAAACGGCGGTGGCTCGAGCTCGTGAACGATCTCGGTCTCAGGATGTGCTTCGGCTGCGTGGTAGGCGCAACTCATATGCCCGACGCCAAAGGCTGCAACCATCACGACCGCAACCATACCCAGGTCGGTCTCGAGCAGATGAACGACCCGCTCGTTCACGGCGAACAAACGCGGCTCGCTGGCCACGGAGGCGTCGGTCACCGGCAACAAGCGGCCAGGGACCAGGGTCAGACGGCGCACGACACCGGAGAAGGGGGAGTGGACCCGATGGTAGTCCCGGGGATGCAGGTAAATGACGGTCTGAAGCCCCCCCACAAAGCGCTTGGCGAGCTCGGGGTCTGCCAACAGCTCACCGATCGCGTAGGCGTGGCCTTTGGCGACGACTACACCCTGAGCCTCGATATCGGAGACCTCGCGCACCCGACCGTCGCAGGGGGAGACCAACACACCGCCGCGCTTGTCCACGCTCCGCACCCCCGCCCGGAGCCGGCGAGTGAAGAAGGCATTGAAACTCGAGAATCCCTGGTCGAGATCGCCAGGCTCGATCTCGTCCAACTCCACACCAAACACCTTGGAGTAAGTGGAGACCGCGGCCCGACACACTGCTTTGGGCAGTGGCAGGCGCGCGACGGCACCCATGGCCTGCGTCGCGGCCATGGCAGACCACTGGGGCGATCGATCGATCAGGGCGACCGCCAAGCGGTCTCGCAGCGAAAGGTCCGAGCCGCGCATGAAGGGGGCAAGCCTATCCGAGCGGGGCTCGCCGCCGCAAGACTATCTCGCAGAGTGATCGACTACCCAGATCCATTGGTCGGCGATCAGCGGCGAGGGAGCGCCGGACCCGGGGGTCCCTCGCCAGGGCCGGCCCAACGCGGCTCAGACGTCGAAGTAGAGCTCGAACTCGTGGGGGTGTGGTCGGCCCCGGACCTCAGCGACCTCGTTCGTGCGCTTCCAGCTGACCCAGGACTCGAGCAGATCGCGGGAGAACACGTCGCCGGCCAGCAGGAACTCGTGGTCTGCCTCGAGAGCGTCGAGTGCCCCCTCGAGCGTCGCAGGAACCGAGGGCACGTTGGCGAGCTCCTCAGGACTGAGGCTGTAGATGTCCTTGTCGAGGGGCTCCCCTGGATCCATGCGCTTTTGGATGCCGTCGAGGCCGGCCATGAGCAGGGCAGAGAACCCGAGGTAGGGGTTGCAGGTCGGGTCCGGGGTGCGGAACTCGATCCGGATCGCCTTGGGCGAGCTCGAGTAGGTGGGGATGCGGATGGCCGCCGAGCGGTTGCGAGAGCTGTAGGCGAGGTTGACCGGGGCCTCGAAGCCGGGGACCAGACGCTTGTAGCTGTTGGTGCTCGGGTTGGTGAACGCGCACAGAGCCGAGGCATGGTGGAGCACGCCAGCGGTGAACTGGAGCGCCATCTCTGAGAGCCCGGCGTACTGCTCCCCCGCGAACAGGGGCTGGCCGTCTTTCCACAGCGACATGTGTGTGTGCATGCCGTTGCCGTTGTCGCCGTACAGCGGCTTGGGCATGAAGGTCACAGCCTTGCCCGCGCGCCGCCCGACGTTCTTGATCGCGTACTTGAACCACATCACCTTGTCGGCTTGAGACAAGAGCGAGTCAAAGCGGATGTCGATCTCGGCCTGGCCCCCGGTGGCGACCTCCATGTGTTGACGCTCCACGGTGATCCCCAGCTCTTCGAGAGCCAGGACCATATCCGTGCGCAGGTCGTGCTGAGCGTCCGCGGGTGGGACCGGGACGTAGCCCCCCTTTGCGCGGATCTTGTACCCGAGGTTCGGGTACTCCTCCCGACCCGTGTTCCAGTGCCCGAGGTCCGAGTCGAGGGCGTAGAAGCTGCTCTGCGTGCCGCTGCTGTAGCGAACATCGTCAAAAATAAAGAACTCGGCTTCGGGGCCGACAAAGAAGGTGTCGGCGATGCCCGTGGACCGAAGGTAGTCCTCGGCGCGCGCCGCCAAGGACCGGGGACAGCGCTCGTAGTCCGCGCGTGTGATGGTGTCGACCGCGTTGCCGAGCATGACGAGGGTCGGCACCTCCATGAAGGGATCGACCTTGGCGCTCGTGGGATCCGGTATGACCAGCATGTCCGAGGCGTTGATGGTCTTCCATCCCCGCACCGAAGAACCGTCGAAACCAAAACCCTCTTCGAAGGCATTCAAGTCGAGTTGATGGGCGGGCACGGTGAAGTGCTGCCAGGCACCCAGCATGTCGATGAAGCGCAGGTCGACCATACGGATCTCCTGCTCGCGAATGAAGTCAATGACGTCCGTGGGGGTTTGTTCGCTCATGATCGTGCTGCTCTCTGGGCGATGTGGCGAAATCGGGACCGACTAGAAAACCTAGAGGGCCGACTCGCCGCGTTCATCGGTACGGATTCGAATGGCGTCGAGGACGGGCAGGACGAAGATCTTGCCGTCGCCGATGCGCTCGGAGGCCGCGACCTCGCGAATCGCCGCGATCACCTCTTCGGTGCGGGCGATCGGGATCACGACCTCGATTTTGATCTTGGGTACGAAGTCGATGACGTAGGCCGAGCCCCGATAGAACTCGGTCTTGCCGCCGGTGCGGCCGAAGCCCTTGACCTCAGTGACGGTCATGCCGCCGACCTCGAGTTCGGTGAGCCGCTGCTTGACCTCGTCGAGCTTGAACGGTCGGATCATGGCCTCGACCTTGACGAGTTCGATCTCGCCTGCATCCGCGATCGGTGTGCTCATCCTTTGCCTCCACCTGAGCGCTCAACAGGACGGTGCGGGGCAAAGGGAGGCTCGGGAGTGAGGGGCACGAGCGAGCCCACAGCGTCGGCGACCGACTCGAAGTCGAGCTCGGCGAGGAGTGAGCGCAGCTCGCTCGTCACCCGTAGCGCGGCCCCTGGCTCGGCGAAGTTGATGGTCCCGAGCTGAACGCAGCGCGCCCCCGCCATCAGGAACTCGAGCACATCCTCGCCCGTCGAGATGCCGCCCATCCCACAGATCGGGAGATCCGGCAGGGCCTGGGAGATCTGATGGACCATGCGCAGGGCAACGGGCTTGATCGCCGGGCCCGAGAGCCCCCCGAAAGTGGTGGCGATGCGTGAGCGTCGACGTCGAACGTCGATGGCCATGCCCGTGATCGTGTTGATGACCGAGACCCCGACCGCACCGGCCTGGGCAACGGCGTCGGCCATGCCCACGATGTCGGCCACATTGGGGGTCAGTTTGACCACAATCGGGATCTCGCTGACCTCGACACAGGCCTTGGTGAGGCGGTGCGCCACTTCGGGGACAGTCCCAAACTCGATCCCCCCCTTTTTGATGTTGGGGCAGGAGATGTTCATCTCCAGCGCGGCGATCCGCCCTGCACCGCCCTCGCTGAGGGTCTTGGCGCACTCGACGTAGGAGTCGAAATCGGTGCCGAAAAAATTCACCCAGACGCTGACGTCGAGCTCGGCGAGGTAGGGCAGCTTCTCGTCGAGAAAGACCTCGCAGCCCACGTTCTCCAGGCCGATGGAGTTGAGCATGCCCGACGCAGTCTCGTAGATTCGCGGCAGGGGGTTGCCGTGGCGCGGGAGGGGCGAGATACCTTTGGTCGAGAGCCCGCCGAGCTCGCGCAGATCCATGAACGGCTCGAAGCGACGGCCGTAGGCAAAACAGCCGGAGGCCGTCAGGATCGGGCTGCGCAGCGTCAGCGGGCCGAAGTCACACTCGAGCGCGACGCCGGGGGCGGCCTCAGGCGGGATGTCGGGAGTCGAGCTCACCAGCGCACCTCCCGGGCCTCGAACACAGGCCCGTCGGTGCAACAATATTTGTAGGGCTTGTCACCGTAGACCGGCACAGCACAGCCCAGACACACACCGAAGCCGCAGGCCATCATCTCTTCGAGACAGATGTAAGTCGGCAGGTCTCGGGCCAGCCCGATCTCGCGGACCGCCTCGAGCATGGGGGTCGGTCCGCAGGCCAAGAGCTCCACAGACTCGCCCGTGGCCGCGGCCTCCTCGATGCGGCGAACCAGGGGAACGGTGACCCGGCCGGCCTCACCGCGACTGCCGTCTTCGGTCGCCAAGACCGTCGGGACCCCCCAGTCGTCCAGCGCACCGGTCAACACGAGATCCTCGCTTCGCCGACCGCCGTAGAACAGCTCGATGGAGGCGACAGCTCCATCGGCGACGGCCCGGCGAGCGTGAAAGTGGAGCGGCGGTAGACCGACGCCGCCCGCGATCAAGAGCTGGCGTCGCCCCGCGCCGTCGTGCCCAGGTTTGGGGAACCCCCTGCCGAGCGGCCCGGTGACCGTGAGAGTCTCCCCTGCCCCCATGGCCTGCATCTTGGCCGTGCCCCGACCAAAGACCTTCATCATCACCGTAAACCGGCGGCCGTCGATGGGCTGGAGAACAGAGAAAGCCCGGCCGTTGAGCAGATCTCGGCCCCAGTCTCCACGCAACATGACAAACTGGCCGGGCGCGGCGTCGGCGACTGGGTTGTCTGCTTCAGACTCGAGCTCGAGCACGAAGTAGCCCCCGGTCAGTCTGCGGTTCGAGACGACGTTGACCTGGAATTGGGCCGGGGCCACGCGCGAGTCATATGCCAAAGCTCGGGCTCCGTCTACTCGCAGCGTGCAAGACTTCGCACGCTGATTTTCAGCATGGAACGTCGATTACGACGTTTTAGAGCAGGTCGCGCAATCCATGAGGATCGCGTCGACGGGTTGGGAACGGCCTTCTCCGGCGTAGTAGCGAGGTCTCCGTCCCACCTGCTGAAAACCCAATCGGGCGTAGAGGGCCCGCGCGGGCGTGTTGTCGGCCGCGACCTCGAGCTCGATTCGGTCGCAGCCGTATGCCGCTGCGCGTGCGATCGCGTGACTGAGGAGATCTCGACCCCAACCCCGGCCGCGATGCTCGGGCGCAACTCCGATCCTCCTGAGCTCGCAGCGCACTCCAAACACCGGCGCGGACAGAAACCCCACCGGCTCCGCCCCCCGGTAGCCCAAGGTCACGAGGGGAGTTCCGGCCCGAGGTGCGAGCTCGGACATCCACGCCTCCCGCGGCCACGGTCGAGCGAAGCAGACCGTGTCGAGGGCCATGAGCGGGTCGAGGTCCGCCTCGCTCGCGTCACGTGTCTCCAGCACTCTCGGTCGCCGTCTCGGTCGCCGTCTCGGTCCCGGCCTGGCCCTCCGTCGGGCCCTCCGTCGGGGCGTCCGTCGAGGCGTCCGTAGGTGCGTCCCGGCTCAGGCGAGCGAGCTCGTCGCCCAGGCTCCCGCGGCGGTCGCCGACGGTCAGCCCGAGGCCGCTGCTCGCGGAGGTCAACAGCACATCGCGGGGGTCGATACCCAAGACGTCGGCGAAGCGCCGCGGCAACAACCCGCGTTCAGAGGCCCCCAGCTTGTCGCACTTGGTCACGCAGACCAGGCAGGGGAGCTCGATGGCGGCGCAAAACTCGAGCAGCCCAAAGTCGTTGTCGCGCGGACCGTGACGCGCATCGATGAGCGTCAAGAGCCCACGCAGCGTCTCGCGCTCACGAAGGTAGCCCTCGATCATGGGCCCGAAGGTGTCTCGAACCTCGCGCCGGGCCTTGGCGAAACCGTAGCCGGGGAGGTCGACCAGGCGCAGGTTCTGATCGACGCGCCCGGGGCCGCGCAGGCGCAGCGCGAAGAAGTTCAGCAGCCGGGTGCGCCCGGGGGTGCGGCTCACTCGAGCCAAGCCCGTCCGCCTCGTGAAGGTGTTGAGCAAGCTCGACTTGCCCACGTTCGACCGGCCCGCGACGGCGAACTCCGGACGGTCGCCAGGGGGACAGCTCGCCAGGTTCGGCGCGCTGAGCTCAAAGGCGGCTTCGACCACTTGCCACCGCGGCGCTCTTGCCTTGCTCATCCGGCGTACCTTGACAGCACGAGCGACGTAGATGCAATCGGCTCCGGCGGGGGTTAGCATCCATCGATGGAGGTCTACGGACTCACCGGGGGCATCGGCAGCG
>Ga0256845_1003564_pt1 | contig 10479 bp, 9 predicted proteins | sample RiftiametaG_FD_189101 | JGI IMG/M metagenome (GOLD analysis project Ga0256845, IMG submission 189101) | Tube worm associated microbial communities from hydrothermal vent at the East Pacific Rise, Pacific Ocean - Riftia | ecosystem: Host-associated > Annelida > Integument > Unclassified ... | reverse complement strand
TGCCACAATCTACACGGGAGATTCTTTAATTTAAAAACTCTTCAAAAAATGTCGGCTCTTAAACCAGTTATTTGGACGCTTCATGATGAATGGGCAATTACACCGCATTGTGCACTCACTTTCCAGGGCACGGAAATGAAAAATGGTTTATTTGTTTGTCCGAACATTAAGGTGCCCCCTAGATTACTCTGGGATAATACAAAATATTTATCTTGGAGAAAAAATAATATTTATAAAAACAGCAGTATGGCTATTGTTACGCCATCAATATGGTTAAAACAAAGAGTGGAAAAAACAATCTTAAAAAATCAAAAAATTAAGATAATAAATAATGGAATTAACACTAAAATATTTCAACCAAAAAATAAAAAAATCTCCAGGCAAAAATTAAACTTACCACAAGATAAGAAGATAATTTTATTCTTAGCAGATAATTCTAAAAAAAGCCCGTGGAAAGGGTGGTGTTATACAGAAAAAATTATAGAAAAATATAAAAACAGAAGCGATATTATATTTCTAAATGTTGGAAATTCAGAAAAACCAGAAGACTATGGCAATGTGAAATTTATAAAACAAACAAATGATCCTGAGGTAATCTCTTTATACTATAATTCTGCAGATATATTTATATTAACCTCTCTTGCGGAAAATTTTCCTTTAGCTGTGTTAGAAGCAATGGCTTGTGGTGTGCCGGTAGTCTCTTTTGACGTAGGTGGCATCAAGGAGGTGTTAGAACATAAAAAAAATGGATATTTAGCGACGTATAAAGATGAAACTTCTTTATTATCTGGAGTTAAATATATTTTATCTCTTAATAAGGCCACATTAGAAGAAATGAAAGATGCATCTTCTGCAAAAATACAGGAGAATTTCAACATAGAAAAGATGATAAGAGAATATGTTTTTCTTTACAAGAAATTATTAAAATAAAATGAATGATTTTAAAAAAAAAGAAATAATAAAAATAATAACAAAGAGGGAGAAATTGAGGTCGCTAAACAGAATCAAAAGACTAGTAGTGGATCCAATAAGGGCTCTACCTTTTTATTTTTTAGCTGCAGCAAGCCACATAAAACCATTTGAGATAACTTTTGATACTTTGTGGGGTACAAAAATGACAAGTTATTTACCTGAGGGAAATACTTTTTATTATTATGGTTTTTGCGAAGCTAATTTAACTAATTTTTTATTAAGATTTTTGAAGCATAGCGATACATTTGTAGATGTTGGTGCACATATAGGCTTTTATAGTATGTTAGCATCTGAAATAGTTGGAGAAAATGGCAAAATTTATAGTTTTGAACCAACACCTAGAACTTTTAAAACGCTTAAAGAAAACACAAAAAAATTAAAAAATGTGCACCTATTTAATATTGCACTTTCAAATAAAGAAGGAAGAATCGATTTTTCCGATTATGGGCCTGGTTACGGAGCCTATAATAGTGGACATCCCAATGGCGCAGCCTTATTAAACAAGAAGCCCAGAAAAATTACTGTGGAAACAAAAACATTAGATAGTATTTTGAAATTAGAAAATATTTCTCCTAATATAATCAAATTGGACGCAGAAGGTCTTGAGTATAAGATACTACAAGGGATGTCCAACACACTCTCTAAAACAAACAGACCAATAATAACTCTTGAGGTTGCTGGCGATAGGCAATGGAAAAATAATTATGACAACTCTATAAAACTTTTGCTGGAGAATGATTATAAAGTCTTTGAAATTAATACTGTTGGTTTAATAAAACCACACAAAATTAAACAAATATATAAATATGATAATATATTATTTATACCTACAGAAAAAACAAACGCTTTAAAATATTTATATGCTAACAACTAACTTAAAAGGTGGTCTCGGAAATCAAATGTTTCAGTATGCAACTGGGCGTGCTTTGGCCGAAAAAACTGGGCAGACCTTATTATTAGATATTTCTGGATATTCGGATCCTCGAGCCGTAAATAGCGATACTCCGCGCACATTTGATTTGGGTGTGTTTAATATAAAAGCAGAAATTGCCACTTCAAAACAAATTCGGCAAATTAAATATCCTCTCGGCATCTTTTCTAAAATTTTAAGGAAAATTAATAAAAAAATCTTGAGAAGATATTATCGAGATTATCATCCAAAACTTCTAAAAAATCTGGCGAAGAAAAAAAATATCTATTTGGATGGATTTTTCCAAAGCCAAAAAAACTTCAAAGAAATTCGCCAAAAACTTCTTGAAGAACTATCTTTAAAAGAAAGTGGTAAAAATTCTATCGTTCAAGAATTTGCCGAAAAAATAGGAAACTCAAATTCAATTTCAATCCATATTCGTCGTGGAGATTATGCTAACGACCCAAAAACTAAAAACTATCACGGTCTTATTCCCCTATCGTATTATGAAAAAGCCATCAGCACGATAAAACAAAAAAATGAGAACCCTGTTTTTTATATTTTCACAGATGACATAAGCTGGGCAAAAGAAAATCTAAAAATGGAATATCAGACAATTTTCGTCTCTGGTAACGATTTCACACCACAACAAGAAATATACTTAATGAGCAAATGCCAGCACAATATAATCGCCAACTCATCATTTTCATGGTGGGGCGCATGGCTTAATACAAACCCTAAAAAAATTATTATTGCACCAAAAAAGTGGACAAAAACCACTACAAAAGTGCACCCTAACATAGTACCAAAATCATGGATAAAAATTTAAATAACCCGCTTGTAAGCGTCCAAATATGCACCTTTAACCGCGCAGAAACGATTTCTAGAGCAATTCAAAGCGCTCTAGACCAATCTTACACGAACATAGAAATAATCATTATGGACGACGCTTCTACAGACGACACAGAAATAGTGGTTTCCAGATTTCAAGATAGCCGAATCAAATATTTTAAAAATGGGACAAATTTAGGTATTGTAAAAAATAGAAATGCCTCAATAGAAAAAAGTAATGGAAAATACATTGCGATTCTAGATAGCGACGATTTTTGGAACAGTAATGACAAAATTGCAAAACAAGTTGATTTCCTAGAAAATAATCGCGGTTACGCAATAGTCGGAACACAAGCAAATATTGTAGACATAAATGATAAAACAATAGACAAAATAAATGTTCTCAAAACAAATAAAACAATCAAAAAATGGATGTTGCTACGAAATAATTTTATCAACTCCAGTGTTTTAATAAACAAAAAAGTGATACTAGATGTTGGAGGATATGATAATTCCCTCCCCTTAAACGAAGATTATGATTTATCATTGAAAATAGCTCAGACACACAAAGTGAGTAATCTCCCAGATTTTTATACATCCTATCGCACTGGAAACATCAGCTCTATGAACAATGTTAAATTAGCAGCGAAAAAACATCTACAGCTTATAAAAAGATATAAAAATAACTATCCAAATTTCTGGCTTGCGCTAATAAAAAGTTACTTGCGATTACTCAAGTCCTAAAATATCTTTCAGCTCTTTCTTTGGGATTTCTAGAGGTTTTTTTGGCATTTGTTTGTTTTGAGTAGTTGAAACAGTTAATGGTGGTGTTTGTTTTTTAGGTTTATTTAATGTTTGGTCTATTGGCTTTTTTGGCGCCTGCTTTTTAGTATCCCCTAAAATATCTTTCAAGGCATCTCTTAAAGAATTAGAATTTTCAGTTGGCTTTTCTTTTTTAGGTCGAAAATCACTCCCGCCAGAACGTTGAGTTTGTTTTGTCATCTCTGATAATGAAATGCCTCCGAAATCACTTTTGTTAGAATTATTTTTTAAAGCTTTATCTAACTGAGTTTTCAAATCCTTATCTATAACAGGATTTTTGTCAGCAGTCTTGGTCTTATTATTATATTTGTTATTTGGGTAATTATTTTTAGGGCGAGTATTTGAATTTGAATTATTATTCGGCTTATAATTAGAATTATTATTTTGATTCTGCTCATTTCCTTTAGTAATATTTTCAGAAATAAGTTTCTCAACTTCTTCTCTAGGATGAGTATATTGTTTTCGAGAAGCTTCTTTAACTTCCTCAACATAAGAAATATCTACCTTCTCAATTGGGGGAATAGATCGTGCTGAAAACGGCTTAGAACTAATACCGTCTATCATCAGTCTAAGATAAATCTGATATGCGCCTAAATTCACAATATCTTCTACTTCAAAAGTCGGTTGGAATTCCTTTTCCAAAACTTCCGCATCATAAGCACCAACTCTAAAAGTAATTAGGGTACCAACGTTTCCAAATACGGCGGCACGAACTTCGTCACTCATCTGTTCAATATACTGGTGAGCAATCGTCAAATTAAGTTTGTATTTTCTCGCCTCAGACAAAATATTAGCAAAAGACTCATTCGCGAAAGATTGAAACTCATCAACATAAAGATAGAAATTCGGCATCGTCTGTAAGGTTTCCTCCGGAATATCAGCCCTGGAAAGGGCGGCCAAATAGATTTTGGTAATCAGCATGCTACCAAGAAGGTTTGCATTAATTTCACCAACACGACCCTTTGATAAGTTAATAATCAAAATCTTTCTATCATCCATTATTTTACGAACATCAAAAGTAGATTCTGGTTGTCCAACAATGTTTCGAATAACAGGATTCGACGTAAACTGCCCAATCTTATTTTGAATAGCAGGAGTTGCTTCAGCAGCATAACGATCAGAATATTTAGCGAACTCATCAACCCAGAAAGAGCGGACTGATGGATCTGAAATGTTATCAACGACTTTTTTACGAAAAGGTTTATCGGCAAGCATCCGGTTAACTTCCAAAAGAGTTGCCTCTGGATACTCTAAAAGAGCCAGCAAAGTGTTCGCCAAAATATATTCCATTCGAGCAGACCACGCGCCAGCCCAAATCTTTTTGAAAGTGCTCATCAGTCCAGATACAACCAGATGTCGCTTATCATATCCAACATCCTCCATCACATTAAAAGAAATTGGATGCTCCATATCAAAAGGAGCAAAATATATAACATCATTTATTCTTTCTTTGGGAATATATTCAAGAAGTAAGTCTGCAGTCTTTCCATGAGGATCCAAAAAGGCAAAACCGTTGCCATTGCGAATATCCTGCACTGCCATATTCTCAAGGAGAGTTGACTTACCCATTCCTGTTTTTCCAATCACATAGACGTGACGAGTTCGATCTTTCGCTTTAATACCAAAACGTATACGACGATTTCGAGCGTCAGTATCTGCAAAATATGTAACCTGCTCTGAATTATCCATAAATTTTCAAGTTTCCTTTATTTAATTATAACAGAAGAAAGCAAGACGGAGTAATCAAAACATCTGCGATATCACCTGCTCCCAAAGTTACAACTAAATCACCATTGCCACGAGCCTCAATTTCTATTGAAGCCTCCTCAAAATTTTTTAATAGCTTTGCCCCACTAATTCTATCAACCAGTATTTGCGAAGAAATTTCTGGGTCATTTGGTTCACGAGCTGCATAAATCGGAAGAATAAACACTTCATCTGCCAATGCTAAACTTTTGACAAACCCGTTCAAGAAAATTTTTGTACGAGAATAAAGATGAGGCTGAAAGAAAGCAATAATCTTTCTGTCTGGAAATTCTTTTTTTAAAGCTGTTAGTGTCGCTTCTATTTCGGATGGATGGTGAGCATAATCATCATATAAAAGAGCTCCGTTTTTATTCTTTTCGTGAAATTCCAACCTGCGCCATGTTCCGCGAAACCTTGCTAAAGATTTTTTAGCTCCACCACTCTGATCCTCATTTTCAAAAAATAGACTGCCAGCCGCCAACGCCGCCGCCGCATTCAACCTATTGTGATCGCCAATCACCACCAGCTGGGGGACTTCTTCCAAAAACTTGGTATAGTCAACGACTTTAGCAGGATATTTATTAACAATTTCTGCCAGATTTTCATCCGATGTATCGCAAATAATTTTTCCACTATCAGCAACCCTACTCGCCATTTCCATAAAAGCACTCTTAATATCACTTAAATCTTTATAATAATCCAGGTGGTCTTCTTCAATGTTCGTAATGATTAAAATTTCTGGATGCAAATTCAAAAAAGAACGCCCATATTCACACGCTTCTACAATAAAAATATCTTCATTAAAATTACTATTTTTGTCATTATTTCTATTTCCAGCAATAAAATTAGTTTTTGGCTCAATCAAAATAGAACCAACAATCATGCTTGGATTGAATCCTGCACCACGCATTACACTATTGAGCATTGCTGTTGTGGTGGTCTTCCCATGAGTTCCTGCCACGGCAATCGTCTTTATTCCAGCGGAAACTTGCCCCAACATCTGAGCATAAGTAAACATTGGTAAACCAATTTCTTTAGCCTTAATAAATTCTGGATTATTTTTACTAATTGCCAAACTGTAAATAACACAATCAGTATTGCTAGGTAAATTTTCTTCCTTCTGCCCGATAATTACAGTTATCCCCTCGCTAACTAAAGTTTTGGTTAGCGCAGATTCAGCAGAATCAGAGCCAATAATTTCTGCTCCTTGGAAATTCAACAGTCTGGCCAAGGCAGACATTCCTATCCCACCAATGCCAATAAAATAAATCTTTTGGTATTTCTTGTAATTCATCTATTTAATTTCAAGTGCCCCCTTGGTGTATCTGTTACTAGCAGCCCAGAGCATCCAAGAATCCAACCCAGAATCGTAAGTCGCTTTTATTTGAGCTTTAACTTCTGCAATGTCGTAATTTCCTCCGTAATCAAAATCTTGCAACCACGGCCTAAGCTGATCAGACGAAACATGTTTCCTAATTTCTGCTGGTGTAGTTGTCGCATTAGCCAGATAATCAGCCCTTCTTACCCCTTCAGACATCACAAAATGAATTAATTCATAAGGGACGGTATTTGGGTCGTTCCAATTATTAAAGTGTGGAGGATAGTGAGACGGATAAACCATTGGTGCAACATAATCAAAATACGGTAATGCTCTTTCTAAAACTTGTCCAATATTTAGATCGTCAGTATTCGTTGTTACCATCCCAAATAAATCAGCCGATGTAAGCATTGGATTTTCTTGATCCTTGTTATATTTATCAACCTCTTTTTTCAAATATATAAAGAATTTCTCTAAGGCAATAGCTTTTCCATCTGTTGGATTACCCACAATTATTTTTTCGCTAAACGGAAAGTAAATATTTTTCATAGGCCCATCAGACGGAAACCTGACATAATCAAAATTTATTTCATCAAAACCTGTTGAATGAGCTTCTTTAGATAAAGTCAAAATATAATCCCAGTATTCTTTAGCTCCAACTTCAACAAACGAAATACCTTTATAGTCCTTCCAAACACTTTTATCACTCTCTTTTTGAACTGCCAAATCTGGGTGAGATTTTACATAAAAAGAATCCTGGAAAACAGTTATTCGCCCAATAACATAAATCCCTTTTTCGTGAAGAATAGAAATAAATTCTTGCATATCACGAACTCTACATCCGGGACCTTTTTCACCTAATAATTCTACATTTTTTAAGTCAAAAGAAATTGTTCCACTAAAATCTTTTATATCAATAACAATGGAGTTTAATTCTGTGTCATCAATCAGATCAACAAGTTGCTGTCTGAAGCTAGGAGTCCCCGCGACACAAGCAGTCATATAAATAGCTTTAACGGCATCTGGAACTTGGATGTGTGTGATTTTTGAGACGGGTTCCTCTGTGGTAGTGTCTAGAATAGTTTCTGCCGTGCTCGCTACATATCCAACGCTAGATGAATAATTTACAACGGAAAGTTTTGGAAAAACAAAAAAGATTAGCAAGGTTAGAATTACACCACACAAAAATACTAGAATCGGTATCAGACGCTTATATTTACTTTGTTTATATTGCTGTTTCTTTTTCTGTGTCATCTATTATTTCTAGTTCATTATCTTCGGTGGAAATTTCAGGCTCTGGTGTTGGCTCTAACAATGGTTCGGGTTCTGGTTCTGGTGCTAACTCAGATTCTGGCTCTGGTTCTGGTTCTGGCTCTGGTTCTGGAATGTTCTCTGAAAAAACAGACCCGCTTGAATTTTCTTTCTTTGAAATATTAATGATTGAAACCAAAATAATAAAAATCCCAAATATTATTAACAACAGATTATCAATCCTGTCTGGGAAACCCAGAAAAGGTAAAACTAGTAAAATAAATCCCGAAACAAAAAGCGTTCTTTGCATTTTCATAATATTCTTTATTATAACAGAAAGTTAGTAAACAATAACAACAAACTCTCCTTTTATCTTGTCGGGGTGTTTAGAGAAAAATTCTAATATTTCGCTGGGTTTTCCACTAATTACCTCCTCATGAATTTTTGTAATTTCTTTTGCAATAACGACATTCTCCTGCGGACAAAACTCTTCTAAAGACTGAAGTGCTTTAATAACTCGGTGTGGGGATTCAAAGAATATGAAAGCGACCAAATCTTTCCGTTTTGATTTTAAATTAGAAAGCACTACCGGAATCTCCTTGAAAAAAGTCTGCCTCCCCTTCTTGTTTGGAGCAAATCCTGCAAAAAAGAATTTTGTCGCAGAAATGCCTGAGATTGATAGAGCTGTAGTAACGGAGCTTGGACCTGGAACAGACTCTATTTTTATTTCTGGTAAATCGTGCACAACTCTAGCAACTAACTTACTGCCAGGATCTGAAATTGCTGGCATACCAGCGTCAGTAACTAAAGCTAATTCTTTTCCTTCTTCTAATAAATCCAAAACCTTTAAATAAGCCTTTTCCTTGCTGTGTTCGTGAAATGAAATTGTTGGAGTAGAAATATCAAAATGGTTCAGGAGTTTCCTAATTACTCGTGTGTCCTCGGCAAGTATAAAATCAACTCCACTCAAAACTCTCAACGCTCGTTGAGTAATATCTTCTAAGTTCCCTATTGGTGTCCCTACGATATATAACATATATTTTTACTTAATCTTAAATTTACTTAGAGTGAGACCTTAACACCTTTATATTAGCACCTAAAGAATTAAGTCTTTTGGCAACCTCTTCATATCCACGGCGGATAGAATAAACATTCCGCAAGACCGACACTCCTGGGACAGCCAGCATCGCGACTAAAATAATTGCAGCTGGCCTTAATGCTGGAGGACAAACAATTTGAGCGGGATTTGTCTTATTTATACCCGTTACATAAACACGATGAGGATCAGCTAATGCTAAATTGAACCCTAACTTATTTAATTCTGTAAAGTAAATCGCCCTATTTTCCCACATCCAATCGTGGATTAAAGTTGTTCCTTTCGCAAAACAAGCGATAACTGCAAAAAATGGCAAATTGTCTGTGTTAATTCCAGGGTATGGCTGTGCATGAATCTTATCCAAAAGAGCGGTTAATTTTGAGGGCTTGATTTTAATATCAACCAAATTAGTTTCACCATTTTTAGATTTATAACTCTTACTCTGTTCATATTTCAATCCCATTTTTTCAAGTTTCAAAAGCTCTAAAGCCAAGAAATCAATCGGGCACCTCTTTATTTCTAAACTAGAATGAGTAACGATCCCCGCTGCTAAAAACATCATCGCTTCTGTCGGATCTTCAGAAACAAAATGCTCAATTGGCATATCAATTTCATCTTTCCCAATAATTTCCAAACTACTTGTGCCAACGCCCTTAATCTGAACACCGAGTTTTTGTAGGAAGAAACAAACATCTTGAACTTGGTAATTTGCCGAAGCGAATTTTATAGTGGTCTTTTCTGGAATCAAGGCCGCCGCTAATAAAACATTGATTGTGGCACCGTCGCTTTGCTCATACATAACAACATCCGCCCCCTTCAACTCCCCAACCAAAATATGATAATAATTCTCTTTTATTTCTATATCCACACCAAATTTTTCCAGCCCATACTTATGAGCAGAAATTGTTCTAAGCCCCATCTCACAGCCTCCTGCGTGAGAAATCTTAAATTCTTTTTCGTAGTGAATAAGTGGCCCAATCATCCACAATCCCGACCTGATTTTTTGAGCAGACTTATTTATTAGCTTGCTTTTCTTAAATTTGCGTGGGGGTTTAATTTCAACATCGTTGCAATTTAACCATTTAATAGAAACACCGACAGCCCCCAGAAGCTCTATCACACGATTAATTTCTTCAATCTGCGGAACGTTTCTGATTATCGTTACCCCTTTATTTATTAAGGAAGCAAGGAATAAGGCCAAAGCCCCATTTTTAGAAGTATTAGTACAAATAGAGCCGCTCAATTTAGATCCTCCGCTTATTTGAAAATCAATTGGTTCAGACATATTTATGCAAAAAGTATATCATAAATAATACAAAAACACCCCTACCTTTAAGGGTGTTTTTTAAAAAATTATATTTATTCTACGGTTACTAGTCTGATTCAGGAGCGGGTTCAGGAGCGGGTTCTGGAGTAGGCTCAGGCGCTGACTCTTCTGCGGGAGCTTCTGGTGCTAACTCGGGTTCCTCGGTAACCTCTTCTTCTGATGTAGAATCCTCTTCAGCTGGAGTTTCATCTGCTGGAGTTTCAGAT
>Ga0256845_1003563_pt1 | contig 10481 bp, 7 predicted proteins | sample RiftiametaG_FD_189101 | JGI IMG/M metagenome (GOLD analysis project Ga0256845, IMG submission 189101) | Tube worm associated microbial communities from hydrothermal vent at the East Pacific Rise, Pacific Ocean - Riftia | ecosystem: Host-associated > Annelida > Integument > Unclassified ... | reverse complement strand
CCGTCTCTGCAGAGCTTCCGCATTCATAGTCCGTAAGCCGTCATCAGAAGGCAGTTACCAGTAAATAACGATCGGTAAAACGTTCAAGCTTTTCCTATAAATTGGAATCATTCAATGTATCCCCCCTGACATGGAGTAAATCCCTGCCAGGAGGATGCACACAAAGCATTTCTCTGGGTCTCTGCGGTAACGCTTGTTATGCTTCGTCGCAACGTTTCAGCAGTTTGTCCCATTTCATATCCACATAGGTCTGGATTTTTTCCACGATGTCCGGGCGGGGATTCTCACCTTTATACAGATGAGCAAAACGCCCCTGAAGTTTCATCCATTCATCCACCGGGAGTTTTGTTTTCGGTTTGTAGGTCAGTTTGTATTCACCATCTTCATGCTCAAAAAGCGGCCAGAAACAACTCTCCACGGCCAGGCGATTCACTTCCATTGATTTTTCCGAGGGCACGCGCCAGCCCCGATTACACGAGGCGATCACATTAATAAAGGCCGGCCCTTCGACTGCCAGCCCTTTTCGGACCTTGGTCATCAAATCCTGCCAGTGGCTTGGACTGGCCTGGGCCACATAAGCTGGTTCGTGAGCGATCATGATCTCAGTCAAGTCTTTGGGAAATTGCATCTTCCCGGGGATCACTTTTCCAGACGGGCTTGTCGTGGCATGCGCCCCGTACGGTGTTGCACTGGATCGCTGGATGCCGGTATTCATGTATGCGCCGTTGTTATAGCAGATGTACAGGAAATTATGACGACGTTCGATGGCACCAGAGAGCGATTGCAGTCCAATATCGTATGTTCCGCCATCTCCACCGATGGCCAGGAATTTAACCGTCTCATCCACCGGAAGTTTTCCCCGTTTTTTCAGGGAATTGTACATCGTTTCCACGCCGGAAAGCGTCGCGGCCGCATTTTCAAAGGCATTATGAATATAGGGAATTTTCCAGGATGTATACGGATAAATCGTGGTTGACACTTCAAAGCACCCGGTGGCGACAACTGCTACAATCGGGTCTTCAGCAGCAGCAAACACCTGGCGAAAAATCGCCCCGGCCGCACACCCCGGGCATAAACGATGCCCGCTTGCCAATCCTTCCGGTTTCGTGGTGGCAAGCTTTTTTAACTCTTTCAGAGTGACTTTATTGACTTCAATTGACATATTTTTTCGTGTTGCGTGTTGCGCGTTGCGCGTTAACCTCAATAACCCGTAACCCGCAACTCGTAACTCGTAACCCGTTTTATTCTCTGACCCCAAGGTATTCAACGACCTGTTCAATTGCAGCGCCTTCAGCGACCTGTTGAGCCTTTTCAAAGGCTTTGAAGATTTGGTCAAGGTCGAGTTCTCTGCCACCTAATCCATAGACATAGTTACACAGTTGAGGACGGGGTTCATGATCGTACAACGCGGAACGGAGTTCTGAAAATAACGGTCCGCCCACACCGCCAAAGGTATCGGAGCGATCGAGCACTGCCACAGCCTTGATTGCAGACAACGCCTCAGCAAGTTCCCGGGCCGGGAAAGGACGGAAACAACGAAGTTTGAGAAGGCCTGCTTTCACGCCCTTTTGTCGTAGTTGATCGACGGCAACCCGGATCGTTCCACAGGATGACCCGATTGCTACAATCGCAAAGTCTGCGTCGTCAAGTTTGTACGGCGTAAAAAAACCATATTCCCGACCGCTGAGTTTGCCGAATCTTTTACCAACGTCTAAAATAGCATTTTTGGCGCAGGACATCGCCTCAATCTGCTGCCGTTTGGCTTCAAAGTAGTAATCATGGAACGCCACCGGGCCGTATGTCACCGGGTTGTGAACATCCAGGAGAGGATAATGGGGCTTATACTCGCCGATAAAATCTTTGACTTCTTCATCTGCCAACATTTCCAGGCGTTCAATCGAGTGAGAGATAATAAACCCATCCATCCCGACCATCACTGGCAAACGCACATTCATCTCTTCGCTAATCGGAATCGCCTGAAGCAGGTTATCATATTGTTCCTGCGCATTTTCGGAGTAGAACTGAATCCAGCCGGTATCCCGACAGCCCATCTGATCGCCGTGGTCGGCATGGATGTTGATCGGTGCGCTTAACGCACGATTGACGACAGTCAGAACCATCGGCAGACGCGAACCCGAAGCAATATACAAGATTTCCCACATCAGTGCCAATCCGTTTGATGAGGTGGCGTTCATGACACGTCCGCCAGCCGCTGCCGCACCAACACACGCACTTTGGGCACTATGTTCACTTTCCACCGTAATTAACTCAGTGTCAACAAGTCCATCGGCCACAAACTGAGAAAAATTCTCCACGATCTGAGTAGAAGGGGTGATGGGGTAGGCCGCACAGACATCGGGGTTAATTTGCCGCATGGCCTCAGCCGCCGCACCATTTCCCGTTATAGCTACAACTTTTCGCATATTTTATTGGTGTTTGGTGTTTGGTGTTTGGTGTTTGGTGTTTTGGAGGGTTCCCTCATAGTGTCCGACATACTTTCATCTCACAAACGCCAAATACTAAACACGAAACACAAAACACTACACACTTAAAAATTTCGCTTCCTCTTCCATCGTAATCGCTTTGACGCCTTTTTTCCCAGGGCATTCGTAGGCGCAGACCCCGCAACCTTTACAATAATCCAGATTGATCCCCACGACCTTCTCATCTTTGATAAGGATAGCAGAATCGGGACAATAGAGCCAGCATTTGAAGCAGTGAATACAGTTCGCATCGTGATAGATCGGCCGCATAGCGCGCCAGCCGCTGGTGTGATACTCTGCGGAATTGCCTGCTTCAATGATTAATCCGCCGATCGGGATTTCATTCCACGTTTCATTCATGACTTGTTACCTCCTGAAATGCCCGCTTGATGGCTTCAATATTTTTCTGGACCACACGCTCACCAAATTTTTTCTCTAAGCCTTTTTTGATTTCACTCAGTAACGTCTCTTCATCGAGAATTCCGGTGGCTTTGATGAGCGCACCCAGCATTGGCGTATTAGGGATATTGCGACCGACAGTTTCTAACGCGATTTTTGTTGCATCAATGGCAAAGATTTTCCCTTCGGGGAAATTGAGGAGCTTTCGCACGTCCTGCGGTGACAGATGGCTATTGACCACAAAGGTCGTTGATCTGTCGGTGCCTTCAGTCACAGCAGGCTGTTTGACGAGCGAGGGATCAACGATCACCACAATATTGGGATGGGTAATACTACAGTGTAAAAAGATTTCCTCGTCGCTGATTCTGTTGAAAGCCCGGAGCGGGGCTCCCATGCGTTCCGCGCCGTATTCAGGCGAGGCCTGCACATACTTCCCTCCTTGCAGGGAGGCATCGGCAAGCATCTTGGCTGCCGTGACCGTTCCCTGACCGCCACGGCCGTGCCAACGAATTTCAATCATATTTCCCATGCATCTTCCTCCTAAATGGAATGAATTTCACCGTGCGAAGAGCACACTCCGCAAACCAATTGTCTTCAAGCAATCCGATATAGTGAATTCCCTCACGTTTTGTCAACAATATACTCGCACGAGATGAAATTTATGAGGGCCCCAGCCCCTCTTCCTGCCAGACGAGGGGAGCAAGTTCCCCTTCCCTGTCGGGAAGGGGGCAGCCCCTGTCAGAATCGTTCAAACTCGTCATCCAGGTCATCCTTTTGCCCATTGTTTGGTTCCATGTAGAAATCAGAGGCATCTGATGTACGAGCTTCGTCTGTTGTCTCCGTCTCAATAACAACGTGGTCTTTGCGTGCAGCTTTGACGGAGGGGGACGTTTGCAACGGTGTTACAGAATATTTTTCGTCATTGTCAGCCTTACTGTCCGATTTCTCGATTTTAAAAAACAAAATTGCGTCCAGAAGCTGCTCAGCCAAAGCGGCCTGCTCCTCAGCGGCCGCAGAGAGTTCCTCTGCTGTCGCTGAGTTTTGCTGGATCACCTGGTCTAACTGTTGAATTCCGTTATTGATCTGTCCAGCGCCCGCGTTCTGTTCTTTACTGGCGGCACTGATCTCTTGCACCAACTCAGCGGTTTTTTGAATATCCGGGACGAGTTTGTTCAGTATTGTTCCGGCATTTTCTGCAATTGTAACAGAGGAACCTGCCAGTTCATTAATTTCCGTTGCCGCCGTCTGACTACGCTCTGCAAGCGATCTGACTTCATCGGCCACGACCGCAAAACCCTTGCCATGTTCCTGAGCTCGCGCCGCTTCGATCGTCGCGTTCAGCGAGAGCATCCGCGTCTGGCGGGCAATATCTTCAATAATGGTAATCTTCCGGGCGATTTCCCGCATCGCTGTCACCGCGTCAGCAACTGCCGAACCTCCACGTTGAGCATCTTCAGCCGCTTTCATCGCAATTTTTTCGGTCTGCATGGCATTATCAGCATTCTGTTGGATGTTCGCCACCATCTGCTCCATCGACGATGATACCTCCTCAGCGGACGCTGCTTGCGCTGCTGCCCCTTGCGACATGATTGCCGTTCCGGCGCTCATCGTTTGGCCGCCAGAAGCCACATCCTCGGCCACATACTTCACGTCAGTCATGACGCTCTGAAGTTTCTTCAAGAAAATATTAAATCCTTTTGCCAACTCCCCCATTTCGTCCTTACCCGCCACTTCAAGCTGTATAGTGAGATCGCCCCTGGACACATCACTGAAACCGCTCAACACATGACTCACTGATCTGGTGATGCTGCTGGAAATGAGCCATCCTCCGAGAATGCTGCTCAACCCTGCCAATACGGTAAACGTAACAATCAGCATGATAGAATTTCGGTGAGACGCGACGGCTTCATCCCGCAGGATCGCCATCTCCTGCTCATGCTGTTCACTCACGACATGCAGGGCGATGAGGGCCTTGTCATACGTGATCCTTCCATCCCCCATGAACAGTTGCAGGGCATCTTCTTTGGTGAAATCCCGGCTCAGTTCTAGTCCTTCCCGGCTGATTTGAGAAAACTGCTCCCATCGTTGTTGAAAGACGCGTAATTCCGATGAATCAGCAATGTGCCCTTGATGGCCGAGGGCGTTATACTCTTCGACCTGTTGGGCAAGTTGCGTCCGAAAGATGTCAATTTCTTTTTCCAGTTGGTCCATCATCTCCGGGTTTGAGACTGCTGCATGCTGAACGTAATGGGTGTAAATTTCCCAGGTAGTTTGCTCGATGGCATTGAGCTGCATGATGAGTAACGCCTCGTTTTCAAACAGGGCCATCGACATCGTCGCCACTCTGTTGGTGAAAAAGAATCCCGCGCCTCCCACAGCGCCTATACATACGATAGTCATTAAAATATTGAGAGACAATTTGGTACGCATCTGCATAGCTGCTTGTCGTTCATAGTGATCGGCTCAGCCCAATATTGAGTGTTGCTAATCGTTCACTACGCACGTTGTATTCTGGAATGTTCTGCAAATCCGGCCCGGTGACCACTGAAGGGCTAGGAGCAAATTGCTCCGGCAGTACCGGCGATTGCCTGGAAAAATTTGTTATCAACAAAGGCTTGCAAATCGATGTCGTGAAGAATTCCGGTTCTCAACGACAAATCAAGGATCGCCTGATAGTCGGAAATTCTTGGATTGAGATCACCATACGTAATCCTATCGTTTGGATGGAGCAAAGCATTGACCACGACCTGAGTCGAATGGGGCATGTAATTGGCGACGATTTGTGCAATATTTTTCGCTCCATTCTGAACCTTATCCCGCTCGATAAATGCGCCACTCGCGATCATGCTGGACACCCATTCCTGAATGCCCTCAGGGTTGGCATTCAACACTTCCTGCTTGACCACGACCGTACAGCAGATATGGTGGTTCACAATCTCTTTGGAGAGGATCAGGGTTCGGCCTGCTCCCTCAGCTTCCGCTTTGGCGCAAAAAGGTTCGGCCACGATAAAAGCCTCGATCCGATCCCTTTCCAGGGCCTTCACCATATTTGATGGCGCAATGACTTTGACTTCAATATCCTGTAAGGACACCCCGCCTGTCCGCAAGTAGGCATCTAACAGTACTGTGTGGGGCGAGACCATCGCCGGAACCGCAATCTTCCTGCCTTTCAAATCCTGGGGCGTATAAATGGGAGCATCTTTTTTGACAGTGATGCCGGAACCATGCCGGTGAGCGATAAGGATTGAGTTGATGGCAAGCCCTTCGTCAAAGAGAGCCATGGCGAAATTCGACAACAAGCAGGCCCCGTCAATGACACCAGCTTTCAGCGCACCGGCCACAGTGCTCCACGATTTAAACAGCTTTGGTTCAATATGAATTTTTTTAAACGTTGCATCATCCCTGGCATGGGAGACAAGCGGCACCAAGTGGTCAAGAATAGGGAGATAGCCTATCCGTACGTTACTCTTTGCCAGCACGAGGGCCGGAGTCCCCAGCGTACTCACTCCCACGGCCCCTCCGGCAACCAACGCTGTTGTTAAGAATTCACGACGATTCAATGTATTACGAGGTTTTTCCATAGATGTTATTTCTCAGAAGTCCTGCTGACAGAGCACGTATCGCGTATATTTCATGAAAACAGTCAGTACAGCGGTGTGTCTGATTTAGAATAAAAGATTATATGTTCCAGGCCGTTCCATGTCAAGCAAATCTTTCCGTATTTAGTCCAATACCTGAATGTGCGTTTTTCCTGTCTTTTTATCTTCTTTCTATTTTTCTTCTTGACAACGTATGCCTGCGATTATATTGTGCGCGTAACATGAAAAATTCAGTCAGACGTTTTTGAGGAATAATACTCAAAAAATTTCCAGGACAGACAATGATGACCTTTGCATCGCGACATACAGAAACGACGATTTCAAGCGTACCCTTATGCGCTCTGATTCTGTCCGTCCGATGCTTTCTCCTCAGCTTATCACTTTCTCTTCCTCTCCCCCACTAGGGGGAGAGGACCTATAAACGCGAGTTTATGGGGCCTTCCGGCAAGGCCTGCACGCTCGCTCAATTCATCTCATATTAACGAACGCCACAAAGACGGGAAAACGTACAAACCTCTCCCCCAGTTCCTCTCCTGCAAGGCGAGGGGAGCAAATTTCTCTTCCCTTGCAGGGAAGGGGTCAGGGGCTAGGTTTTCCCCCTTCCCTTGTGTCTTCGTGGCACAATAACCAATAGCGAAGTAACCAAGAAATAGGGAGAACAATTATGAAACGCATGAATTTTCACCGTTATCGCCCATTCCCACCTGTTGATTTACCAGATCGGCAATGGCCGGACAGAACGATTACCAAAGCCCCGATTTGGTGCAGTGTGGACTTGCGTGACGGGAATCAGGCTTTACGCATCCCGATGAACCTGGAAGAAAAACTCGAAATGTTTGATCTGCTGGTCGATATTGGGTTCAAAGAGATCGAGATCGGCTTTCCTTCAGCAGCCCAGGTCGAATATGATTTTGCGCGGGTGCTGGTCGAAGAAAATCGAATTCCCGATGATGTCACTGTGCAGGTGCTGGTGCAATGCCGCGAGCATCTCATCCGGCGAACCTATGAGGCATTGGAAGGGATGCAGCGGGCAATTGTCCACTTTTACAATTCGACCTCGACGTTACAGCGTGATGTAGTATTTCATAAGAACCAGGAGGAAATCAAGCGTATTGCCGTTGAAGGCGCGATCTTAGCCAAACGTTTGAAGGAAGAACATGGCAATCCCGGCATCCGTTTTGAGTATTCTCCGGAAAGTTTTACTGGAACGGAATTGGAGTATGCAGTTGACGTGTGCCATGCGGTCATGGATGTGATCGAACCAAGCCCGGATAGCAAGCTGATTCTCAACCTGCCATCAACAGTAGAGATGGCAACGGCCAACGTCCATGCCGATCAGATTGAGTGGTTCTGCCGGCATATAAACAACCGCGAGAGCGTGATTATCAGCCTTCATGCTCATAATGACCGGGGAACGGCTGTTGCAGCCGCTGAATTAGCCATGATGGCCGGCGCTGACCGCGTGGAAGGCACGTTATTCGGTAATGGAGAACGTACCGGAAATATGGATATTGTCACGATGGCCCTGAATTTGTTCGCTCAGGGAGTGAATCCAGAGTTGGATTTTACCGATATTAACCGTGTACGTGATATTTACCAGAAATGCACCCATATGGATGTCCACGCCCGCCATCCTTACGTCGGAGAATTTGTCTATACCGCCTTTTCCGGCTCCCATCAGGATGCCATTAACAAGGGCATGAAAGCCCAGGAAATCCGTGGCGATGTCCGCTGGGAAGTGCCATACCTGCCGATAGACCCTCAGGATGTTGGTCGGACATACCAGTCGATAATCCGAATCAACAGTCAATCCGGGAAAGGTGGCGTGGCCTACATCATGGAACGGGAATATGGGTTTAAAATGCCCAAAGCGATGCACCCGATATTCGGTCGGATGATCCAGAACGTCACCGAGCAAACCGGCGATGAACTTCCGCCTCATGAGATTTACAAGGTTTTCGAACAGGAATATCTGAGTAAAACCTCTCCCTATTATTTACGAGAGTGTCATATCGAGGTGGATTCCGGGAGCGACAAAGCGTCTGATACGGTCGTCAAAGCTTCTGTTGGCGTACATGGTGATCTTCTCAAATTTGAAGGAAAGGGGAATGGGCCAATTGATGCTTTTATGAAAGGATTGAACCAGCATACAGGTTTGGAGTTCACGCTGGAGTCATATTCCGAACATGATATTGATCATCGATCCGATTCCAGGGCAGCGGCCTACATCAGCCTGAAAACGACCTCTGGTCGCACAGCGTTCGGCGTTGGGATTGATGCCAATATCAGTTTGGCTTCTATTCGCGCGATCCTGAGCGCATTAAATCATCTGGAGGTCGAATAGAGCCGGGTTGGGCCAAGCACCTCTCCCCCGGCCCCTTCCCTGCGAGGCGAAAAGCTTCCCCTTCCCTCGCAGGGAAGGGGTTAGGGGTTAGGTCGTCCCTCCTACGATTTGTTCGGTCTTCCGAGCAGCGTCACATGTTTCCGGATATGATCCCGCAAAAGCTGATAGTGCAGGTCCTCATGCGTAAATAAAGCCTCATACAAACGCTGACGCAAGGACTCATTTTGCATTACAAACCCATAAATAATGTGAATCAACTGACGCGATTCCGGCAGGTTCAGGTATTCCGGCAAGTCAGCATCGCTGGCACTCTCCAGTGGAGCAATTTTTGAAAAATCAGCGGTAATATGATAGAATTTCAGGGCTTCCTCAAAAGAATCCAGGGCAAGCTGATGGATGTCGCGATACAGCTCAGGTTCTTTCATAGAAATCACCCTGACAGCTTCCAGCCAGGAAGTTCCGGCGGTTTTAACGTGCAAGCGGCCTTCAGTCCATTTTCCGATAGCGGGATAGGCGGAAAACTTGTCACTACCGGAATGGACAGACACCTTGTAATTACCGTAGGTTTTGGCAATCTGGCAATGGACGTTGAATTGCTTTTCAAACTCATCCAGATCGCCGATATAGTCAATCGCTTTTTGGAATTCCCCAATAAATCTCGGCGCCAGCGATTCCACAACCACGCCATTATGAATCAATTCTTTGATGATAAACAGATGATGCTGCGGAACCGTCGGAGCCTCTGTTTCATCAATCGACATTTCAAAATCAAAATTCCCTGCGCCACGTCTTGCGACGAGCAGATCATACACTTCTTTGGCAAAGACGATTGCGTCAAGATACATAACAGCACAACGGTGCAATTCGGGCGCATCAAAAGAAAGCGTCGTGCCATCCTTCATGGTGAACGCTTCATTCAAATACGTGGTTTCAAGGCGTGATTTTTCATCCGCCGACAATTGCTGGTAGGCATCAAGCAGTTGCCCGTCTGACCAATCAGCGGCTTTCGCATTCATGACCTCGCTTAAGTCAAGCGTAATCATTGTGGCCTCACAATCGAGCGCCATCTTAATTTCATCGAGAGTCTTTAAATGATCGCCATCGAAGCCAAATCCATCTTCATAGCCTTCCTGAAATGCGGCAAAGGTCGCTGCATCCACGACCTCCTCATACGTGCGTTTGGTAAAATTGAGTTCGCGGATAGATTGTTGCGCCAGCATCGGAAAAATATCGTAATCTCTCACCGCGCGAATATGCGCCGGGTTTGCCAACCCTAAACGATCTCCAGTGCCGATGGTCGCATCTTTGCCTTTTAACGACACAGGCACTGTAAACGGGAATTCCTGTCGGAGAAACAGGGCAAGTTCATGGGTAAGCTCACTTGTGGCGATAAACATATCCCCTTCCTGTTCAGGGGAGCCTGGAAAGTGCGGGAAAGTCTCGGTTGAGGCCGCAATCATCGCCACGAATTTTATCTTCTGGTTCTCATCGCGACAGGTGCAAAACACCGTACTACCTTTTTTCTGGAAAGAAGAAAGATAGATTCCAGCGTGAAGAGTTCCATCGAACACTTTGATACGGCTTATATCATCGGTCAGTAAATTATTTTCTGCAACATATTCGACAATTTGTTGGTGTGTCATAGGATTCACCTTT
>Ga0256845_1003562_pt1 | contig 10481 bp, 7 predicted proteins | sample RiftiametaG_FD_189101 | JGI IMG/M metagenome (GOLD analysis project Ga0256845, IMG submission 189101) | Tube worm associated microbial communities from hydrothermal vent at the East Pacific Rise, Pacific Ocean - Riftia | ecosystem: Host-associated > Annelida > Integument > Unclassified ... | reverse complement strand
ACCAACTGTTGGTTTTCTAAGGTTTGGGCTAACAATTGCACCGCCTGATCAAACTCAATCCCTCGTTCCTGAAGTCGTTTTTCATTAAGGGTGTAACCTTGCACCAAATATTGCTTGAGTAGATTGGCTGCCCATTGGCGAAATTGCACGCCTCGCTGTGATTTCACGCGGTAGCCGACTGAAATGACCACATCAAGATTAAAGTGCTGAGTTTGGTAGGTTTTACCATCATTAGCAGTATGTGCAATTTTTGCACATACTGCATCTCGCACCAATTCATCTTCTTTAAAGATGTTATTAATGTGCTTAGTAATAACCGATCGTTCACGACCAAATAATTCACACATCTGTGCCTGCGACAACCATACAGTTTCTTGTTCCAACACCACTTCAAGCTGTACACCGCCATCTATTGATTGAAAAAGTTGAATTTTCTTATTATTAGTCACTACCTGCTCCTCCATGAAGCGTTAAAACTCAATTATCTTCATATCTATTCTATTACCTAGCAAGCCTATCTGAATACACTAAAATATAGAAGTTTTTACTGCTACAAGCTCAATAAATTAGCAGGCAGTAATAAACTAGGTGATTTGATGAAATCATACCGCCGCTTAATTCCATGTCGCGCCCCATTTTTTCATAGTCGATATAGTATTGTAGATGCTCTGGGAGGGTAACCTCCAAAACAAGGGGTAGCTCTTTTGTACAAGAAGGAGACTGGTAACAAGATTTGAATTAGCAGCAAAAAACGAAAGCGAGCTGTATGGTTTATTGAGAAATGCTTTTAACGAACTTGCGAAAAGCAACCCTCATACGTATCAACGCAGAAATACTCTGGCATCCATTGAAAACATCCAAAGAGAAATTGGTTCGAGGGATTTATGCCCTTGATTCAGCTTGCCGACTTTTCACTACCTTGATCTGAAGTTTCACGATGGCAAGCTTTCTCTTTTACTAAATTTGGCCACCCACACCCTTAAACTTCTCAACAAATGCAGCCATTTTCTGGAAAACGCTCTGTTTTTTAGTTTTGTATTGCGGATTGAGTGGGCTCATTTTTGGTAGAGTTGAATTTAATTCGGTGCCATTTTCGCTTGCGTACTCCCGTTTTAACGATGTAGTCATGTAACGCTTAGCAGCATCCTCATTTAAACTTTCTGAACGAATTAACTCTTGTGCTTCTCGTTTTTGTGCAGCTTGAGCAAAGGCGAAAAACTCATCAATAATACCGGCCTTATCGTTAATATCGTCCAGGTTAGTTTGATTAATAAAATCAACAATCAAGCTTTCTTTGGCGCGATTGCCTAGGCTGGCACGAATAAGTCGGCGTACTTCCTCGATCAACTCTGCTTTGCTCTTATTCTTTTTATTGTGCTCAAAAATCAATTCAAGAATATAATCCAGATTAATCTCTTGTGATTTAAGTAAATCCACCTCAAACACCACATCATCCCAATCGATATTCGAGCTTTCTTTATTATTGGCGGCTTTTTCACGGCGCAACCAATCGCGCGTATCATTATAGGTTGAGCGATAATCCTGAATAGTACGCTCTGACGGCACCTCGATGTTTTGCATCGCGGTTAACTCATCGTCATTTAAATAGTGTTTTTCTTTAAATGCTGCAACCGCTTGCTCGTCGGCCATATCCACGTTTTGTAGGGCTTTTAGGCCTGCAAATTCATCGTAGTTTTGAAGTATATTTTCAACCCTCAAATATTCGCCGAATAGTTTGGCAAAGTCTTTCTTGTCTTTTTCTAACACAATCTCATCAGGGTTAGGGAAGCGGCTTTGCAATTCGGCCACTACATCCAAATAACCTCGGCGTGCGTCACCTGTGGTGATATCAGTAAAGCCTTCCATATATTCCTTGTAGCTTTTCTCCAACACCACATTCTTGGTGTTTTTGTCGCCAAACAAGGTAATGGCATCCACAGTGGCTTGCTCTAAATCGCGGAAGGTAACAATATTGCCAAAGGTTTTGGTGGCATCATAAATGCGATTAGTACGTGAAAATGCTTGCATTAAGCCGTGGTAACGCAGGTTTTTATCGACAAACAAGGTGTTCAGTGTTGGCGCATCAAAACCGGTTAAAAACATACCCACAACAATCAGCAAATCCACTTCTTGGTTTTTAACCCGCTGTGCAAGGTCGCGGTAGTAGTTTTGAAAGCCATTGCTGTCTACCCCAAAGTTGGTTTTAAAGGCGGCGTTATAGTCGGCAATAGCAGCACTCAAAAATTCTTTAGCACTGCTGTCCATGGCGCTATTCATTACAGAAAGGTCAAAGCTTTCATCAGGAATAGCCCCTACCGCATCTTGCTCTTCATTGGCCGCAAAGGAGAAGATGGTGGCAACGTTAAGCGGTTTAGTGCTAATTTGACCTTTGGCCGCATCATTTTGTAAGTCCTTAAACGATTCATAATACGCCTTGGCAGCATCCACGCTGCTCACGGCAAACATGGCATTAAAACCTTTGCCTCCCGCTTGCCTACGATGGGTCTTTTGCCTGAAATTATTTAAGATGTATTGCGATATCTCACCAATACGCGCAGGGTGTAAAAACGCCTGCTTATTTTCTGCAGCGGTGAGCTTTTTATCGTCTTGCTCAGCCTCAATCGCCTTAAACTGCGGGCGAACATCGTTGTAATCGACTTTAAATTTCAGCACTTTTTCATCACGAATGGCATCGGTAATCACATAGGAATGCAACTCGCGACCAAACACACTTCCAGTTGTTTCTGCGCCCAAGGCGTTTTGCACAAAAATAGGCGTACCAGTAAAACCGAACTGGTAATATTTTTTGAATTTCTTTTGAATATTTTTTTGCGCTTCACCAAACTGGCTGCGGTGCGCCTCATCAAAAATAAACACTACCTGCTTATTATAAACAGGCAGGTCGCCTTCACCCTTTATTAAGTTGTTAAGCTTTTGAATGGTGGTAACAATAATTTTATTGTCATCTTTATCGAGATTACGCTTTAACCCTGCGGTACTGTCCGAGCCATTCACGCTATCCGGTGAAAAGCGTTGGTATTCTTTCATGGTTTGATAATCAAGATCTTTACGATCAACCACAAAAAACACTTTATCAACAAAGTTTAGTTCAGTGGCCAAACGTGCCGCTTTAAAGCTGGTTAAGGTTTTACCTGACCCTGTGGTATGCCAAATATAGCCACCGCTCTCATTCTTGTTATTGGAAGCACTCCCGTTTTTGCCTTGCCCTTTATTTGCTAAATAGGCACTTTTAATTTTCCACAAAATCCGCTCAGTCGCGGCAATTTGGTAGGGGCGCATAACGAGTAGGGTGTCGCTTACATCAAAAACCGAATAGTGCAGCAGTACGTTCAACAGGGTATTTTTCTGAAAAAATGTTGCGGTAAAATCTTTTAAATCTTTAATCAGGGTATTATCAGACTTCGCCCAGTTCATGGTGAAGTCAAAGCTGTTTTTATCGCGCTGGGTGGTATTGGCGAAATAGCGGCTATCGGTACCGTTAGAAATGACAAATAACTGTAAATATTTAAACAGTGAGTTGTCGGCATTAAAACTTTCTTTAGTGTAACGGTGCACTTGATTAAAGGCTTCCCTAATCGCCACGCCACGCTTTTTCAGTTCTATTTGTACTAAGGGTAAACCATTAACCAAAATCGTTACATCGTAGCGGTTCGCCTGTGTTCCGGTTTGCTCAAACTGTTTAATCACCTGCACCTTATTGCGTGCAATGGTTTTCTTATCCAACAGATAAATGTTTTCGATATGACCATCATCAAACACAAAATCAAAGATATAGTCATCATGAATTTTACGGGTTTTGTCGAGGCTGTTATCGCTAGGCTTATCTAAATACTGCTCAACAAAGCGCCGCCATTCACCATCTAAAAACTGCACATTATTCAACGTTTGCAACTGAGTGCGCACATTGGCCAGCATTATTTCTGGTGTCTTTAGCTCGGGTAAATATTCGTAGCTCTGGTTGACTAAATCGTCGATAAAATCACGCTCTAAATCATATTCGCTTTGATAGGGTTCATTGATTTGCGAACACTTGCTGTATTTATCCAGAATGATAAAATTGTTTGATTCGGCGATGGTTTTATAATCAGTCATTCTTTTATGTTCCTTTTTTCAACAGCATTTTCACTTCACGGTCAAAGTCAGACTCGATGCGTTGCTGCTTGTTGAATTTTTCATATTCTACAATGGCTTTTTGTTCGGCCTGCTTTCGGCTGATTGTGCCGTAACCGTCCAACACTTGGTATTCATTAAAACTGAGAAATTTATTCACGCTTTCGGAAAAGCTCTCCATAGTGAATGCATTACGCCGCTCTATAATGCCTTCGATATAGTCAAAAAAAGCTGAAACTGCGCGTTCTAGTTTTTTAATATCGGCTTCCTTTAAATAATTTTTTGCCACGGTCGAATCCGATTTCAATACGCGGCCGCTTGGTGCATTTTTATAGGTGCTCAACCCCATTAAGGGTTTACTGGCATCAGCCTTCAGTGAAATAATTTCTGCTGCTGTCTGGCCGGTAATCGCAAAGTGAAATTTATCCTGTACATGAGCGTAAAACAAACGTGTGGTTTCAGATTTTGGGTCGTAATTGCTGCTGCATTCTGCAAAAATATCGGTAATCTGTTGGTAGACGCGCCGCTCACTGGCACGGATAGAACGCACTCGCTCCAGCAGCTCTTTAAAATAGTCTTTGCCAAAAAGCTGACCATTTTTCAGGCGCTCATCATCCATAGCAAAGCCCTTGATGATGTACTCTTTTATCAATTGGGTCGCCCAAATACGAAACTGGGTTGCCTGCGCCGAATTCACACGGTAGCCCACCGAGATCACCGCATCCAGATTGTAATATTTAACCTTGTTTGTTTGCGTTTGCCCAGTAATTGCCCCGTGTTCAGTGGTATTTTCCAAAATGGAAATAACCACTTCTTCCTGTAATTCACCACTTTCAAAAATGTTTTTCAAGTGCTTAGAAATGGCAGGCACACCAACGCCAAACAATTCAGCCATGCGTTTTTGAGTGAGCCAGATGGTTTCATTATTGAGTAACACCTCTACTTTAACCTTACCATTGGCTGCGGTATAAAGTAGAAATTCGGTGGTTTGGTCGGTAAGGCTTAAACTGTTATTAACCATGTTGTTGTTCCTGTTTCCAGTAGCCATATTCATTCAGGTTATTCAGTAGAAGATTAACCATCTCTTTTTCGGGCGCTGTTGGCTCTGCAATTTCTTCGTTGGTTAAGGTATTGTGGGGGTAAAAATTCATAATCCGATTGGCATAGGCTTTTTTATCACCCGGCAATAACTCTGACCAGCGCTGATACCCAAGAAAATTAGCCGTTTTCTCATACAGGTTACGAAGCAGCGCAAAATGGTAGCGTTGCACACTATTTTCTTCTATTGCTTGCTCAATGAGTTTCTTAATATGCAAGTGATACGAAAAACTCTTATTGGAGTCCCCTCTCTTTGCTTCTAGTTCAAAAGTTCCATCATCAAACCGGCTAAGAATATAGCCCGTCTTAGCGTTAGTCTCGTTGTAGAGAACGTTATAAAAGAGTGGGTTATGGGTTGATATAATAAATTTTAAGTTAGATTCGCTCGCTTTAATCATTTGCCCCAGGTTTACGGCGAGTTGAATTAAATGATTTTCATCTAAGGAGCTAACGGGGTCATCGATAAACACATAGTCTAATTGATTAAACTGATCGGTTTCACGATCACCCAGCTCAGGAACATTGAGCACATTAATCACTTGATCCAGCAAGGTATAAAAAATACTCCAAATAAAATTACTTTCTTCGCCTTTGGATATTTTTATATTGCCTGAAATGTCGTTGCCTCCACGCTCTTGCGAGAAAGTCACTTCCGAAAACGCCTTGACTGTAATCTCTTGCTCATTCTCGCCTTGAACTGCGTATTCAGGATTAAAGCGAGGCGTCAATTTATTACCGGCATACTGCTGAAAATTAGCAATTACATTTTGATCTTGCCCTTGATCTTTCAACACCCAGTCAGTAAATGAATTGGGCTGAATTTTTAATTTTGGCGCGGCATCTTGTTCTATACCGTTATCCCAATAAAACAAGTCTTCAGTAAAGGCATTGTAATACAGGATTTTTGTGCGTGATAATTCAGTTGGCTCGGCCTCATCATCGCCCTCGTTGTTATCGTTTTCGTCATTATCATTTCTAAGGGCAATGAGCTTTTTAAACTCACGTGAAAGTCGTGTTTTACCCACACCGTTGAAGGCGTAAATCAACTGCACTTTTTTATCGCTTGCTTTTAGCTGCTCGGCAATTTTCTTTAACGTTTTGCTCATGTTATGCCCCTGCCGTTAGTTTTAGTTCTTCTGGCTTGGGGAAGCTGAGCAGTAAATCACGGTAATACTCGTATTGCTGTTGGCGAAGTTTGATTTCGCGCGGTAAACCTTCGCTGATGGAGTTGGTTAGGGTGTCGAATTTATCTAAGATGGCGACGATGCGAGCTTGTTCGGCAAGAGATTTTTCTGGGTCATTTGGGTATGGAATAGGAATGGGGTATTCCATTATTTTAACTTTATTACCGCGTGGCATTTTAGCGCCTTTAGCGTTCTGCATATTATATTCAAAAAACTTGTCATCAGCCAAAACATGATATAAATATCGGGCGTTTACTGCCTCAACTGTAGGATGAATAACAAGCACATCACCATTTGTCCCACCAATACGATCAGCTTGCCATATTTTCTTTAAGTAAGGACGAATGTTACCAATCAAAATATCGTTCTCACAATATCCAGTTGAATTACCTTCGGTTGGTACATGCTCAGATTCTTTTTTCCCAGCTCTATTTTGTAGGAGATTATTAACACCTACATAATTTTTTTCATCAAGCTGGTTAAAACTAATGCGTATTTTTGAATACTCAGCCACCTCCCCCAAAGCCTCCCACTCAACTTCCCCTTCTTCGAAACTCAACAACTGGTCGCGATAGTAGTTGTATTGTTTTTTGCGTGCGCTAAGCTCGGTGGTAAGCTCGGTGGTAAGCTCGGTGAAGGTGTCTAAAATGCGGACGATTTCAGTTTGGATTTTTAGGGATTTTTCTGGGTTGTTTGGGCATGGGATGGGGACGATCATTTTGGCAAGGCTTTTCGAAGAAACCCTGCGAACTTTTGCCCCTGTTATGTATTTTCCTTTCTGTTTCTGAAAAATAGCAGTATGAAAATAATACGCTAAAAACTTTGCATTTTCTTGATGTCTAAACAACATCATATCACCTGAAATAGCTGTTTCATCACCAAGCCAAGCAAGAGGTTTTAAAACGTCTTCATCATTCTCTGATGTTGTTGCAATCAACAAATCATTTCTATTAGCAATTCTTAATTTTTTTGCAAATTCATTAGATACAAAAGTATATGTACTAACTGCGGATAAACCGTAATGGGTAAAAATTTGACCATAATGTATCGCTGGAAAGCCTGCCTCAGTAAGGTCCTTCTTTTGTAATCCATTACCTCTAATAAACTCACCAACATCCCCCAACGCCTTCCACTCAACCTCAACCCCATCAAGCAGTTTTTCCATAAAACTTATATTGCTCACCCTATAGTTCCTCGGTTTTAAATTCGCTATAGCCTTCGTAGTAATAGCTGACATCAATGCCTTTCATAAACAGGGCGCGGTCGTTAATTTTGTCGGTCAAAGCCTGTTTTAACAGGGCTTTAATTTCAATGTCTTTGACCACACTGCGCTCCATGGCAGAGAGGTAGGTTTCTTTATCCACTTGGTTCCAATCAATCACCTGCTTGATTTCCTGTTTCAGTATTAGATCCAGCCAGATGCGAGTTGCCCTGCCATTACCTTCTCTGAACGGGTGGGCGATGTTCATTTCCACATATTTTTCAATAATTTCATCAAAGTTGCCGAGTGGCATGGCATCAATATGTTTGAGGGATGCTTCCAGATACATTAAAGGGGCAAAACGAAAATTGCCCTTGGCGATATTGACCTCTCGAACCTTGCCCGCAAAATCATAAAGTTCAGCAAACAAATAGGCATGAATAAAGCTCAGCCCATCAAAGGTTCCTGCGGCTACCTTACTGATATCACCCGAGTCAAACAGTTGTTTGGCTTTTTGCTTGCTGATTTTCTCTTCGGTTTTTGCCAGTTCGATTTGATTGGTGATGCCCAGTTTGTTTTCTAATATCATGCGCCTTCACCTTCTATCTCGGAAACAATGGCATCAATATCACTACGCAGTTGATCAATTTTAATCACGGTGGTTTTTAGCTCGGCATTGAGCTGGGCAATATCAATCACTTCGCAGGTGTCTTTTGGTTCGACATAGATGCTGACCGACAGATTATAATCGTTATCTTTATTTGAAATTACCTCATATGACACAGATTGAGCAATGTGTTCAACATCATCTTTGCTGTCGAACATGGTCATGATCTCGTAGATATGCTTATCGAGCATGACGTTATTGTTGGTTTCTTTTTTGAAGAAACTCTCACCACTGGCGTCAATAAACTGAGTATTTGTATCGGTTTTATGTTTAGACAGCACCAGAATATTAACCGCAATAGTGGTGCCAAAGAATAAGTTAGGCGCTAAGGAAATCACGGTTTCGATATAGTTGTTATCAATTAAATATTTGCGGATTTTTTGCTCGGCGCCGCCACGGTAAAAAATACCGGGAAAACAAACAATGGCTGCGCGGCCTTTGCTTGAAAGGTAACTTAAAGCATGCAGCACAAACGCAAAATCGGCTTTGGATTTAGGCGCTAATACACCGGCGGGTGCAAAGCGGTCATCGTTGATCAGGGTTGGGTCGTCGCTACCAATCCATTTTACTGAATAGGGCGGGTTAGAGACAATGGCATCAAAGGGTTTGTCATCACCAAAATGCGGATCGGTCAGGGTGTTGCCGAGCATCATATTAAACTTGTCGTAGTTAATGTTGTGCAAAAACATATTCATACGGGCAAGGTTAAAGGTGGTGTGGTTGATCTCCTGGCCAAAAAAACCGTCTTCAATAATATGGGCATCCAAATGTTTTTTGGCTTGCAATAACAGCGAGCCAGAACCCGCCGCTGGGTCATAAATTTTATTAACGCTGGTTTGTCCGTGCATGGCAAGCTGGGCGATAAGCTTTGAGACGTGTTGTGGGGTAAAAAATTCGCCCCCTGATTTACCTGCGTTGGCGGCATAGTTAGAGATTAAAAACTCGTAAGCATCGCCAAACAGGTCGATTTGATTGTCAGCAAACTCACCAAAGCTAAGCCCGTCAACCCCTTTTAAAACGGCGACTAAGCGCAAATTTTTATCTTTAACGGTATTACCTAAACGATTACTGGTGGTGTCGAAATCAGCAAACAGGCCTTTGATGTCCACTTCCGATGGATAGCCATTGGCTGAACTTTCGATAGCGGAAAAAATAGTGGCCAAATCGGTGTTTAGGTTTTCGTTATTGTTGGCATCGGCAACGATATTGCAAAATAGCTGGCTTGGGTAAATAAAATAACCCTTGGTTTTAACCGCATCGTCTTTAATGTCGGTGGTGATCACATCATCATCAAGCTCAGCATAATGGATGCTTTCATCACCGCCTTCAATGTAGCTGGCAAAGTTTTCACTGATAAAACGATAAAACAAAGTACCTAATACATACTGCTTAAAATCCCAGCCATCCACAGAGCCACGCACATCATTGGCAATTTTCCAAATCTGGCTTTGCAGGGCGGCGCGTTGTTGCGTACTGGTCATGGTATTATTCCTGTTTTAATACGGTTGATACGTGTCATTAAATATCTGAATGGTCTTGAACTTTTAGCAAGCGATACCCCATAGCACTATTTGTTCTTACTTTTTTGCTCTTCTATCCACTGGAGGACATCCTCGTTTTTAAACCGCCAACTGCCGCCCACTTTAAAGCCCGGCAACTTACCATCAGCAGCAAGCTTATAAGCTGTCTTTTCAGCCAACTTCAAGTATTTGGCGACTTCTTTTAATGTCAAAATTTCGTCTGTCATCATTTATTTCACCATAATTATCATAGGGGAGAATAAGGGAAAATCGGGGAATTAACAATGAACAATCTAAAGTAACCCCTAGATTAATTAACACACCAGTTTAACTGATTAAAATACACCGCATCCAAGGACGCTTCTTGGTTGTATTCCACTGGCGAAACAGTGGTCGGAATTAAGCATCGAAATGCTTACGGTATCCAAACGGCGAACGGTTGGCCTGGGTTGTTAGGGGCACGAAGGCCCATAACTCGATGGGGCTTTAGGGGCTGAGCGAAGCCTCCCCTGATCATGGAGGTTTTGGAGGAGCAGGAACGCTCTTTCAAATGGTGAATGAATTACCTCGCGCCAAGGCTTTTCGCTTTGGCTCAAATTCGCTACGCGAAGAGAGGTATCTTATAGCGTTAAGTTCAAAAACTTTACGCCGCAAGCGGCTGGGAATTAAACCCGTTCAGA
>Ga0256845_1003561_pt1 | contig 10485 bp, 5 predicted proteins | sample RiftiametaG_FD_189101 | JGI IMG/M metagenome (GOLD analysis project Ga0256845, IMG submission 189101) | Tube worm associated microbial communities from hydrothermal vent at the East Pacific Rise, Pacific Ocean - Riftia | ecosystem: Host-associated > Annelida > Integument > Unclassified ... | reverse complement strand
CTGGTGACCTTCCCACCGACGCGCTGAGTAGGACAGAACAAGCCGCCCACTGTGCTCAGTGGGCGGCTTGTTCTATCCAGGCTTCGAGCGGCCCTGGGAGACGTCTTAGGGCAGCTTGTCGCCGACGTCACACATGTAGCGGGTCGAGGCGCTGCCGTTGCCGTTGGTGTCGTTGTGCCAGTTGAGGACGCCGGCCTCGATCCAGGTGTAGGACATGGACCCGTGGGTTTGGTTGTCGCCGTTTGGTTCGGTGACATCGCTGCGGTCGTGGACCCACCAGACTTCCCCGTCGCTGGAGCCCCAGCCGCAGTCCTCGTTGTCCGAGTTCATGGGCATGCTGAGACAGGTCGCCCCGTCTTCCTCGGGATAGATGCCCAAGATCCGCAGGTAGTCGGGGCTCGCGTCTGGCCCGATGCCGTCGTCGTTGCCCACGTCCCAGCCGCTGGCCGAGTGGGCCTGGGTGCGGGGGATCCACAGCTGCATCCCGAGGGTGTCGCAGTAGGCCTCGGCGTCGATGGCGAAGGCCGCCCCCTCGGGCTGGACCTTGAGGAAGGTGTAGCCGCCGCCGTCGGTGCTCATGTCGCAGTGGACCGGGAAGGGATCGGCCTGGTTGCCCTCGGGCGAAATGATGTACTCGCCGTCCATCGACGTGTCGTCGTAGTCCAGGATGTCGAGGCAGCTGCCCGGGACCTCGCAGCTGGCCAGGCAGCCGTCGGCCGAGTCCTCGTTGCCGTCATCGCAGGTCTCGGGCCCGTTGACCTCTCCGTCGCCACAGTTCGGCCCGGCGCTCAGGCAGTCCTCCGCACAGCCGCCGTAGCTGCCATCGTTGACGCCGTCGTCACAGGCCTCGACGCCGGCATTGATGTAGGTGTCGCCGCAGCTGGCGGGGGTGCAGTCGGCCAGGCAGCCGTCCTCGTTGACGGTGTTGCCGTCGTCGCATTCTTCGCCATCCTCGATGAGGCCGTTGCCACAGATCCCTTCGCCCTCGTCGGGGTCGTCAGTGCTGTCGGCTTCGTCGGTGCTGTCGGCTTCGTCTGTGCTGTCGGTGCTGTCGGTGCTGTCGGTGCCGTCGGTGCCGTCGGTGGTGCCGTCGGTGGTGGTGCCGTCGGTGCCGACTTCATCGTCGGTGGTGGTGTCGTCGTCGGCCTCGTCGGCCTCGTCGGTGCCCGTGTCCGCGCTGCCCATGCTCGTGTCGTCGTCGGTGGGCTCGGTCGAGCAGGCGCTCAGGGAGAGGCAGGCCGCCGCGGAGGTCGCAAGTAGAGAAGTCAAGCTGTGGAGCTTCATGGCGCGCATCATTCTTGAGGTTGTCGAGGTTGTCGAGGTCGATCGTGCATTTGATTCAATATAGGACGGGCCCAGACCATCGAATGGGAGGGGCGATGGGTTGTGCGGATGTGCACATATTTGGCGGGGTCGTGTTTCCATGTGTGGTCGGGGCTCACAGTGGGTGGGGAGGTGATTTTATGTGTGGTCATATAAGTATATTCATAATGTCCATGTCATACAGTGGGACCGGGTGACCCACAATGTGGGTGTTTGCGACGACCGAGTCCCTCTCTCTGCTGATGGTTTGTACCTACGGATGGCTTCGAGTATCGCGGAGGTCGGCCGCAGTGGGCCGGTGACGATGACCCACTCCGCTGCGGGGCTCTGGGCGAAGTCGGGCGCTCCCGCGGGGATCGAAGGTGGCTGGATACGGGCAGCCCTGGTGGCCGGATATGGCGCCCATGGCCGGATATGGAGCCCCGCCCGGTGCAGTACACTCCCGCGCATGCCCTCAGACGCCCCGCTCCAGTCTCCGACACCGATCTCCATCGAGTCGACGCCGGGCGGCTACGACCAACCTGGAGCGCGGCGTCTGCTCAAGGACCACAAGCTCGCATCGGCGATCCACAAGGTCGTGCGTGCGCCCTTTGGGCACACGGTGCTGACCCTCAAGACCCTCGATGTGTTGGTGGTGGCCTTCGATGTTGCGCAGCAGGCGGGCCAGGCGATCCACGCGGCGCTCATGGAAGATATTGCGCGCACGGGGACACTGGCGATCCCTGAGCCGACCCGCGATCAGCGCCTGTTTGTGAGCGCGTTTACGACCATCGTCCTGCTCGATCGCATCGAGGCCGGGCTGGTCGAGCTCGGGCCCTCGCCCGAGGTCGAGAGTGACCTCGAGGCCGACGGTCTCGAGGAGCTCTTGGAGGTCGAGCCCACGCAGTTGCTAGGCCGGCTGGCGAACATGGCCGCGGCCTACCTCCAGGCCCAGGCCAAGCTCAAGCCGGAGGCTGGGGACCCCAAGCTCGAGGTCCGCGAGAGCTGGGTGGTGACGACCCTGCTCGCGTTCTCGGCCCAACTCCATGGGGCGGTCCAGCGTCTGACCCATCTGGGCAGGCTCCGGCCCTTCGGGGTCGCCCTGGCCAAGCGCAAGGTGACCGTGGGCGAGATGCGCTACGAGGGGTTCCACTCGCGCAGCGCGGCGGCGCCGGTCACCGATCTCAAGCCCGTTAAGGTCGGGGACATCGTCGGCAACACGGAGTACATCGAGGCCGGCCTCAAGCTCGCCCGGGATGTGGCGGCCTTCGACCTCGAGGCGGGGACGAGCCCCAAGCGGGTCAACCCCGTGCTCTTCGGGCTCGGGCGCCCGGGCTGTGGCAAGACGATCACCGCGCACGCGATCGGCAACTACTTCCTGGACTACTGTCGGGAGCGGGACATCCCCGCGCGCTTCAAGGTCATCCGGCGCACGGACTGGGCCAGCGCCTACCAAAACGCGAGCGCCAACCAGCTGGTGCGGATCTTCAAAGAGGAGATCTACGGCTTCGATGGGGTCGTTGGGGTGTACTGGCCGGACATCGACACGGCCTTCGCCTCGCGGGGCAGCGGTGACCTGCGCATGGAGGAGAAGAACAACCTCGGGGCCGTGTTCGGGATCTTCGATGGGACGCTGATCCCCAAAGACGGCAAGTGGTTCATGATCTGCGACGCGAACTACATGCAGATGGACGAGGCCACGCGCTCGAGGATCGCTCAAAATCCGTTCACGGTCGCCGGCCCGACGAGCGCCGAGGACTACGTGACATTGACCCGCGACATCTTGCTGCGGGACGTCCAGCGCTTCATCCACCCCGAAGATCCGCGCTGGCTCGAGGTTGGTCAGGCCTGCGTCGACAGTGGGCTCTCGGGACGCAACGTGGAGAGCATCGCCAACAATATTCGTGCCCACGTCCAGGACTTCGAGTACCCGGACGCGTACTTTCGTGCGGACCTCGAGGGTCGGCGAGTGATCATCGACGAGTACAGCAAGCGCGTCAGCGTGGACGACATGCTCGAGCGGATCTCCCGTTTCGCGACCTTTCAGGTCGCAGCGGAAGAAAAAGCCGGCAAGGACCGCTTCGAGCGTGAGGTCGAAGACCTGGTCCGCCAACTCAACGCTGGGCGAGCCGCGACCGAGCGGGCAGCCATGGCCCTCAAAAGCGAGATCGAGGGCGGCTGAGGCCAGTGGCGGGGTTCGTTTTCACCCCGCGCGCTTGGAGATCGAGAGGGGGGCGAGTCTACGCCCCAGGCAGATCTGGATCAGGTGCCGCTGTCGCCCCGGGCGGGGGGGGGCCGGCTCGGCTTCGGGGGGCACTGCAGACCCCCGCTCGATTCGGTGTGGGGGATGTCGTTTGAAGAGGAGAATGCTGCCGCCGGCACTGGGGCGAATCACCACATTTCGGGCCGAGATTGGTGTGAATATGAAGTGGCCCGAATCGACACAAAGAGTTTGTTAGGGTTGCGGGGTGATGGAGATTCATCCGACCCCGGTGTTGATGTCGACCCTGCTCGCGCTGTGTGTAGCCTGTGACAAAGGCGGAGAGCCCAAACAAAGGACGGACAGCGTGGGTGAGCAGGCGGCCGTGGAACCGGGCGATGGGGCGGCCGCGGAACCGGGCGATGGGGCGGCCGCGGAACCGGGCGATGAGACGGCCGTGGAACCGGGCGATGGAGCGGCCACGGTCGAGGGGCGGGAGGCAGACTCGGGAGACTCGGTCGAGACCGGGTCTGCCCCAGGGGTCGAGGGTGAAGTCGCCGAGGTCGAGGCCGGGGCGGTCCCGATAGCGAAGCTCGGGGCCACGGCCGAGGCTCCGACCTGGCAGCGAGAGGTGGCAGCCGGCGAGGCTGTGGCGCTCGTCGATCTTCAGGCCGGCGTCTTGGGGCATGGTGCGAGCGGTTACTACGACCTCTCCGAGTCGGGCGAGCTGGCGATGCGCCCGGAGATCGAGGCGGCGCCCAACGAGTGGATGGGAGAATGGATGGGTGTGTGGCCCAAGGACACCTGGAGCGTCGAGCATCGCTGCCGCCCCAAGGACGAGGTCTGCACCTACCGCCTCATGCGGGTCCGGGGGGCCCGGCGTTGGGTGCCCCAGACTTTTGCCGACTACGGGCAGCGCTTCGACGACGAGGGTCAGCAGTTCCGCAAGAGCAATACGGGCGGGATGTTGGGCCGGGTCGAGGAGTCGGCGGACTGGCTCCGGATCGCCGACGGCGGGCAGGACCCGAGCTTGGGTGTGTTCAGGGGCAGCCTGGTCGAGCTCGTCGAGACGCGGGCAAAGGAGTTCTATACAGTCAGCAGGGACGACCAACATCTCTATGTACAGGCGGTCTGCGAGGACGAGGCCTGCGTGGAAGAGGGGGCGCGGAGTTTGCCCCTGGGTATGGATTGGAGCTTTGGTCGCCAGATCACCCGCCGGCGCCACAGTGTGTCGGTGCTCGCCTCGGTGGCCGGGCGCGAGTTCCTGCTCCACTACGGTAAGCAGGGCTGGATCCTCGACGAGCTCGGCGGCGCCGTCGACGGGCTGTGGCCGACCAAAGACGGCGGGCTGTGGACCTTGGCCGGGGGCGCGCTCCAGCATCGCGACCCGAGCGGTGGGTGGCGGAGTGTCCAGCTTCCCGCGGGAATGTCGACCCTCTCGGTCGCGGTCACTGCCGACCTCGGGCGGCTGTGGATCGCGGGACTCGCCGACGGTGAGCCGGCCCTGTTTTCGATCCACACGAATCTCCAAGAGCCGCTCTAGCAGGCCTCCCAGCCGGGCCCGCTCAGCCTGCTCGGTTCAGTCGAGTTCGCTCAGCCCGCTCAGCCCGCTCAGTTGAGCTTGGTCGGCTCGACTGCCCTCGCTCCAGAGCGGCTCGGCCTCTCGTTCTTGCGCCCCGACCAGCTGGAGGTCGGGGGTCTGCGAGAACCCGCCCTGAGTCCGAGCCGGGAGCTCACGCAGGGCCGATCGGGATACCAATACGCGGCTGCCCGGGCGCTGGGCGGGCGCCTCGGCGGGATCTCGCTCGCTCGACTCGGCCTGTCCGGCCTGCTCGACCCGAAAGCGGGGCGCACTGTCGACGGTGTCGCCCAAGGGAAGGGGAGCGTCGGTGTGGGGGTCCTCGATGTCGGGCCCAGGGCCGACCTTGACCTGTCCGCGGTGGAGGACGATGCGGACGGCCCCGGTCTCCGCGTGGGCCTGGCCCCAGCTGCGGCACAGGGCCCGGGCGGCGTCGAGGCCCCGGGCGACCGAGTCGTAGACGGCGAGGTAGCCGTCGCGCGTACTCTCGAGCAGACGCGGGGCCGCGGGGGTGCCGACACGCAGGGCCTCCGCGAGGGCCTGGAGATTGGAGGCTCCCGGTTGAGCGCCCCCAGGACCGGCGTGGGTCCGGGGGTCGACGAGATCGACCAAGAGCATGGCGACCTCGGCCTGATCGGTGGGCGCCAGAGACTCGGGCGAGAGGGCGGCCCGGGGGTGTCCGGGTGGGTGCCGAGGCGGTGGGGGCCCCGGCCGGGTGACGACCGGAGGGGGGACTCGGGGCTCGACAGGTGCCGCTCGAAGGTCGCGGGTTCCCTCGGGAGCGGGCGACTGGGGCTCGGGGGACCGGGGGTCGGGCGAGGACGGGTCTGGCGCGGCCGGCTTTGGGCTGGGGCGTTCGGTTGCCTGGGTCTGGGGCGTCTGGAGGTCGGGCAGGAGGTCGAGGAGGGTCAGGTAGAGCTCGTCCAGGCCCAGGCGCTCCAGCCGGGTACACAGGCGAGTGGTGCTGGGCTCAGCGGCTACCCGCGCGCGGGCCTGATCGAAGCTCGAGCCGGCGGCGATGCGGGCGTCGACACGGGCGAGGAGCTCGAAGATGGCGTCCTCCGTGTCGTCGTCGACCTTGTCTCGGCTGCGGTAGAGCTCGCGCTGGACGTCGACGATCGGCCCGAGGTGGCGGGGCCAAGGTTGGCCGTGACCGGCGACCACGTGGCGGAAGGGCTGGAAGCTTCCGCCTGCGGCCAGGCGCTCGACCAGGGTCTGGAGCGAGGGGTGCAGCAGGTAGATCCGCGATCGGGGAAGCTGCCGCTGGGAGCCGGCGACGGCCTCGTGCGGCTGGCGAAAACGCTGAGATTGGTGGCCCTGGGCATCGCGGGTGACCACGCCCAAGAGCCCGCAGTCATAGAGCTCTCGGAAGGGGTGGTAGGCCTCGCCGGCCTCGCGTCCGTGGAGGTCGTAGTACTCGCGGGTGACCCCGTGGAAGCGGCACCACAGGGACACGACCTCGTCGTGGGTCAGGACGTTGTAGGGCAGGGAAGCGAAAAATCGGGCCCGTTGAGCTTGGTCGTGGAGGACCTCGACGAAGGCCCGCATCTCTCCGAACACGTTGGAGACCAGCAAGCTCGCGCTGGTCTCTTGGACCACCCGCCGCAGGCCCGCCTCGTCCATGGTCTGGCGGTTGCGCGAGATCTCGGAGGCGATGATCACGAGGTCTCGGGGGCGGCCGAGGGTGTGGCGGTGGATGAAGTCGAAGCTGGCCTCCCGGCGAGAGGCCCGGGGCCCGCTGACCGCGTCGAGGATCACGAACTCGCGCAGTTTCAGGCGCTCGTAGAACAAGGTCAGCTTCTCGAGCATGGCCCGCAGGTCCTGCTTCGAGTAGCGCAAGGTCGTGACCGCGCCGTAGAGGTTGGTCTTGATGTCGCTCTCGTAGGTCGAGAACGCCTCTTCGCGGATGGTCGCGAAGATCTTGATGTGCCGGTTGGTGCTCATCAAGTCCCAGGCAGCCTCGATCATGCCGGCTTGCATGTGGACCCAGGCGGCCCGAGGCAGGCGGCGCAGGGCCTGGTCGAGCTTGTCGACGAAGAAGAACATGCCGCTGTGCAGCGAGCGGATCTTGTACTCGAGGTAGCCCTCGGTCTGGTCGATCAGACGGTTGAGCTTGCTGATCGGCAGGCTCAGGAGCTCCTTGACCACAATGCTCGGCTCGACCGACTTGCCGGTGAGCATGGCTCGCAGGCGCCTCGGGAAGCGCCCGAGATCCTCGCGCTCGCCGGGGTCGCTGGGCTCGGCCGGGACCAGGCCGAGGTGATGCGAGATCGCGCTGACCCGGAACCCGAAGGCCCAGATCCGTTTGCACTGATCGAGGGACGAGATCAGGTCGATGGTGGACTGGCGGAGGCTGGCCAGGTCGCTCATCAAGTCGAGGTAGGGCCGGCCCTCGGGGACGAATTTGACCCCCCCTGCGTGGTTGCCCGCGGCCCCGTGTTGATACTGCTCGCTGAGTAGAGAGCGCTTGTAGGTGAGCAAGAGGGTCTTGCCCAGGCCCTTGCTGCCGGAGACGAAGTGCTTGTTGCCGCTGTCGAGGAACTCGTGGACGACGGCGTTCTTGAAAGTCAGGGCCTCGAGCGAGCGGATGTCGATCTGGTTGGCGTCCGAGGCCCAGCTCTCGAGCGGCGGTGGGCCTGTGGGCCGTTGGCCCCGGTCGTCGACCTGCTCGCGCCCGGCCTGCGATTGGGCCTGCGATCGGGCCTGCGATCGGGCCTGCGATCGGGTTCGGGCGGAGGGGTCGGCCAGGGCCCGGAGCGAGTCGATGAGCGCCGCCGTGTCGACGAAGCGCTGCTTGGGATCGCGGTGGGTGGCGGTCGCGAACCACGCGTCGAAACCGGGGGGGACGCTCCCTACGCGAGACGGCGCGCGTGGGGTCTCAAAACAGATCTCGCGGATGAGCTCGACGATGGACTCGGCCTGAAAGGGGCGCTCACCCGTGAGGCACTCGTAGGCGAGCACGCCGATCGACCACAGGTCCGCGCGGTGGTCGACGCTCTGGGCATCTTCGATCTGCTCGGGGCTCATGTAGCTGACCGTGCCCAGGGCGGTGCCGGCCATGGTCAGCGGTCGGCCGTCGCTGCTGACGGCCTCGACCCCGAGTTTGACGATCCCAAAGTCGAGGATCTTGGCGACCGGGTCGCCCGGGGCTCGCGGCCCGTCCGAGGCGAGCAGGAAGATGTTCCCAGGCTTGAGGTCGCGGTGGATGATCTGCAGGCGGTGCGCTCGGCCGATGCCCGCGCAGATGTCGGAGATCACGAGCACGGTCTCGGCGAACTCGAGCGGCCCGCGCTCGAGGCGGTGGGCGAGGTCCTCACCCTCGAGCAGCTCCATGGCCAGGTAGGGCAGGCCGCGGGTGTCGTCGATGTCGAAGTCGAGGACCTGGACAATGTGCCGCCCACGGAGCTTGGCGGCGGCCTGGGCCTCTCGCATGAAGCGCTCGCGGGCACCCTCGGTCTCGACCAGGCTCGGGTCCATGACCTTGATGGCCACGGGCTCACCGAGGCGCAGATCGACGGCCCGCCAGACCCGACCCATGCCACCGCGGCTGAGAAAGGCCTCGAGCTGCCACCGACGCCCGATGATCTCACCGGCCGTGAGCTCCTGCTCGGCGGCAGCGGTGGACGAGTCACGGGGTGCGTCCCGCCTCGCCTGCTCTACGGTCTTGTCCCGCACTGGGGGAGCCTATGCGATTTCACCCGCCTCGGCGCCGGCGGGTCTGGGACGCCGGATGAGGCAGAACCATGGATCGCGCGAATCTCGCGGAGTGTCCTCTGGCCTACCAGGCGTAGATGTCGGCCAGCTCCCGGTCGGCGGAGCGTGCGTCTGCAGCCGTGGAAACCGAGATTCGATCTCCGGGGAGGACGCTGAGGTAGACCTCGCCCGAGCGCTCTCCGAGCTTGGGGTGGTCCTTCGGGTCGGCGTGGGTCCCGGGGTCGATGAGCGAGCGCTCGCTGGACCAGCGGGTGGTCAACAGCATGCACTTGGGTTCGACGTCGAGGTTGCACAGGGCCACACGCTGGGTCTCGTCGATCGAGACTTCGTTGTTGGCGGGGTCCGAGTCGGTCACCGCGACGCCGAGCTCGACGACCACCTCTCGGCCCGAGCTGGCGAGCAGCTCGCGGGCGCGCAGGGACAGGTTCTGGGTCTGGACCGTGACCCCGGCCGAGCTCGAACCGCTGAGGTCGGCGAGCGAGTCGGTCCAATACCAGCCGTCACCGGTCTCGAGGGCGAGGGTCAGGTGGCCCGTATAGGTATCGCCGTCGAGATGGCCGACCTGCACGACCTGGGCGGACTTGAAGCCGCCCTTGAGCGGACCTTTGCCCAGCGCCTTGGTCGAGAGCTTGTCCTCGATCGGGAGCTCGGTGGCGCAGGTCGCCCTGGCGCCCCCTCCCTGAGCCGCCAGCAGGCCCGCGCGGGCCTCGGTACAGATCGCTGCGAAGGTTGGCTGAGGTCCGTGCACGACGAGCCTGAGCGCCTCGGGGAGCGGCTTGCCGGGGCCACAGCCGACCGTCCTCTCGCCCGCTTCACAGGCGGTCATGCAGGCCTCGAGCCCCGGCGTGTCGAGGTTGTCGTCGGCGCTGCGGCGGGGGACGTCGCAGTGGACCATGCAGGCGACCTCGCAAGGTTGAGCGCTGAAGTCCTCGACGTCGGTCAACTCGACCCCGCGCGGGGCCCCACGGAGGAAGCCCCACATGCCGGAGCGGGCCCAGTTGGGGCCCGTCCAAGTGTAGAATCCGAACAGCTCTCCATTGCGGACCACGAAAGTCATGGTGTGGCTGGGCTTGTCCTTGCGCAGGGCGAAAGTGACCTCCGCGGCGCCGAGGATCTGCTTGGACTCGGCCATGAGCGCATCCGAGCGGCGCATTTTCTCGGTCGAGTACACGACCCTGTCGTGGCCGGTCTTGGTGATGTGCGCGGTGGCCTCGCAGTCGTCGGTGGTGACGGTCAGCTCGTAGTGGCCGTTGATCCCGCGCGGCGCGAGGGTCTCCGCGCCGATGACGGTGGCATCGAAGTTCCACTCTCCGGCGAGGCTGGCGACCGTTGCGCAGTAGCCCTCCGGGGGCTCCGCTTGCTCCGCACCCTCCAGTTGGGTGCAGACGCTGTCGAGGCAGCTGAGGCCCTCGGCACAGTCGCTCTTTTGTTTGCAGCTCGCGCCCTCGGCGGCTGGCTCAGACTTGCATCCAATGCTGGCACACAGCAGCACGACGCCCGGCAACATGGTTTGGCTCCAACTTCGCAGGCCCACGGCTACACGCTACCGCGAGCGGAGAAGTCGTGCGTGGCGCTGATCCCGAGCGACAAACCAGTGAGTGATTTCACGTTTGATTCGGCAGTTATTGCTGGAAGCTTCCGAAACGTGCTTAGATACTAACCCTAACAAAGGTCGCAGTGAGGAGTGCCG
>Ga0256845_1003560_pt1 | contig 10488 bp, 8 predicted proteins | sample RiftiametaG_FD_189101 | JGI IMG/M metagenome (GOLD analysis project Ga0256845, IMG submission 189101) | Tube worm associated microbial communities from hydrothermal vent at the East Pacific Rise, Pacific Ocean - Riftia | ecosystem: Host-associated > Annelida > Integument > Unclassified ... | reverse complement strand
GATTGCAAAATAGATAAGCGACATCGCCGCTGCCGGCCCCAGATCAAACTGGCCCAGCGCGATTTTCACCAGATCAATCGATAACAGCGTCGTTGAATTGCCCGGCCCGCCACCCGTCAGAACGAAGGGTTCGGTGTAGATGTTAAAACTGTCCATGAACCGCAGCAGAATGGCGATGGTCAGGACATTTTTCATCTTTGGCAACTGGATAAACCGAAACACCGACCAGTTCGAAGCACCATCGATTTTAGCGGCTTGATAATACGCGTCCGGTATGGAAACCAAACCAGCATAGGCCAGCAGAACCACCAGTGATGTCCAGTGCCACACGTCCATTGTGACAATGGTGAACCATGCTGCAACCGGGTCTTGGGTCATGTCATAATGGATGCCCAGCACATGGTTCATGAAATACCCCAACAGGCCGATATCGGGCAGGGTAAAGATGTTCCACATAGCCCCGACAACATTGTACGGGATCAGCATCGGCAGCGACATGGTGACCAGACAGACCGGCACCCAGAACCCTTTTCGCGGCATCGACAGGGCAATGATAATACCCAACGGGACCTCGATTGCCAGTATCAGCCCGGTGAACAGAAACTGGCGGCCAAGGGCGGCGTGAAAGCGGTCTGATCGCAGGATTTGCTCAAACCAGTCCAGCCCCTGCCAGAAGAAAATATTATTGCCAAAGGTTTCCTGCACCGAATAATTCACAACCGTCATAATCGGGATCAGCGCGTTAAATGCCACCAACAGCAGAACCGGCAGCACAAAGAACCACGCCTTTTGATTTTCGGTTTTCATTTCGCCACCTCCTTGGTGCCGGTTGCCAGCCATCCATCCGCGTATAGTCGGGTCTGCTGCGGATCAAAGCTGAGGTGGATCTCATCGCCTTGCGCTGGTGCGGGACCATTCACAACGATTGCGATCTTTTGCGCGCCCACCATCACATGAACCACACTGTGGCGACCGATATCGGCCACTTTGCGTACACGGGCCGGTATGCCGGTGTCACCAATTGTAATAAATTCCGGCCGGATACCGATCTCCAGTTTGCCGGTCGGGGTGCCAATCACCGGACCCTCCAGCGGGATTTTCACGCCGTTGAACAACGCCATTCCCCCTTGCAATTCACACGGTAAAACATTCATCCCCGGCGAGCCGATAAAGTGGCCGACAAAGGTGTGTGCCGGGCGTTCAAACAGTTCAACCGGTGTACCAATCTGGACGATCTCGCCTTGGTCCATCACCACCACCTGATCGGCAAAGGTCAGTGCCTCGGTCTGGTCATGGGTGACGTAGATCATCGTTGCCCCGACCCGCTGATGCAGCTCTTTCAGCTTGCTGCGCAGTTTCCATTTCAGATGCGGGTCAATCACGGTCAGCGGTTCATCGAACATCACGACATTCACATCGTCCCGCACCAAACCCCGCCCCATCGAAATTTTCTGCTTGTTGTCAGGGCTAAGGCCGGCGGCGCGTTGATCCAGTAGATCGGTTGCTTCAAGCATTTCGGCAATTTCGCGCACGCGGCGGTCAATGGTGGCCGCGTCTACCCCGCGATTACGCAATGGAAAGGCAAGGTTTTTGTAAACCGTCATTGTGTCATAGATCACCGGAAACTGGAAAACCTGCGCAATGTTGCGCTGGTCCGGCGTCAGGTGGGTGACGTCCTGATCATCAAACAGAACACGTCCTTCGGATGGAACCAGCAATCCAGAAATGATGTTCAGCAGGGTAGATTTACCGCAGCCGGACGGACCCAGCAGCGCATAGGCGCCGCCATCTTGCCAGTCCAGATCAATTTCCTTTAGCGCATAGTCGTCCGGCCCTTGCGGGTCCGGATAATAGCTGTGGCGCAGCTTGGACAATGTGATTTTCGCCATTGTGCGCTCCTACTGTGCAATCTTGCCGTCAGGTGTGAAATACAGACACTCGGACGGGGTTAGGTAAAATGTGTGGTCATTGCCGATGGTGTAAGGGTGCACACCATGTGCCAGCGAAACCCAGCTTTGGCCCGCAAACTGAAAATGCGCGCTGCTTTCCGAGCCACTAAGCTCGGTCACCATCACGCGGCCAACCAGCGGCACATGCGCGGTTTCGGTTTTGTAAGGCAGAATGTAATTCGGACGTATGGCGACGGTATATTCCCCGTCTGACAGCCCAGCCGCCGAACCGGATAAATCCCACCCGATATCCCCCATCTGCACCCGCGTTCCGGTTTTAATGACGTTTGCCTGATTGATTGGCGGATTGGAAAAAACCTCGGCGGCCATCAGGTTTTCAGGATGGCGATAAATACCGGCGGTGCCGCCAAACTGGGTTACCCGACCGTCCTGCATCAAAGCGGTTTCACCGCCCAGCAACAGGGCCTCTTCCGGTTCGGACGTGGCATAAACCACCACCGCACCGCGGCCTGCAAACAGCTCGGGCAACTGTTCGCGCAATTCCTCGCGCAGCTTGTAGTCAAGGTTCGCCAGTGGCTCGTCCAGAAAAACCGCGTTGCTTTCCTTGGCGATTGCACGGGCAAGGGCGGTGCGCTGCTGCTGCCCGCCAGATAATTCATGCGGGCGGCGTTTCAGCATCGGACGCAGTTGCAGAATATCTGCGGCCTCTTCCACACGGCCCTGAATTTCGGATTTCGCCATACCTGCAACCCGCAATGGCGAAGCGATATTGTCGTAAACCGTCATATGCGGATAATTGACAAAAAACTGGTGCACCAGACTGATATTGCGTTTCTGGGTGCTGAGTTTGGTAATATCGACACCATCCATAACGATCCGCCCCGAAGCAACCGGATCAAGACCGGCCATCATTTTGATCAGTGATGTTTTGCCAGCCCCGGTTTCCCCCAGCAGGACATTGAAGTGCCCCGTTTTCAGCGTCAGGGATGTTGGCTTGATATGAACGCGCCCCTCAACTGTTTTGGTAATGTCGTGTAATTCGAGTGTCATATGACACGTCTCCCCCAAGGGTAGGTAATTGTCGTGGTGCCTGAAAAGACGTTTTCACAAGGTGGCTGGAGCCAACAAGGCCCCAGCCATATCCGGGCCACCAACAAAGCAGCCCAGACAGAGAGATCAATTAGTTAGAGGACCAGCGGGCAACCAGATCATCATAGTTGACGGTCTGACCCTGTGGTTTCTCGTTCTCCAGCGGTGGTTTTGCACCGCCGTTTTCGTACCAGTATTCGGCGGTCTTTTCCTCGTTCAGGCGCGGACCACAGCCACCGTAAACATTGGCTGCCTCGTCCACAACCTGCATACGCGCCATGGTGATGTCCATTTCCTCGGCCAGACGGTCCATCGCCTGTTGCGGGGTAAAGGCACCCGAATTCACATCACCGATTTGCTGCCACCAGATTTGCGCCAGCTTTGGGTAATCCGGAACGTTAATACCGGTGGGCGACCATGCAACGCGGTCAGGCGAACGATAGAATTCAACCAGCCCACCCAGACGCGGTGCGCGTTCGGTAAAGGATTCGTGGTTTACCGTACTGTTGCGAATAAAGGTCAGGCCAACATGCGATTTCTTGACGTCCACAGTTTTGGAAACAACGAACTGTGCATATAGCCAGGCCGCTTGTGCCCGATCCAGTGGTGTAGATTTCAGGATCGTCCAGGACCCCACATCCTGATAGCCAACTTTCTGGCCTTCCTGCCAGTAAGGACCATGCGGAGATGGCGCCATACGCCACAGCGGCATACCATCGGCGTCAACTGTGTTGTTGCCTTCGGACTGCGGTTTCACCATGTCTGCGGTGAACGCTGTATACCAGAAAATCTGTTGCGCCACGTTACCTTGGCTAAGCGCCGGCAACGACTGGTAGAAATCAAACGATGCCGCACCGGGGGGTGCATAGGCCCGTAGCCATTCGTCCCATTTGCGGATCGCGTAAACAGCTGCCGGACCGTTTGCTGCACCACCACGGGTGACGGATGATCCAACAGGATTACAGGTGCCCGCCTCCATGCGAATACCCCATTCGTCAATCGGAATACCGTTCGGTTCGCCAATTGATCCCGCACCAGCCATCGACAACCACGCATCGGTCATACGCCAACCAAGGTCAGGCGCGCGTTTGCCGTAATCCATGTGGCCGTAAATGCGCACACCGTCGACTTCTTTCACATCATTCGAGAAGAACTCGGCGATATCCTCATAGGCTGACCAGTTGACCGGCACGCCCAGATCATAGCCGTATTTCGCCTTGAAGGCCGTTTGCAAATCTTCGCGATCGAACCAGTCTTTGCGGAACCAGTAAAGGTTGGCAAACTGCTGATCCGGCATCTGGTATAGATCGCCATCGGGGCCGGTTGTGAACTGGATACCCATAAAGTCTTCCAGATCCAGCCCCGGGTTTGTCACCGCCGCACCATCGCCAGCCATGAAATCCGTCAGGTTATAGGCCAGTTGCAGACGCGAATGCGTACCGATCAGATCGCTGTCATTTACATAGGCATCATACAGGTTCCGGTTGGTTTGCATCTGTGTTTGCACAGCCTGCACGACCTCGCCTTCACCCAGAATCTGGTGGTTCACCTTGATGCCGGTGATTTCCTCAAAGGCCTTTGCAAGCACTTCGGATTCGTAAGAATGCGTGGGGATGCCTTCCGACAACACATTGATTTCCATCCCCGAATAGGGGGCTGATGCCTCGACAAACCATTTCATTTCGGCCAGCTGGTCATCACGGCTGATCGCGGCTGGTTGGAATTCGCTGTCTACCCAGCGTTCAGCCGCAACCATATCCGCATATGTCGAAGTTGTTCCTGCCATTAAAGCAGATGCCGCCACAGCGGCCATAAGATACTTGCGCATCTTGTTTCCTCCCAAATGTTTTTTTATTCCAGAAGAATCTGGTAAATTGATGTTCGTATGAATGGCTAACTGTGTCAACTAATTTAATAGTAGCCAAATTAGGCACCATTACGGGCTGCTACTTGCTATTCCAACACCAAATTATCAGGCCCCAAGCGCTGTACAAACTCATATGAACATCTTATTATTCATACGAGCATCAAGCCGAAAGCACCACAATGCCCCTGAACGACCGTCAGAACGCCATTCTAACCGCCCTGAAATCCGCCGATCAGGTCGAGGTCGAAGCCCTGTCCAGGCAATTGGGCGTCACCACCCAGACCGTGCGGCGTGATCTAAGCGACCTATGTGATCGCGGGTTGGTTTTGCGGATGCACGGGGGCGCACGCCGCGCCTTGTCAACCACAGTGCGCGCCTACGAAGAGCGTCGTCTGAACAACATCACCGACAAACAATCGGTTGCAAATGCGGCCGCCCGGCTGATTCCGGACGGGGCATCGGTAGCCATCAACATCGGCACAACCACCGAACGTGTTGCCGAGGCCCTGCGCCTGCACAAAGATCTGATGGTGGTGTCAAACAACATCAACATCATCCACATCCTGCGCGACACGCGGTTGAAATCACTGATTATGATTGGCGGCGAAGTGCGGCTTTCGGACGGGGCCATCGTGGGCGAAGATGCGGTTCAGGCAATCGGAAACTACAAGGTAGATTACGCCATTGTCGGAACATCCGCACTGGATTTTGACGGTTCGGTGCTGGATTTTGACAAACGCGAAGTTGCGGTTGCCAAGGCCATACTGGCAAACGCGCGGCAGAAAATTCTGGTGGCGGATACCTCGAAGTTTCAGGTCTCGGCGCCCTACCGGATCTGCAATATCGGCGAGCTGGATCACGTCATTCTGGGCTCATCTCCGCCGCCCGAGTTTCTGACAATCGCCGAACGCACAAACACAAATATTATCATCGCAGGAGGCTCGAATGAGCACGCAAACTGATCCGGTTGACCTGTTCGTCATTGGTGGTGGCATCAACGGTTGCGGTATTGCCCGTGACGCGGTTGGTCGCGGCTATTCGGTAACCGTTGCCGAAATGAATGACCTTGCCTCGGCCACTTCTTCGGCCTCGACCAAGCTGTTTCACGGTGGTCTGCGCTATCTGGAGTATTTTGAATTCCGTCTGGTACGCGAGGCACTGATTGAACGCGAAATCCTGTTGACAGCAATGCCGCATATTAGTTGGCCGATGCGCTTTGTGCTGCCTTATCACAAAGACATGCGCTTTGATTCTGAAACACCCACATCGCGCCTGCTGACGTTTTTTATGCCGTGGTTAAAAGGCAAGCGTCCAGCGTGGCTGATCCGGTTTGGTCTGTTTTTGTATGACACGTTGGGGGGGCGGAAATTTTTGCCGGGCACCAGCACGGTTGACCTGCGCAATTCCGAACTGGGCAAACCGCTGAAAAAGTATCTGCAAAAGGCGTTTGAATATTCCGATTGCTGGGTCGAAGACGCCCGCCTTGTGCTGCTGAACGCCCGCGATGCACAGGCCCGCGGTGCCACCATTATGGTCCGCAGCAAGGTTATCGCCGCCGAGCACAAAGACGATCTGTGGCACGTTACGATCCGGACAGACACCGGTGAAACCAAAACCATAGCCGCAAAAATGCTGGTGAATGCTGGTGGGCCGTGGGTCGAGGATATCATCAAGAACACCGTCCATCTAAAAACAAACGAAGGTGTGCGGCTGGTTCGTGGCAGTCACATTGTAACCAGAAAATTGTTTGATCACGACAAATGCTATTTCTTTCAGGGTCAGGACGGGCGCATCGTTTTCGCAATCCCTTACGAGGGCGATTATACCCTGATCGGCACCACTGATGCCGAACACAACGACCTGACAGAAAAACCGACCTGTACCGTTGAAGAACAGGAATACCTGTTAAAGTTCACCAACAAATACTTTGAGCAGGAAATTACCAAAGACGATATCGTCTGGACCTATTCCGGCGTCCGCCCGCTGTATGACGACGGGGCCAGCTCAGCCACTGCTGCCACGCGGGATTACGTGCTGCGGATCAACACATCGGGCGGCGGGCCGGTGTTAAACGTGTTTGGCGGCAAGATCACAACGTACCGGCGACTGGCCGAATCCGCACTTGAGATGATTGACGAAACACTGGGCGCGACCACTAAAATCTGGACCGCAAGGGTTCCTTTGCCCGGCGGCGATTTCCCTGTCAATGGCGTCGAGAACCTAAAGAACGCGCTGCAATCACAGCTGCCGTTCTTTGACGCCAAAACCATTCAACGGCTTGTCCGCCAGTACGGCACCGAAGCGACCGATATATTCGAAGACGCAACCAGCCTTGCCGATCTGGGCGAGGATTTTGGCAATAGCATCACTGCCCGCGAACTGGATTGGGCCGTGTCCCGCGAATGGGTAAAATGCGCCGAGGATTTTTTATGGCGACGCACGAAACTGGGTTTGCGAGTTTCCGACAAAGATGCTGCACAGATTGATGACTATTTAACAATGCAGTTATCAAAAAGTTAAAACCCGGACCAACCTTTCCCTGCCAAGCCCTTTTCAGGGTTTTTCCCGCCAGCGGTTTTCCAAGCCGCCACCGGTTTTATCCGCAAATAACAAGACCCCTAACATCCGACGTGCACGATACAACCGCACTCGAATAAGGCCCATAAATGCTTTTAGTTTACTAAAACCTCCTCCCTCGATGCGCTTCGAACGCATTATCCTGGGAATTGAAGCAAAAGGTGATGCTATCATCAACAAACTCCGAGTAGCCCATTTTAACCGCCCCATTGGACGTGCTGCAAAAAGCACAAAATCATGGGCAACATGTCGGTCCCATTTGCGCGCAAGTTCAGAAAAGTCTTCGCGCGCAGGGTGATAGACAACCATTTCAGGCACCCAATCAATCTTGTGGCCTAACGAAGTAGCGCGTTGGCCCCAATCACGATCCTCAGCCATGCCAATCCCGGCAAATGGGCCAACCTCAGCCATCACTGTTGCGCGAACCACCAGATTGCCTGTGCCCGTAAATCCTTGTTGGCGAATGTAATGCTCCATCCGATAAGCAAATTCGCTCTCGTATGCCTCCCAGATATCCGGCTGCCCTGATACGCGGTGCAAAATTCGAACATCCCCCCCAAGTATTTCTGCGCCTTGTGCAATTCTCATTCTGGCACTCTGCAACCACGCGGGGTCAGCAACACAATCCGCATCAATAAATGCCAAAATTTCCCCTTTTGCGACGGAAATTCCACGGTTTCGAGCCGGGCCGGGGCCGGGCTCTAATTCTTGCATTAGCTCCACATTCGGGTAGTTGTCGCAAACGCTTCGCGGCATACTCTCGGAGCCATTATCAACAACAATGATTTCATCGGCAATTAGGCTTCCCGAAGCAAGGGATTTCAGACACAACTCTAGCTTTTCCGGTTGGTTAAGATGTGGAACAATGACCGTGATCATAAGAATTCTTTGCGCCTTAAAAAATTGCCGGGGATTTGCAAAAGGCAAACGTCGGTAAATATACCTCCCTGAAAAACAACAGCCCCCCTTGATACCTCACCACGATTACGTGAATATCCATAGCGATGCAATGCCGCTGCAACGCCGAAATATCCAAGCATGTGATGCATGCATTGATGTAGCCTGTTGCCATGGATGGCGCATTAAGCCGCCCTGCTTTAATACTAACCGCGAACCACCAAATGGCTTTTGAGTTTTGAATATTGAGAATGCACCGCTAATTTCCATCATTATTCCGGCCTGGAATAGCCAGGAAACGATTGCGAGGGCAATTCTAAGCATTGGCACGAACGCTGGCAAACCTCTCGAAGTAATCGTTGTCGACGACGGATCAACCGACGCGACATATGAAACGGCCATACAGGCCATGCAGGATTCCGGCATCGAAAATGGCGTTGTTCTGCAGCAACCGAATTCCGGACCCGGGGGTGCCAGAAATACCGGCGCAAAGCGGGCAAAGGGGCGTTATCTGGCCTTTCTGGATGCCGATGACTTCTGGCTTGAGTGGACATCGGAAACCTGCCTTGATGTATTGATCAAAAGCGGAAAAGAGGGTGATCACCCCACAATAATCTTTCTGCAAAATCTCGATTTTGAATTTGGCAACCCACCCCGAAACCCTGTCCGCAGCCCGCTGCAAACTCGGAAATTCGATAGTTTTATTGATGCGACTATTTGCGAAAACAGCACACGCTTTGGGTCTGGAACTGCAATTATTTCCCGCAAAGCCTTTGCCCTTGTAGGGGGGTTTAATCCCAACTTACGCTGCGCCGAAGATACAGACCTCTTCTTGCGTCTTTTTACACCGCACCAATGCTTGGTCATCACGTCGCCGGATATGGTTGCCATTGAAACTGGCGGGGGAACCAATCTGACCTCGGATTTCAGAGGGGTGAATGAAGGTTTGCAATTTCTTTTACAGCAGGACAAGTCGGGCCGTTATCCAGACAGTCCGATTGACAATAAGAAGCGGCGGGTTTTTCTGGCAGGTTCCACAGCCTACACTATTCTAAAGGCATTCGCCTCGGGAAACATCGGCGCTGCATATATGCTGTACGTTCGTCATTTTGGCACATTGGTCAAAGGGAAAAACTGGCATTGGTTGCTCCGGCTACCTATCCTGCCATTGCTTCACTTGATCCGCCCAAACAATTTTTCATTCCGCTGGCGCAAGCAACACTAAGGGGCGCCCGCACGCGTCACATGCGCCGTTTAACCATACCAATCATACGACGCACCCGTGAGCGGATACCCATTTTCCCGGTAAGATGTGCGCGCAAATCCTGCTCTGTCATATCCTCCCGAACCGATTTGCGGGGCCGTAGAAAAGCCGAGGGATTCATCCGGCCACCATCACTGGTATAGGCTGCCGTATACCCCTCTTCCCGAAGCTGGCGCAGCACATTTCCGTTGTACCCACCAAAGGGGATCGCCGCGGCGGTCACTGGATGGCTGCAAATTGCCCCCAGACCTACGCGGGATTGTTGCAACTCGTTCTTTAGGGCACCGGCGTCCAGCATACTCCAGTTCACATGCGCAACACCGTGGCTACCGACCCGCATCCCTGCTGCCTCTAGCGCCCTGATGTGCGATGCATTCAACGAACCGGCCTGCCCAACCCTGCCAAACAAAGGAAAGAAATCTGCTGTAAGCCCGCGTTCAACCAGCCGGGGCAATGCAATGTCGTGATCGGACAGATTACCATCATCAAAACTGATGCGGATCCTTTCTGGTGCGGGCAATTTCTGGATCATCGCAAGGATCGTTTCAAATTTCTTGACGCTAATCCAGTAGGGCGCTTCGCCCGCTTCCAACTTGCGTTGTGGATCACCTATCCCGTGGAAAATCAGCCCGATATGTGTTGCCGCCATAGTGCCACCTTATCCCTTTGCCTTTAGCCGCGCGCGCAGGGTTTCCAGCCCCGAAACCAGTTTTGGAAATACACCGCCGGGGCGGGCCTCGAGCGGGCCTGCGGCCTCGATAGATATTGCATTCATACGTTGCTTGAAACGGGCGACACTGGGGTTGGCATCGGCGTCAACACCGCCCAGATCATACCAGTCCAGCCCGCGTTCCCGCGATATGGATATCCCGCTCCAGGTCAGA
>Ga0256845_1003558_pt1 | contig 10489 bp, 4 predicted proteins | sample RiftiametaG_FD_189101 | JGI IMG/M metagenome (GOLD analysis project Ga0256845, IMG submission 189101) | Tube worm associated microbial communities from hydrothermal vent at the East Pacific Rise, Pacific Ocean - Riftia | ecosystem: Host-associated > Annelida > Integument > Unclassified ... | reverse complement strand
GCTATTAGAAGACAAACGCGCCGCCGACGAGCGTCTGCGGGCGATCGGCGGCGAGGATCGTTTACTGCACGCCGAGGTCGATACCGACGCGATCGCCAGCGTCGTCGAGACCTGGACGGGCATCCCCGCTGGCAAGATGCGCAGCGACACGATCGGCGCCCTGCTCAGCCTAGAGGAACAGCTCAGCACCCGTGTGCGCGGTCAGAGCAGCGCGGTCAAGGTCGTCGCCGAGACCCTGCGCATCGCCGCTGCCGGCATCCGCAACCCAAATACGCCGCTCGGTGTGCTGCTTTTTGTCGGCCCGAGCGGCGTCGGCAAAACCGAAACAGCGACTGCGCTCGCCGATCTTCTCTACGGCGGTGAGCGCTTCATGACCACCGTCAACATGTCCGAGTTTCAAGAGAAGCACTCGGTCTCCCGGCTCGTCGGCTCGCCACCTGGCTATGTGGGGTACGGCGAAGGCGGCATTCTCACCGAAGCCGTGCGCCAGCGGCCCTACTCCGTTGTTCTGCTTGACGAGTGCGAGAAAGCCGACCTGGAGGTCATGAACCTCTTTTATCAGGTCTTTGACAAGGGCACGCTCTCCGACGGTGAGGGGCGCCTGGTCGACTTCAAGAATACGATCGTGATCCTCACCAGCAACCTGGCGACCGAGCTAGTGATGCAGCTGGGTGGTCAGGGGGAGAGCGCCGAGACGATCGCCGAAGCGATCCGGCCGGTTCTCAGCGCTCACTTCAAGCCCGCTCTGCTCGCGCGCATGACCGTCGTGCCCTTCCTGCCACTGCCACCGGCGGTGCTCCGCGAAATCGCCGAGATCAAGCTCGACGGGCTCAAGCGTCGCCTCTGGCAGAGCCACCGGATCCGCGGCGAGTTCACGGCCGAGCTTCTCGATCAGCTCGCCGCCCGCTGCACAGAATCCGAGGCCGGCGCCCGCAATGTCGATCACATCCTCCGCTCTTCGCTGATGCCCGTGCTCAGCAAGCACATCCTCGAGGCGATGGCAGCCGATGCCCCGCCCTCGCGGTTACGCGTCGATCTACAGGACGGTCAGTGGTCGATCTCAGGGGACGCTCCAACGGAGTAGGGCCCCGGGACAACGAAAAAAAGCGAACGAAAAAGAATAGAGAAGAAAAAGGAAAGAGAAGGAAAAATTCCGATGCCCACGATTCCAAGCGCAATCAATGGTGTTCAGATCGACTTCGCCTCAGGTGTCAACCGCGATGTCGATGAGCGACTCATCGACGGTCTCCGTCACTGCATCAAGCCCGATGTCAGCATCGGCTACAAGCTGCGGCGGATCTACATCTCATCGGCGAACGACTCGCACTCGATGCCCAGCCGGCACGCCCAATCCAAAGCGGTCGATATTTCGAGGATCAACGGCAACAAGATGTCGGTCTCCTACGGCAGCGCCGCCGAGGTCACGGCGATCGCCCAGGGGATCCAAAATGTCTTCGAAAGTTTCCCCCACCGACGCGAGAACTTCGGCCCGAGCATCAAGCAAAAGCTCGGCACCTCGCACTCGGTCGGTGGACACGCCGATCACATTCACCTCTCGGTGAACTAGTCGCGGGTGCGGTCATCGGCATCGGCTTGGGCGAGGATCGTCATCGATCCTGCCGCGCACCGGCGTCACCGTTTGAGTCGGCGCGGGAGGACGCGGTTAGAGGGAGTGTTGTCGCGGCGGACTTCACTCGTCCGATGGAAGGGGGCGCGAGTGCGGAGAGCGGAGAGCGGAGAGCGGAGAGCGGAAGATCGTCGCGCCGACGATGCCCGGACGAAATTGTCAGAGTCGCGCGCCAGATTCTGTTGGAGTCGTCAAAATATGTCCTCAGAGGCCGCTATTCGACCAATAACAATTGGCACGGTAGCTGCAGGGTGCTTCCCGACAACAACTCAGGTTCATCATGCGACACACCTTAATAGTTTCAGTATCCACCCTTCTCCTCGTTGCGACCGCCGGCTGTATTGACGACGCACCTGTCCCCGATATTGACGCACTCAACGACACCGAATGTGCTGAAGAGGTAACAATCCTAGCGGGACTCAACGCCAACTCGGCAATGCCCTTCACCGGCGCTGAGTTGCTCGAACTGGCGAAGGGGGAGCACACCTCGCCGATGTTCTGGGGCACGGGTATCGCCGATCCCTTTGCGACGGTCACCTTTGGCCCAGAGTCGGGCGAGGCCAAGCTCGAGGTTGAGATCAGCTACGGCAACGGTGAGGTCCGCTACGTCAAATCGACCGCCGAGGGCGACGGCGACTTTTCTGGCGAGTGCCACGATCGCCTAGAGGTGGACGTCGACGTCCACCTCTTCTCCACGGGGGGCGCCTTTGACGAGAGCTTCAGCGCCCCTCTGGCAGCGACGATCGCGAGGATCGGCGTCATCCGTCACAAACTCGAGTTCGATGCAATTGCCGGTAGCTTGACCGTAGAGGCCGTGGAGCCAGCAGACGCGTCGATCTCGGCGATCGACCTCGAACTCGGGATTACGGCGGACGGGCTATTCGGAGGCGCGTCCTCCATCGTCGAGATCGAGCAGGAGGACGTCGTCGGTGCGACCGTCATGAGCTATGCGCGGTGGCCAGGCGGCGAGCAGAACTGTGACGACGGTCAGGCGCCGCTCGACCTCGCCAGCCCAGCCGCAGAGTTCAGCGGTGCAGACGCGATCGATCGGATCACCAAGGCTGGTCCCCTGGAGATCTCCTGGGGCAACGGCAAGACGACCTCGCTGGGCATTGAGCTTGAGAGCGTCGGCTCCGCCTGCGCGTCGACGACCGACGGCAGCATTCAGATCGAGACTATGGCGGCCTTGACCAGCGGAGACGGTCGCTGGAATGGCGTCTTCCCGATGAGTGTGCTCGCGGAGGCCGCCGATGACGGGACCTTGGCCGTGACAATACTGGAGATCGAGGCATCCTATGCCACCCAGATCGACACTGCCGCGTTCGCCGAGCACTACGGCCTCAACGGTGTCGACCTCACGGGCTTTGACGCGGTGATCCTCAGCTTTGGCGCGACCTTCGAGCCCGACGGCGAGGCCATCGCGGTCGACGGGCACTTCGAGGTTCTCGGCGTCGAGTTCCACGACTGTAATCCTGACGCGAACGGCTGCTCCGGTGACAAATACACGTCCCTAGAGAGCGGGAACTGGGGCTCGCTCTAGCGGCCTCGCGGTCTGCGGCGCGCTCAAGCGCCGTGGTTTTGCCGGTCCAGATCGGACCGGCAAAACCACCGTAACCGGCGCGGGCCCACGATTTCCGCCCCTCAGCTCTGCGCTACGCCCAATTCATCCAAGAGCCCCGCTGCTCCCGCAGGATCGAGCAGGCTAAGGCCGCTCAGCGGCCGCGCATAGGATCTTCCCTGGTGGTGCTGAGCCCGTACGAGGCCCGCCAGACACCTCACAGCCAGGCCAGGCTGCCAGCGAGCGAGGCCCAGCGACGCGGCTTCGCGGGCAAGACCCGCAAAAAGTGCTTCTGCGAGGTCAAAGGTCTCGGCTTCGGCTGTCGCTTCTGCGAGGCGAAGAGCGAGCACAAAACGGAGCTGGCCGGAGGGCGCGGTCGAGACCTTGGACTGCGCCTCGGACAGCGCACTGCTCTTCTCGTCCCCCTGCAGACGTTGGCTGAGCGATGCCCAAAACTCGGCAGTGTCGGCATCCTGCTCGCCCGCAACTCCGCTCGAAGAACCCGCGGACGAGACCGCCTTCGCCCGCGGCAGCACTTCCTTCAAAATCCATCGCTGGGTCGAAGCGTCCGCCAAGGGACTGCCGTCGCTGGCGCGCAGATCTGGCAACGAAGGAAAACGGGTGAGCAGCGCCCGAAGCTCGGTCCGTACCTCGAGCGCAGCGGCTTCGTAGTCAGAGCCCAGAGCCCGCAACGCGTCGGCGGTGAAACGGTTGAGATCGAGGACCAAGCGGTGGTTTCTCAGCAGGTTTTCGCTGCGATGCAGCAGCCCCTTCCACTGCCCCGCAGCAGCGAATTCGGCGAGTTTCTGCCGACTGAGTTCGTCCAAACTCGGCAGGCCCGTGTTGCCATCCGCTCGCGTCGGCGGTGGCGCCCGAAGATGCAACCAAAGACCCGCGCGCAACAAACGGTAGGAGCGCGGCTCCGCTGGCGTCGACTCACGCAGGGAACTCGCCGTCGACACCAAAGCCCTACCGGTAGAGGTGAGAAATTTTTCGACCTCGACGAGGTTTGCAGGCTCGGCGATCGACAGCGCGACCGCAACTGCCGAAGCCGGTGCCGGTGCCGGTGTTGATGTCGGGACAGCCAGCGGCGCAGGTGGCGGGACCGACTCGCCTGCAGCAACCGAGCCAGATTCTGCCGGCGACGACGACTTTGACGATGGCCCTTCGACCGATGGCGGAACTGGAGCTGGAGCTGGCGACGACGATGGCCCTTCGACCGATGGCGGAGCTGGAGCTGGCGACGACGCAGCAGATGGCGGCTCATCACGGCGGTGTTCCTCGGCGGACTCGTCGGCAGCGGAGTCCTTCGACGTCCCCTTCTTTATCTCCGCGAGGTCCGCATCGATTTGGGAAAACACATCCCGCAGCGGACGAGCTGCCGGGGCGTCATCGCCGAGACGCTCGCGCAGCGCATCGGTCAGCTGAGTGCAGACGCTGCGCAGGGATTCAAGCCGCGGCGCAAGTTCTTTGATATCGGCGGTCTTGAGCACACGGGTGACCTCACCGACGAGCCAGCGCGCGCTGTTACGCCGCGACCGCGCTCGCCTCGGATGGATCTCTGGATACGCCCGCACGAGCTCTGCGACGACACCGAGCCCGAGTACAAGGCCATCAAAACCACGGCAATGAAGCCCGCTGATCGCGAACCAACAGCCAACCTGCAGATCCTTCGACTTCTCCCGCAGCAGTCCATCCGCGAGGTCGTAAACGCGGCGCCAATCGACCTCCACTCCCTCAACAACCGCGTCGCCTTTTTGCAGTTCGGTGCGCGCGAGCGAGTACTCCTCGTGGTGCTTGCGCGGATCTTCGCCGCAGGCATCAGGCCCTTCGATCGGCGCGAGCCAGGGATCCATGCTCAGCACGCCGGGCTGCTCTTCTGCCACCAGGATCTCCGCCGGCTCTGAGCTGGAAGAACTAGAAGAACTAGAAGAATCAGACGAATCGAGAGTCTCGCCCTTAACTTCGGTCCCGAGTGGGTTCACAAACGGCTTTAAGAGCGCCTCGGCGGGCAGGGTCATCAGCTGCGATTCGATGACCTCGAGCAGGGGACCAAATGCCGGCGAGCGCTCGCCCAGGTGCTCCGTACTCGCCGCCCGCAGCTCGGCCACGCGCTCCTTGAGGTAGACCAACGCAGGACCCTCGGAGGCCTCCACGGTGCGCGCGAGCGATCCTTTGAGGCGCTCCAAAAACCACCGAAGGGCATTCGCGCGTGAGCCTGCCTTGCGCGGCCCCAGGTGCTCGGCCTGCGAGCGCATGAGTCCCGCGAGTGCCCTGATCCCGAGGGCTGAACCAGCGACTCCGTGGAGTTCGTAAAGGGCCGACATCGAGTAGGCGCAGACCAGTAGGTCCTTGCCGACCTCGCGCAGCACCGACGCGCCCAGACCGAGAACCCGCTGCCAATCCACGTCGCCGCCAGCGGGTGAACTGAGCTTGTCGAGCTCCGCCCGCAGATCGAGATAACGCTCGTCTCGTTGCGCCGGCTTGTAAACATCGAGCGGCGAAGAGATCGCCTCGATCACGCTCTGCAGGGATTCGGACATGATGCGAGTCTCCTAGTGCGACCGCTAACGGGAACTCTCGGATGCGGGCCGATCGAGCTTGCCGACCAGCGAGAGGGTGAACGACGCGCTGTTGTGGGTGAGATGCGGCTGGATCTCGAGGCGACAGCGGTACCACCCCGTCTGCCCCTCGACTTTTTCGACCCGCGCGCGGGCACGGCGGAAGGGCTTACGCGCCCGCACATCCCAGTCGGCGTCGTCTTGGTCGGCCACAAAATTTCGCAGCCAAAGATCGAGGCTTCGCTCGACCGCCGCACGGTCCTGCCACGAACCAACTCGCTCGCGCTCGACACATTTTAGGTAGTGGGCGATCCGCGAAACCAAAAGCATGTAGGGCATCTCCGCCCCTAGGCGCTCGCTGACGTTGGCGCGCTCATCATCGCCGGCCGCGCTGACAAAATGACGGGGCTGCCGGACCGAGGGCGCCGAAAGAACACAGGCGCGACCTGGGCTCTCTTCGTGCCCGCGCTGGAACACGAGAGCCGTCAGGCCCTCGTCGGCGAGCGCGTGCTCGATGCGATTGGTGACCTGGCACTCGAGCGGGCAGCGATGCCAGATGCCGGCGAGCGAGGGGTATGCCCAGCGAATTTGCTTAGCCGCCGCCGCTGCCCGCGTGCCCAAAAAATACATGCCCCAGCGGTGGCGGGCGAAGGAGGCGGCGATCAGGGCGCTCAGCTCGAAGGAGGCAAATCCCCAGAGCAAATCCTTGGCCCCCCGCCGGGTCGACTCCCGGTATCGAAGCGGCTCTTTGGGACAGGTTTCGACGTCGTAGGGTTCGCGCAGCAATACCCGCGGCAGCGCGAGCGTCACGTAACGTGCGTCCTCGGTCGCCCGAAATGCCCGCCAAAGGCGCAGCCTGGGGGCGTTCATCGCCGCCGCCGGATCGCGCAGGCGCGGAAGATCGGCAAAGCTGTCGAGGCCGAGCAGCGAGGGACTCGCGTTGGCGATGAAAGGCGCGTGGGCCATCGCCGCCACCGCAGCGCAGTAACGCAGCAGGCCGAGGTCCTCTGCTCCCGAACCAAAATCGAAGGCGGCGCAGATCACTCCGTAGGGATTGCCGCCAAAGACCCCGTAGGCCCGGTTGTAGACCACCGAATAGAACCCTGAGCGCGGGATCTCAGGGGCCCCCGAAAAATCCTCAAAGAGTTCCTCGCGAGAGCACGCGAAGAGCTCCGTAATAATATTTTCTTGGTGCTCAACACGATCGACCAGGCGCTTGGCACTCCTCCACGCCGACTCGAGCGCCTGGATCTGTGGGTGATGGAGAATCGCGTCGAGCTGGGCAGCCTGGCGACGGTCGAGATCGGCGATCAGCTGATCGACCGCTATCTCATCGAGATGAGCATCGTTGTCGACGCGCAAAAACAACTCCCGAAGGGCCTGGACAACGCGCTCGCCCAGGCCCGCCGGAGCACTCGCCCGGAGTTCCTCTAAAAGCTCACTCATAGGTCCGAATCCCCGCCACCACAGGAGAAGCTGAACTCCTGAAAAAGCGACGTCGGCGGCTCCATAAAGAGGGGAGAACGGAAGGGTGCGAGAAACGTCTGTCCACCAAACCCGTAGAAGATGTTGCCGCCTTCAGTGTTTTCGGGAGCGAGCGTCATGGTCAGGATGCCGAGGCTGTTTTTGCGAGCGTCGAGGCTGAGTTTTACCTTGCCGGTCGAGCGGTCATGGCTCGGCGAGAGCGAACGCTCCATCAGCTCGAGGAGCGCGAAGTCCCCCTCTTTTCGTCGGGTATCAAACGTAGTGATCGTGCCCGTCACCTCGAGCACAACAGAGTTCGCCGCGGGCTCACCGGGCCAGACGACACGCTTTGGCGGCTCATCGCCACAGCCGTACGAGAGCACCTTCTCGCCCAGGCGAAGCTCGACCTTCGCCATCTGAGGCGTGCATGCCATGCTCAGGTCGTAGGCGATCTCAACCTGCTCATTTGGGTAGAGCAAGAGCCCGAGCTGATGGGATGCATTCAGGAAGCGAACCACCGCAGGATTGATGTGACGCCCCGCGCCGATATCCGCCTCTACGAGAACCACCTCGTGCTCCTGGGTCGCCGCATAGGACTCGAGGTTGTCCTCGCGAAAGCGGGCGATCTCTCCGCGAACCGGGTGAAAGAGGATGTCGACGTTCTTGAGTTCGGCATGTCGCCGCGCTTTTGCGTCAAAGGGATAGAGACCGGCGGCATCGCGACGCAGCGGCGCGATCACTTCGTTGCACCACCTCTTGTTCAAGTTCCGAGCACCAGCGGTATTAACCACGACCTCAAGCGACTTGAGCGGCGGTTGAAGCAGATCCTCGACGGTTCGGTTCCAACCGCCCAAGGGCTCGTTGCGCAGCGAACTTTTGAGATCGCCGATCGCGTTTTTTAGGGAGCCAACGAGTTCACTGACACGCTCGGATGTCTGCTCTGCCTGCTCGGCGGCGGCACGGAGCTCGCCCATGCGCTTGCTGTACTTGCCGAGCGGGGTCTCTGTCGGAGCCCCCTCGCCCTCAGGTGCGCTGCCAAAGCGCACGAAGCCCTTAAACTTGCCCTCCAGCTGCCTCGAGAACTCGAGGGTGACATCGTCGACCTCTGCGACAAGGCCCTCTCTGGCGGCAATGAGGATCTGCTGAACGAAGCTTCCCGTCTCCGCTGCAAATGCAGGCGGCTCCATACATGCGACCTTTGACAGCCCCTGCGTATTGTTTGCAACCCGCTTCCAGATCGCCTCCAGCGGCAACTCGGTGACCAGGTCTTTGTAGACAGCAATCGCCTGGGGGATCGACGTCGGCTGCTCGATCGAGATGTCCTCGAGGAAATCCCGCCAGGCCTTCTCGTAGCGGGACACGTAGATCCCCATGGCGGTCTCGCAACGCTCTTCGGCACCATCATTGCCGCGGCAGAGGGCCCAGCCGCTGCCGGACGAGGGGTCTCGCAGCTGCTTCGTGAGCGCCTCACTGAACTCTCGCCAACCTTTCTTGGTAAAGGCGTAGTCAACCTCCATGCGGCGGCGGGAGTGCACTCGCCCCGAAGCCGTGATCCTAGCGAGGCGCCAGGGATCCTTGCCGTCGCTGATCGAGGCCACGAGTTCATCGACGAGCGCGTGCTCCCCCTCCTCCCGCGTCAGGATGTTGCGGACCAACTCGACTAAGCGCTCCTGATCGTCGTCACGATCGGCGACTTTGGCCCCCGCACTGCGAGCGCAGCGATCGACATCGCCACTGTCAGGGAGGGTCCGAACGTGTCTACCCGCGAGATCCGCATAGGACCCCAGGAGAGCACGCAGACGTTCGTCCCGGCCCGCGATCGTCTCGATGATCAGTCCTCGCTCAGTCTCCCCCCAAACATCCCTCGGCGGCATGCAGGAGGGCTCCTCGGCCCCCTCTGTCAACATCAGGAATACCTGGAGATGACGGATCACCGAGCGGCTGCGCTGGCGACCGGGCACGCCGCCCTCGGCAAAGGCGCGGACAAATTCGCGGAGCTCAACCTCGGCGAGCTTAACCGCAGGAGCGACGACACCGCGACACACCGACACCCGGGCCGCGCCGATGACCGCAGACTTGACCAGGTCGGGACGAAAGAGACCGAAGTCCCGCCCCTCGCCAGAGTTCGCCGCCCGCCAGCGTTCGACGTTGTCAATCACCGCCTCGTAGGGCTGAAGCTCTTGCCCCTTTGGCAGGCGCGCCGAGGCCCTGGACGCCGCCTTGTCGGCGAGATCTGAGGTGCTCTGCAGCAGATCGATATTCCTGCCCGCCGAGGCCCTGACACCGGCAACTGCGTAGACGCCCGCGCAGACAGCGAGCCCGGCAAATACCCCCTGCGTGATCAAACGACGCCTGCGGTAGGGCCGGGAGCGACGCCCGTAGCCGCCCGCACGACGCAACTCGTGACCGAGAAATTCCTGCGTAAAGACCCGCGGCGGCGCGTTCAGCCCAGTACCTACAAGCTCGCCGCCGACCTCCCGGGCCATCCTCGCTAAGGAGGGGTCCGCGGGGTTTTCACGGCCACCAGAGCCGGCAGCCGTGAAGTAAATGCCTCGCAACGGCAGCGGGTCCCCACCGGGCAACCGCGCCGCCGAAAGCGAACCCGCGAGGTTCGCCGAGCGCTCCGCGACCTCCATGAAACTCTGCCAAAAACCGAAGAGCCGAGCCTGACTCTGGTGACCCTCCGTCGACGAGGCAACCAGGGTAAAGCAGCGATCACGCACCCACTCGATCGGGCCTCCAGGTGCCGTAAAATGAGCACTCGCGGTGTCTTCGGTCGCCTGACCGGTGAGTCGTGCGGGCAGGGCGATGCCCAAGGCGCGTGCCGGGTCGACGTGCGCCCCGTCAGCGCAGAGTTCGGCGAGACCCGGCAATGCGTCGAGCTGCGAGCCCGCGATGATCACCGGTACCTGCACCTCCAGGGCCTTGGCGAGCCTGTCGATCTGCCTGCGGGCGTCGGCGATCCGGACGGTCGCATCGACATGCTCGGAGATCATGTCCTCGACGCTCCAGACAAGCAGTACTCCGTCGATCGGCTGCCGTCGGAGGCGCCTCAAATCGCGAAGGAAAGAAGGAAAAGCGAGCGCTGTCTCGGGCCGCTGATCGTAATCGGCGGGCAGCTCGATGAAAACGGCAGCGGGCGTGACAAAAAATCGCGGCCCCTCGGCACCTGCACCAGCGACCTCTTCGCTGTCCGCTGCGGTGGCGAGCAAGGTCGACTTGCCCTGTCCCTGGGGACCGATCATAAACCACCACGCCCGCCCGTCCTCGGACTCTCGG
>Ga0256845_1003557_pt1 | contig 10489 bp, 10 predicted proteins | sample RiftiametaG_FD_189101 | JGI IMG/M metagenome (GOLD analysis project Ga0256845, IMG submission 189101) | Tube worm associated microbial communities from hydrothermal vent at the East Pacific Rise, Pacific Ocean - Riftia | ecosystem: Host-associated > Annelida > Integument > Unclassified ... | reverse complement strand
ATCATTATTATTGTCAATAGCAATATCAATATCATGGTCATATATTAATTGAGTTGATATAGTTGCAGAAATGTATTTGTTAACTTTCATAGCAATTAGAACTTCCCAATTTACATCAACATGAGTTGCTTCTTTATAATTAGAGAATAACTCTAGCTTAGTTTGCAGATTGATGTTTTTCATAATATCCTTTTTAAGAAGCGCTCTTAAATAACCCCCATATTCTGATCTACTTGTTTTTCCTTGTGAAAGTAAGGCCCCAAAATTATCAAATTCGGCAGGGTCAACACCATAGGCTCCAGCATCAGCTAAAGTTTGATCGTTAACAATAGTCATTTTCATAGTGATAGGTGATATGAATAAACTAAAGACTTCACTTGGTTTGTAGTCCATACCAATAGCTCCTAATAAATAACCAGGCGCTAAAAAATTAGAAATTTCTGTAGAATCATCAGGATAATTATAACCTGCAGTCATTTGAGACTTAAAGTTTACTAAACCAGCGTAATACCAGTTTTTAAAAGCTTTTTGTCCGTATTTTGATGTGAAATCTATTTTATCATCAGTTTTTCTTACATCAGCATCACCTTGTTGTAAAATCCCGTAAGCTAAATCTAAAGAATTATCCCAAGTAGAATTTCCTTTTTTTAAGTTAGCGTATAAACTAACTAATCCAGTTACCGATAATGAATTTTCTCCACCAGAAGCCCAGTTAGTTAAACCAACTTGAGTAAGGTTTAAAGAAGTTACTCCTCCAATTTTCCAACCGTCCAAAGTATCTTTACTTTGAGTTGTTAAACTTTCTTCAGCTTCTGTTGTTTGTGCGAAAACACTTCCGATAGTTGCAATCGCAACGAATGTTAAAATGATTTTCTTCATCTATTTTTAGTTTTTATGTACGTGAACATCCATTTGTGGATAAGGAATGTTTAATCCTTCTTTATCAAATGTATTATATACTTTTTCATTCATATCAAAGAAAACACCCCAGTAATCTTCAGATTTAACCCATGCTCTAACAGCAAAATTCACAGAACTATCTCCTAGTTCAGAAACAGCTACAAAAGGCGCTGCTGGATCAGAAATAATTCTTGGGTCTTCACTCATTAATTTTAATAAAACAGATTTTGCATCATCGATTTTGTCTCCGTAACCTATTCCGAAAGTCCAATCAACCCTTCTTTTTTCTTCTGCAGAATAGTTAACCATTGAAGAATTTGATAATCCACCATTTGGTATAATAATGGTTTTATTATCAGGTGTTTTTAAGATAGTGTTGAATATTTGAATTTCAGAAACAACGCCCATATGTCCTTGTGCGTCTATAAAATCACCATTTTTAAAAGGCTTAAAGATTAAAATCATAACTCCACCAGCAAAATTTTGCAAAGTTCCAGAAAGAGCCAAACCAACAGCTAAACCTGCAGCACCTAATATTGCAACAAAAGAAGTCATTTCGATTTCTAGCATTGTTAAAACACTAATAAGTAACATTACTTTTAATAATGCTCCAACTATTCCTTTTAAGAAAGGTCTTAAAGAAGAGTCAACATCTCTTTTGTTTAAAAGGCTTTCAAAACCTTTAGTTATAACTTTAATTATAATTCCACCAATAATCCATACGATTATTGCGCCAGCCAATTTAGGCCCATATTCTAAAGCTAAGTCTTTAGCTATATTCATATAATTTTCCATAATTATTTTTTAATTTTTTACGAATATAAACTAAATATTACATAGAAGTATTATAAAGTTATAAAACGGAGGTGTAATTTTTTGTAGGGAAGTGGAGGGGGTTATTTCAGTGAAAATTTGGTTTTTCCAATATCAACACCATCAGCATAAATTTCAACGTTGTATTCTCCTATAGGGAAATCAGTTGTTTTTACCCAATCAATAGTTAATGTTTGTTGTTGATTTTTGTAATCGATTTGTTTTTTTGAAGAGTATAAACCTCGTACCCCGTTAAAATCAAACTTATTACTATCATCTGTTTTTTTAGACAATACTTTTCCATCAGGAGTTAATATTCTAACATAAACCCATTTTTTACCAGATATAGTTATGTCGTTTTTTAGAATTGTAAATTCTGTTCGAATTTTTCCAATACGTTTTGCTCTGTCATTAGCTTTTCCAGTATTATTACTTTTTATTTTAACTCCGTAAGCTTTTAAACTAGTTGTTTTTAGATAGGAAGCAACGGTAACTAAACCTTTTAAATCGTTATTTTTTTCAGATAAATCTTTTGATTTATTTTTTTCAGAGCTTAGTTCGGTTTTAACTACTTCATTTTCATTTCTTAATCTCCCGTTAATTTGATTAAGAGAATCAATTTGAACAACATAACCTTTCATTATTGTTCTAAGAGTTTCTGTTTCTTTTCTAAGTGTGTGTATTGTCCAATTTTTTCCTTTGGCTTGTTTTAGCAATTCTTCGATTTTTTCTTTTTCTGCAGTAAGTTCTTCACTTAACTCTTCATTGTTTGCTTCCATATCCTCGTACTGAGCGAGCATTTCCTCCAATTCTCCTTTTACTTTATCTCTTTCACCTGAAATATCAGAGTGAGCAATTTCCATAGTATCTAAAGTCTTTTGTAATTTTAGGTTTTGCCATATAAGATAACCGCAAAAGCTTAACAGTAGAATTACAAGAGCAATTAAAATTTTATTGAGTTTCTCTCCTTTATTCCCTGACACGGAATTATTTTCTATTTGTGTTTCCATTTTTAAACCTATTTTTAATGAGTCAAAATTATAGTAATATGATATGTAGCTTTTTTTTAAAGAATAAAGTTATACATATTTATATGTGCATAAAGCGATATATGATTAACGATTTTTTTAACTTAATATTTCCAAAACTTTGTTGTGCGTGTAACAATAGTCTTTTGAAAAATGAGGATATTATTTGTGTAAACTGTGAGGTTAGTTTGCCTAAAACTAATTTTCATACTGATAAAGAAAATCCAGTTAATAAAATTTTTTGGGGAAGAGTGGAGATAGAAATGGCAACCTCTTTTTATTTATTTAGTAAAAAGAGTAAGGTTCAAAACTTATTACATCACCTTAAATATAAAGGAATTAAGGAGGTTGGAAATGAGCTTGGGCAGCTGTTTGGATTTGAATTAAATGAATCACAATATTTTAGAGGGATCGATTTTATTGTGCCAGTTCCTCTACATAAAAATAAATTAAAGAAACGAGGTTATAATCAAAGTGAATCAATTGCTAATGGGTTAGCAAAATCAATGAAGATTCCGGTAAATATTGATTCTTTATTTAGAAAAGAAGATTCTCAAACTCAAACAAAAAAGAGCCGTTATAAAAGATGGGAGAATGTAGGGGAAATCTTTGGTATTTCTAATAATAAGTTAAAAGGTAAAAGAATCCTTTTAGTAGATGATGTTGTAACTACAGGCGCAACAATAGAAGCTTGTGCCCAAGTTTTAATTCAACAGAATTGTAAAGTTTTAGTAGCAACGATTGCTTATGTGTAAAATGTAAAAGCCTCCTTTCGGAGGCTTTATTTGCACTAACTAAACAGGAAGGTATGTTTTTGGTGGTAGTTATTAATTAAATAACAATTCAAAAGTAAGTCATAAACCATTATTAGAATGTTAAATCTGCGTTAACAAATGTTAAAAAGTGTTAAAGAGTTAGTGTTAGAGGGCTTTAAACGTATTTTTGAGAGGTGAAAAAGCAATACATATATATATTGATAGGAATAATAACTTCTGCCTTAATAGGGTTGGTAGTTATTCAATTGTATTGGATAGATAATGCTGTAACCTTAAAAGAGGAGGAGTTTAAAAGAAATATTCGAGCAGTGTTAGCTTCTACATCCAATAAATTAGAAGAGATTGATAATGCTTACAGGCATAAGATTTACAAGGAAAAACAAACACGTTATAATCAGCAAATGAATATGTTGAGTGATTCAACAGTTACCTATCATGAAGGAGGAATAACATATAAAGTAAACGAGAAAAGGTTACCAAACGGACAGGTTTATCAACAATCAATACAGTCGGTAGCTCCAAGTGGTCAGGTTGATTTTCAGTTTAGTTTCCAAGGACAACAATTTAATAATAGCATTATTCCTATAAAGGAAAGATTAGATAAGAATGTAATTGATTCAGTTTTGAAATTTACATTGTTAGTTAGAGGAATCAAAACAAATTATGAATATGGCGTGTTTGATTATGATGGGAATGAATTGATAGTCGATTCTGTTTCGAACATAAATAAAATAAGACAATCGGAATTTTACACCCAATTGTTTCCGAAAGAAGTAATGGAAGCGCCATATTTTTTAACCATATACTTTCCTCATAAAACAGGGTACTTATTAAAAACAATGTGGCTGATGTTATCTAGTTCAGTTTTGTTGCTAATAATAATAGTTTGGGCTTTTACATTTACTATTCAAACTATTTTTAAGCAAAAAAAATTGTCAGAAGTTAAAAATGATTTTATAAGCAATATGACTCATGAATTAAAAACACCAATATCTACGATCTCTTTAGCTTGCGAAGCTCTTTCAGATAAAGATATGTCGAGTAACGAAGAGGTTCGAGCCAATTATGTTGGGATGATTAATCAAGAAAATAAGCGATTAGGGTTGTTAGTTGAAAGTGTTTTAGAAAGCGCAACTTGGGATAGGGGAGATTTAAAATTAAAAAAGGAAGAGTTTGATTTGCATCAAATTATAAATGAAGTTTCTAGTAATATTTTAATTCAAGTGGAGAGTAAGTTTGGGAATATTATAAAAGGATTAAGTGCTGCAACAAGCACAATAGTTGCAGATAGGGTTCATATTACAAACCTTATTTATAATTTATTGGATAATGCTAATAAATACTCACCTGTTGCTCCAGAAATTACAATTAAAACAGAAAATATTAAGGCAGGGGTTTTGTTAACCGTAACAGATAAGGGGCAAGGAATTAAAAGAGAAGATTTGGGGAAAATTTTCGAGAAATTTTATAGAGTTCCTACGGGGAATGTGCACAACGTAAAAGGTTTTGGGTTAGGATTAAATTATGTTAAAGCTATTGTTAATAGACATGGAGGAGAAATAACAGCGTTTAGTCTGTATGGAAAGAGTACTACTTTTAAAATATACATCCCTTTTCAACACAATGAAATAAGTTAAAATTATATGATTATGAAGAATATTAAAATACTTTTAGCAGAAGATGATACTAATCTTGGAAATTTGCTTTGCGATTATTTAAAAGCAAAAGGTTATCACACTGTTTTAGCAGCAAATGGAGAGGAAGCGTTTAATTTATTTGCTAAAGGGACATATAGTTTATGTTTATTAGATGTAATGATGCCTATAAAAGATGGGTTTACTGTTGCAAAAGAAATTAGAAAGATTAATGATGAAATACCAATTATTTTTTTGACTGCAAAATCTATGAAAGAAGATACACTACAAGGATTTGAGGTCGGTGCGGATGATTATATTACAAAGCCTTTTAGTATGGAAGAGTTGTTGGCGAGAATAACAGCAGTATTAAAAAGGTCATCAGGAAGTATTGAAAAACAAGAACAAACAAAATTTACGATTGGAAAGTATGTTTTTGATTATAAAAAAAGAGGGTTACTGTTCGATGGAGAATCTCAGAGATTAACATCAAAAGAAAATGACTTATTGCGTTTGTTATGTTTAAATGAGGGTAAAGTTTTAGAAAGAACTTATGCCCTTAAAGCAATTTGGGAAGATGACACTTATTTTAATGCAAGAAGTATGGATGTATATATTGCTAAGCTCAGAAAGCATTTAAAACAAGATCAAGCTATTGAAATTATGAATGTGCATGGGAGGGGTTTTAGATTTCTTGTTCATAAATAGAGTTAAAATTTTTCCAATTCAGATTTGCTGTTTATATTTGAAAAAAGATTAAGCTATGTTAAAAGATAAAATAGAAGAGGCTTTAAATAGTCAAATAAAAAGTGAAGCACAATCTTCACAAATATATTTAGCAATGGCTTCTTGGGCAGAAACTCAAGGTTTGGGGGGGGCAGCACAGTTTCTATATAAGCATTCTGATGAAGAAAGGATGCATATGTTAAAGTTGGTGCAATACGTTAATGAAAGAGGTGGAAGGGCTTTAATTCCTCAATTAACTCAGCCAGAAAAGGGATACAAATCACTTACAAACTTATTTCAAACATTACTAGATCATGAAATAATGGTTTCAGGAGAAATAAATGATTTAGTAGATATTTGTTTAAACCAAAAAGATTACACAACTCATAATTTTTTACAATGGTATGTGGCAGAACAAATAGAGGAAGAGGCTTTAGCACGAACTATTATGGATAAGTTAAGGATGATAGGAGAGGATAAAGGAGGATTGTATTTGTTTGATAGAGATATTGAGAGTATTTCAATATCAATTGGAGATCAAGTGTAATCTTATTGTTAATATAGGAGCATTGTTAATAACTAATATTTGAGAGATGAGCCTTTGCATGAGCATCTTGTTAAATTTACCATTATTAGTATTAATAATCTAGCGGATAGATTATTGATTTATTATTAGAATTTTTTATGAAACATTTAGTTTATTTAGTAATAGGGTTTTTAATATTATGTTTTACTGCTAGTTCTAGCTTTGGACAGGTTGATGCTTTTAAAAGCAAATCTAAAAAAGGACCCAATATTTATTCTTCAAAAGGTACTCGCTCAAAATCAAGAACAAAACGTTATGGTCATTCAATATCAAAGAAGAAGTCAAAGCGAAAGAATGCTATTTTCTCTTCAAAAAAGAAAAGATATGGATCTACTGTAGGTGGTTCTAAAGGAGGGAAAGAAAAGGCTGGGAAAAGCTCTTCTGGAGGTAGAAAATCTGGAAAAGGGAGAAAAAAGGAAAAATAGAAAACTTTCTACATCATAAGAATCATGAATTATTTTTGAAGATTAATTATTTTAGTACCTTTCCAAAATGTTTTGGCAAGGAAGTTGTTAGTTAGAAAAAAAGTGAAAAAAATTATTATCATATTAATTTCGTTGTTAATCCTGAATTCAGGGTTTAAAGTTGGTGTTGATACCAATTCTAAGATGAAGGCAATATTTATAATGAATTTTACTAAGCTTATAGAGTGGCCACAACCGTATAGAGAGGGCAATTTTGTTGTTGGTGTTGTTGGTGAATCTCCGCTTTATATGGAATTGACTAAGATGGCTAAAACAAAAAAAGTTGCCAATCAATCACTTCAAATTAAAAAATTCAATAGTGTTAATGATATCGGTATGTGTCATATATTATATGTGAGTCAAAATAAGAGTGGAGATTTGATATCTGTAGTTAAAAAGGTAAAACAACAGAATACTTTAATTATTACTGAAAAACAAGGGTTGGTAGAGAAAGGAGCGGGAATTAACTTTATTGTTAAGAATAATCGTCAAAAATTTGAGCTGAATAAAAAGAATGTAGAAAAATATAAGTTAAAAGTGAGTTCTAGCTTAGAGGCTTTAGCGTTTACTGTAAAATAAATGAATAAAAAGATTTACATATTATTTATTGTGTCAGTTCTGACTAGTTCAGCATTTGCTCAATTTGTAGGTAGAGATAATTTATCTGTTTCTTTGTTTTATTTACAGAAGAATGAATTAGATAGTGCTAAAAAATACATTGATTTAGCTTCGACCAATGATGATTTAAAAGAAACTGCTAAAACTTGGTATTATAGAGGGTTTATATATAAAGAATTATATAAGAAAAGAGAAAAAGAAGATAAGACATCAATATTTAGGCGTACTTCTATTGAGTCTTTTGAAAAGATGTTGTCATTAGAAGATATTGAAGAGTTTACTCAAAGTGCAGCTAAAATTTTGAAGTATGAAGCATCTACGCTATATAATGATGCTGCAAAGATTTTATATGATGAAGAGGCAGGGCTGTTAGATCCAGAAAATTATAAAATAGCGATAAAAAGCTATGATTTTTTTAGAAAAACGATGTTGTTGATAGATTCAAATGCAAATTTATCAGTACGAGATATTCAGTTTAAATTGGCATTAGCTTCGATATTGAATAGACCTTCAGAAGGGAAAACTGAAATAGATTCAGCACAAGCGCATCAAGTTAAAAATATTTATTTAGAAGTATTAGCACTAGACACGAATAATCCTGCAGCTAATTATAATATAGGAATATTATACTATAATGAAGCTGCTGAAATTATCAATAATATGGATTATGATATGGACATTATGGGCTTGAATGAAGTTCAAGACTATTGTATTGAAATTTTCTTAAAAAGCTTGCCTTTTATGAAAAAATCTTATGATTTGAATTATAAAAGAAGAGAGACCTTAATCGGCTTATCAAATATTCATTATGGGCTTAATGATATTGAAAAATCGGATTATTATAAAAATGAATTAGAAGAACTAGAAAAAAAGGCTAGCGATTTGGAAAAAGAATAGTAGATTCGTATGTTTATATAATGGCATTTAGGTTTACGATAGCAAAAAAAATAGGGACAGGTTTTGGTGTTCTCCTTTTTTTTATTATTGTTGTTTTTTATACCACTTATACTACACTTACAGAAAGTACCAATATTAATGATAAGATTACTAACATTAATGGACCTTCAGTTGCATCTTTAGAAGAGTTAAAATTATTGACCGTAAGGTCAAAAATGCTTATTTTTAATTGGGCATATATCGCCTCTCATTCAGACCATCCAGATAAACAAAAGTTAACACGATTAATAGGTGTGAACTACCCTTACTTAATTAAAAAGATAGAAAAATTAGCTGTTAATTGGGCCAAAGAAGATCAAACGAAAATAAAGCTTGTTATTGCAAAACTTGCGGAGCTGTTTGAAATGCATAGGGACGTTATCCGATTGTTGCCTGATTGGGATAGTTATGAAGATTCTCAAAATATTTTTTTGGCTAAATTCTACATGGAAAACGATGGAGATATTTTTATTAAAACAGCAGAAATACTTTTTGAATTGGATGCCTTAATTGATAAGCAAAAATTTCATACTGGAAATGAAACGGAAGTGATGCAGTCACGTTTTAGTAGTTTGAAGTGGTTGACGCGTTGGTTAGGGATTGCTTTAGTCATTTTTGGTGTTTTAGTTGCGTATTATACAACTAGGAGTATTGTGAGACCAGTTCATAAGTTGAAAATGATATTGTTGTCTCTTAGTAAAGGGGTGTTTCCAAAAAAGTCAATTAAGGCAAAGAATGATGAAATTGGAGAGATGACAAATGCATTAAATAGAGTAATATCAGGATTAGATAGCACAAAAGAATTTGCTATTGCCGTTGGTGCAGGTCGGTTTGAAACGCATTATGAACCTTTAAGTGAGGAGGACTCTTTAGGGAAGACGTTGATAAAGATGCGTGATGATTTGGCTGAAAATGAAAGAGTTTTAGAGCAGAAGGTGGTTGAACGAACTGCTGAGGTGGTGGAAAAGCAAAAAGAAGTAGAACTTCAGAATGAAAAAATTAGCGAGTTATACGAGGAAGTAACAGATAGTATTAAATATGCAAAAGGGTTGCAAGAAGCTATTTTGCCGCCAGCTGAATTTATTGAAAAATCAATGCCGGATTCATTTATTTTATATAAACCAAAAGATATTGTAAGTGGTGATTTTTATTGGGTAGAAGAAAAAAACGAAAAAGTTTATTTTGCCGCAGTTGATTGTACGGGACATGGTGTACCAGGAGCATTTATGAGTATTGTTGGATATAATGCATTAAATGAGGCGTTACGAACAAATGATGATCCTGCAGGAATTTTAGATGGATTAAATAGAGGAATAAGTAAAACATTGCATAATAACGCAATAGGTTCTACTACTAAAGACGGAATGGATTTAGCATTATGTTGTTATGATAAAAAAACAAAAGAACTACAATATGCTGGGGCATATAACCCTTTATATTTAATTAGGGGTGGAGAAGTAAACCAGCTTAAGGCTGATAAGTTTGCAATTGGAGGTTATTTTGAAGATCCTTCAAAAAAATACACCAATCATACAATTCAGTTACAAGAGGGAGATTATGTTTATATTTTTTCTGATGGGTATGCAGATCAATTTGGCGGGCCTAAAGGAAAGAAGTTTATGTATAAAAGATTTAGGGATCATTTGCTTGACTTAAAAGGGAAAAAGATGAATGACCAGAAAGAGTTTTTAGATAATATATTAGAGGGCTGGAAAGGTCCTTTGGAGCAAATTGATGACATTCTTGTTATTGGAATTCACGTTTCTTAAAATCAAGCAGTTAGAATCTTTATTGAGTTGAAAATAAACTTGACTCGTGTCTTTAAGTTGCTTAAATTTGTCGGCTAACTTAGGATTAAACTCGACAGATGAAGAAAATAATTTCGACCTCAATACTTATACTTTTTACAGTTTTGGCATTTGCCCAATCGCCAGAGAAGATGAATTACCAAGCGGTAGCTCGAGATTTATCGGGATTACCATTGGTGAGTACGACTGTAAATTTACAG
>Ga0256845_1003556_pt1 | contig 10491 bp, 8 predicted proteins | sample RiftiametaG_FD_189101 | JGI IMG/M metagenome (GOLD analysis project Ga0256845, IMG submission 189101) | Tube worm associated microbial communities from hydrothermal vent at the East Pacific Rise, Pacific Ocean - Riftia | ecosystem: Host-associated > Annelida > Integument > Unclassified ... | reverse complement strand
CAAACAAAGCTTTTAAGAGTGTTACAGGAAAGAGAGATCAAACCTGTTGGAGGTACCCGTACCAAACATATCAATATTCGTATAATTGCCGCAACGAATAAAATTCTCGAAGAAGAAATAGGAGCAGGCCGCTTCAGGGAAGATCTTTTTTACAGACTTGCAGTTGTTCCACTGCGAGTACCTCCTCTCAGAGAACGCAAAGATGACGTCCCTCTTCTTGTGAACCACTTCCTCAATAAATATTCAAAACTCCTTGGCAAAGAAGTTCAGGAGATATCATCATATGCTTTACAGGTTCTTATGGATTATGATTTTCCAGGTAACGTACGAGAACTTGAAAATATCATAGAACGTGGTGTCGCACTTGAAAATTCTAATATCATACTGCCCGAAAGTCTTACCCTCTCCGGCAGTATGAAAAAACCTGCTGAAAACGTCGTCAATTCCTCTTTTGAACTTTTTCAAGCTGCATCAAGTGAAGAAGAATTATATGACCTTGGAATAGAAACAATTTTAACCAATCTTGAAAAACGACTTATTCGACACGCACTAAAAAAAACGAACAATTCTAAAATGCAAGCAGCAGAACTCCTGCAAATCAGTTTTCGATCCTTGAGATATAAAGTTAAAAAATATGGGTTAAGTTGATGGTACTTCCCAAAATTGTCGACCGTGCCCGCAATACGGTCAACATCGATCAGATGTTTAGGAATCAACTGCTATGGATGCTTGCACTGCGAGTTACTCTCTACACCCTGCTACTTGCACTGACCTATATTCTCAGAAGTAGTACTTTCGATATTGTTATCGTCCCTCCAAATCTTCTCGTTCTCTTTCTGCTCATCGTCTATCTCACTACTAGTTTTTCAGCGTTTTACCTCCTTGTCTACCAAGGAAACCTCAGGAAATTTGGTTTTGCACAAACAATTCTTGATACATGTTTAGCCTCATTGCTTGTTTTTTTTTCCGGGTCATCCAGTTCCATTTTCACTTCGGTATATTTTTTCCCAATCATTGCAGGTGGACTTCTCCTCCCAAGAAAAGGAGGCCTTCTTGCGGCAGCTACTGCTACTATCCAATACGGAACCATCCTCTTTCTTGAAAGCTATGGCCTCTATCCGCAGTACCTACACAATTTTCTCTTCCTACCGACTACCCCATCTCTGGTCGTTCTCAACCATTTTTCTGTTCATGGTTTAACCTTTTTCTTAGCAGCACTTCTCAGTACTCTTTTTGCTTTCAGACTAAAAAAAACTGAGTCTGCTCTCTCCGATTCCCTGAAAAAATTTGATAAACTAGCGATACTTTACAAACAAATATTTGACAATATCTCTACTGGAATTGTGACCATTGATTCTGCGGGTTGTATCACATCTGCCAATAATGCAGTGGGTAAAATCATTGGGCTCAACCCTTTCTCGCTGGTTGGACAAAAATTAAATAACATTTTCCCCAACATGGAATTGGCAAGGGAGAACCAACGCATGATAACAAATTACCACAAAACAGATGGCACCTTACTACGTATAGGATATTCGAATATGGACATGGACATCCATAAATTTGAAAAAGATCTACCAACCCATGCTTCTCAGCCTAAAATCGTTACCCTGCAAGACATCAGTGAAATCGAACAACTGGAAAGCCAGGTACGACAGGCGGAAAAACTAGCTGCCATTGGCATGATGAGTGCCAGCATTGCCCATGACTTCCGCAATCCACTAACAGCAATCTCCGGTTCTGCTCAGATCCTTGCCCATGAAATGGCATCAAACGGTGCTCAAGATTCTTCAAATTATGAATTAACACACATAATCCTCAGAGAATCAAACCGTTTGATAGAGACTGTAAGCGATTTCTTAAAATTCTCCCGGCCGGAGCATGCCACCAACAACTGGTTTTCCCTTCGTGGATGCCTGAAAGAAGTCCTGCAGGTATGCAAGGCGAATCCAGACTGGCCCGGTACCTGTCAAATCAACCTGGATTTTGAGGATACTTTTGATATCTGGGCCGATGAAAAACAGATGTTCACTGTATTCAGCCATCTCATTCAAAACAGCCTGGTATTTTGTCCCAAGGGAAAAGAGTATATAAAAATTGATGGCTATGAATTCAACCTGCCTGATGGATCGGATGCTGTTAAAATTACAATAAGTGACAATGGCTCTGGTATCACCGTGGACAATAAAGAGAAAATATTTGAACCCTTTTATACAACTCGACCTGATGGCACCGGACTTGGGCTTGCCATCGTCAAACAAACCATCGAAACACATCACGGCTCAATTTCTGTAGCCAACAATACAGAAAAAGGTGCACTGTTCACCATTGTTTTGCCCCTTCCCTCCTAAACACTACTAACCATTACTTTGCAGTCTCTTTTTGCAATTGCCTGGAGATACCACCATCTTCACTGAATCGAAGATGTTCCATCTTAAGAAAGACGGTTCCGGTTCCAGCAGGATCTACCGCAAGAATTTCTCCGGCAATCCAAAATTTGTCTCCCCCTTTCAATTCAATGATTTCTGGATAAACAGCAGTATCAATCTCACTTTGTACTTCCACACCAAAGCCATCCTCGGAAACATCAAGTAAAACTGTTGCCACCTTTTCCTTCTGGCTCATTATTGAAAAAAAATAGACCGGCCACATTACCCGTAGTCCAGAAAATTTCGCATTCGAAACATTTTCATTCAGCCCCTCCATGGATGCAAGCTGGTTTAACAATTCGTCCGGGGAAGGTTTAAGAAAATATGAAGAAGATTTTTTCGAAGAACTTGTCTGTCCGTCCTTTGTCTCAGATACAGATTTTTTTAACTCAACAGTTTTTGGTGCACTTTCGACAAAAGGCTCCTTTTCTTTTTTATTCATTTTTTGCAGATAAATACCGCCTCCAACAAAAATCAGAAAAGCAAGCCCCACTCCTATCAGGGTAACCCTTTCCCGGTGTTTATTAAAAAAATCTTTCACAGTCTTAACAACCCCTTTTTTCAGTCCACAACGACAAGACGCAGGGCTCCGACCTGCTCAACTTTACATCCGGCTATATCACCACCATAAACCACTGCCAAAGTATCTCCTTCATGGAGATAACCAGCTTCCCGACCCATTTTGAGCGCTTTAACCAGCATTGATTCCTGGTCGAGACCTTCGCGAATGATAAGAGGTACGATGTTTTTAAAAAGGCTTGCATGCCTTGCGACATGAGTTGAATGTGTAACAAGTATCGACAAAACCCTTCTGTTCCATTTGGACAATGTCGGGTAAATTTCACCTTTGGGGTCAAAAAGCATGGTCGCAGATGTGCTCGTTAAACCAGCAGCTGCTGTTACTATCTCATTAGTAGAACTATCATCGAGCATATCACGATACTGCTCTACACTCATTGCAGAATGTCGCTCTTCTTCGCATATAATTGCGGCCATTGTTCGTACGACATTAACAGGATCTGTACCTGTAGCTGTTTCCTGAGAAAGCATCACTGCATCTGTACCTTCTTTAATCGCTACACTGACATCTGTTACCTCAGCACGTGTTGGCCTGGAATTGTATGTCATTGAATCGAGCATCTGGGTTGCCGTAATGACTGGTTTATTCATTTTCCAACACAAATTAATAATTTCCTGCTGGATTCTCGGTACTCTTGCAGCGGGTAATTCCACACCCATATCACCACGGGCAACCATAATAGCATCAGATACTCTGACAATTTCCTTAATATGTTTTACAGCCTCAGGTTTTTCTATCTTGGCAATTATTCGAATATCACGTTTACCATTTTTCTTAATATATTCTTTTAATTCAACAATTTCCTGAGGTGATCGAACAAAAGAGAGTGCAACATAATCAACAGAATGGGCAAGGCCCCAATCCAGATCACGCCAATCTTTTTCAGTAATACTAGGCAGGCTCAAATCCGTTGCGGGAAGATTCATCCCTTTACTTGATTTGAGAATACCACCTCTTACCACTTCACAAACAACCTTTTCAGAACCGGTTTGTGTAACCCTGAGCTCCAAAAGACCATCATCGAGAAGAATAGGTTCTCCGACCTTTAAATCCCCAAGAATCTGTGGAGTAATTGTTGAAATGCAATCAACTGTACCGGATATTTCTTCAGCCTGTACAACGAGGGACTTACCAACAACAAGAACAATGCTTCCCCCCTCCATCAAGCCTGTCCGTATTTTTGGACCGCACAAATCCTGCAAAACTGCAACAGGCTTATCCCAATTCTTCTCAGCTTGTCTTATCAGATCCAGAGCAATTTCATGCTGGTCATATGTACCGTGAGAAAAATTGAGTCGCGCAACGTCCATTCCTGCTAGAATCATTTTCCCTAGAATATCAAGACTTGTACATGCCGGGCCAATCGTACAGACGATTCTGGCCATTTTATTTATATTGTAATGGGTATAAACGGGAATTGTCTTTAAAACCGCAAAGAGTTTCTTGAAATCAATTGGTTTTGGCAATATCTGCAGGACATTTTTATGGCTGGAAAGACGTTCAATATCTTCTTTATTAGCCAAAGACGAACTGATAATAAGAGGAAGATGGGGACATATCACTTCAATGGCTTCAATGAATTTAAAGCCATCCCAACGTGGCATGTTGATATCCGTTAAGATAACATCAAAGGTAGAGGATGTTGCCAGCAGGAATCCCTGATGCCCATTGTCAACTGCGTCTACCTTATGACCTTCCTTGACAAGACGTGCCTTGAGCAACTCTCTTGTTGAGTGAGCATCTTCCAGTACCAGTATCCGCATAATAAACAATCTCCCTAAATTGAAATTCTAATCCGTCTTCTTACAGAATACGGAAAAAACGGAAACAGTCAAAATGTATTTTCCTGGCGAAAGGTAGAACCTGTTGTTATTCCCTCTCCTTCCAGACACGTGCACCTAGCCCTGTAAGCTTTTCAACAAGGTTTTCATAGCCACGTTCGAGGTGATAAATTCTTGAAATTTCAGTCCGTCCGGATGCGGCCAAACCGGCAATTACAAGTGAAGAACTCGCACGTAGATCTGTTGCCATTACAGGAGCACCACTCAGGCCGTTCAATCCTTTACCATTAATAACAGCAGTATGGCCATCTGTTCGGATATCCGCACCCAGTCTTTGCAATTCTGCCACATGCATAAAACGATTCTCAAATATTGTTTCATTTATCACAGACATGTCAGAACTCAATGCCATAAGTGCCATAAACTGTGCCTGCAAATCCGTCGGATAGCCTGGATAAGGCATAGTTTTGATATCAACACTATCAAGAGAGAAATGACTTTTTGCAGCATCCGGAGTTTCTACAGTAATTGTAGCAACATCTTCGGTCACAACCAGTCCGGTCTGCCGTAATTTTTCGAGGAGTGAAGGAAGATGAGCGGGATTACAATGAGTAACAGTACCATGTCCCCCAGTTGCTGCAATGGCAATCAAATAGGTACCCGCTTCAATACGATCAGGAATAATTGCACAGTCAGCAGGTACAAGCTTATCTACCCCATGTATTGTCAATTTGTCGCTGTCACGACCTTCAATATTAGCACCCATTCCAATCAACATATCGACAAGATTGCCAATCTCAGGTTCCCTTGCCGCATTTTTTAGCACGGTTGTTCCCTGCGCCAGCACGGATGCCATCAACATATTTTCAGTGCCTGTAACAGAAGGAATATCAAAATAGATAACATTACCCTGCATAGGTGTGTTAATCTCCGCGTCGACATAACCCCCTTCAAGATGACAGGTTACGCCAAGTCTTTCCAGGCCCATGATATGGAAATTGATAGGCCTGGCACCAATAGCACATCCTCCCGGAAGCGAAACTTTGGCTTTTCCTGTACGTGCAAGTAGCGGTCCGAGAACAAGAACTGACGCCCGCATGGTCTTAACAAGGGTATAGGATGCCTCGGAATGGCGTATATGAGTAGAATTAAAGGTGACGGTATCGCCATTTCTCTCACATTGAACACCGAGATCTTCAAGAAGTTTAATAAAGGTACGAGTATCTCTTAGGTCTGGCACATTGCGAAGAATATGTTTTCCGGAGGTAAGCAATGTTGCTGCCATGAGAGGCAACGCCGCATTTTTGGCACCACTTATTCGTACAGTCCCAGCAAGAGGTTTTCCTCCCTCAACAATCAACTTTTCCATCAGTTACCTCTTTAGTACCTTAGAAATTCATCTTTCTTTTTCATCCCTCAAGGGGGTACTGAAAAGAGTAAGAATGAATTTCGTAAAGGTACTTATACCCCCTTGTGGGGTGTTAATGTATTGCCATTCTGGCATGTAGCACCCGATCTCTGCCAGAATAATCCTTTAATATTTCGACATGTTGAAACTCATCTCTTAAACCAATTTTATTTTCGAATATTTCAAAAACAGCTTTGCCCTGATCCGCGCCAATCTCCATAAAAAACTGTCCTCCATCAAGAAGCATTTTAGGTAATTCCTGCCGTATTTTCACGATACTTTCAAGTCCGAGAACACCGCCATCAAGCGCAAGGTGAGGTTCAAAGCTGGATACTTCCGGTTCAAGAGAATGGTCAATATCAAATCTACTCACGTAGGGTGGATTAGAAACGATAAGAGAAAAAGCAGGACAATCACAAAATGCTGATAAAAGATCAGCTAAAACAATTTGTACTCTTTGTTCTTGAGAATGTCGTTTAGCATTTTTTTGAGCCATCTGCAGAGCACGCCACGATATATCTGATGCTATCACAGTTTGCCCTGTTTCCCTTGCAATAATGGTGGCTATAATACCACTCCCCGAGCAAAGATCTAAAATCTTTCCGTTGATAAAATTTTCAGGCTCTGTTTTCGCAAAAACCCTATCAAGAAGAAATTCTGTTTCGGATCTTGGGATGAGGACATCAGGAGAAACATAAAAAGGAAGCGACCAGAATTCCTGTTCACCAAGAATATAAGCTACTGGTTCCCGTTTCTTACGGCGCTCCAGATACAAAGAATATTTTTCATACTTTTGACGCTCTATCTGACAATCGGCTGCAAGAAACAATTCTGTTCGACTTTTATCAAGCACATCTTCAAGAAGAAGTCTTGCGTCATTCTCATACTCTGAAATCCCGGCCTTCCTAAGCTCTGAAGCACCAAACTGAAGTAAATCGATCAAACGCATACATTGGCCTGAAACTGAATTTAAAGGTACTATTGGATATCTTTGAGTTTCTCAGCCTGATCGTGAGCAATAAGTGGGAATATAACTTCCTCGAGTTTGCCACTGATTATGGCGTCGAGCTTATAAAGAGTAAGATTAATTCTATGATCGGTCATTCGTCCCTGGGGGAAATTATACGTCCGAATCCTCTCACTCCTGTCTCCACTCCCCACCTGACTTTTTCGATCTTTTGAAATTTTATCGTGATGTTCCTGCTCAATCTGATCGAGTAAACGTGCTCTTAGCACAGTGAGAGCCTTGGCTTTATTTTTATGTTGTGATTTTTCATCCTGACAAATAACAACCAACCCGGTCGGTAAATGAGTGATACGAACGGCTGAATCTGTAGTATTAACAGATTGCCCTCCAGGACCTGAAGAACGAAAAACATCGAATTTCAATTCATTCATATCAATATCGAGTTCCACAGCATCCGCTTCAGGCAAAATAGCTACGGTTACAGCTGAAGTATGAATTCTGCCTTGGGTTTCAGTTTCCGGAACCCTCTGTACCCGATGCACTCCACTTTCAAATTTTAATTTTGAATAGACCTGTTTACCACTGATAAGGGCAATTATTTCTTTAAATCCACCTATGCCCAGAGGACTGGAGCTCATCACCTCAACTTTCCAGCCCATCGACTCAGCAAATCGACTGTACATTCTGAAAAGATCACCTGCAAAGAGTGCGGCTTCATCCCCACCGGTTCCTGCTCGAATTTCCAAAAACGTATTCTTGTCATCATTGGGGTCTTTTGGAAGAAGAATGATCTTCATCTCCTGATCAAGTTGAATTTCTCGTTCCTCCAGCTCTTCCAGTTCGACTTTTGCAAGATCTTTAAATTCCTGATCTTCGTTTTCGTCATGTAAAATGCTTTTATTGTCAATTATGTCCTGTTGAACTTTTCGATATTCACTATATTTTACATTGAGTTTCGTCAGATGAGCATGTTCCCGTACAACCTTTTGATACTCTTTCTGATCTGTGACAAGTTGCGGATCGGATAATTTCCCTTCCAAATGAGAAATCTTATCTTCAAGGTCAACAAATTTATCAAACATAATAACTCGAGGGTAAGGGTAAAAAAAAAGTCCACAACCATGCAAGCATCGTTGTGGACAATACAGAAAACAAGCTTCGAAACGTTATCACTCTCTGACTCTTAATACAGGAGGTACGCTCACCAAAACCACTTCTTCATTTTCCCCCAAAAGGGCAAATTAAATAAGCATCTGTCGCTGAAATTATTAACTGTGAACTAATCCCCGGCGCGTCATCAAGTTGTAGCATTAGCCCTTTTCAGTTTCTTTCTTGGCAAAATGCTTTGCATAACGTTTCTTATATTTCTCTATTCGTCCGGCTGAATCGATCAACTTCTGTTTGCCGGTAAAAAATGGATGACACGCAGAACAAATTTCAACTTTCATTTCGGTGAGGACTGTCCCAAGTTCAACTTTATTTCCACACGCACATTCCGCGGTAATTTTGTTATATTCCGGATGGATACCTTCTCTCATAACTTCTATTCCTCCAACACTCTAGCCGAGTATTTAAAATCTAACACTGGTAAACGCTAAGTAAATATATATTTTCTACAAACAAGCGTCGTATACTAACCAAACAACCAATTATTTCAATAAAAATCGATACTGCCCAGCTCTTTTATTATGCAATTACGAATTCATCGAGTCAATAAAATCAGCATTCGTTTTCTGATGTTTCAATTTATCGGTCAGAAAATCCATACAATCCGCTGGATTCATGGAATTTAGCAACTTTCTGAGTATCCATATGCGATTCAAAGTAGGAGCTTTTAGCAGCAGATCCTCTTTACGGGTTCCGGATCGTTTGAGATCAATGGCGGGAAAAATTCGTTTATCTGCCATTTTACGATCCAGCACAAGTTCCATATTACCTGTACCTTTAAATTCTTCGAATATTACCTCATCCATACGGCTGCCAGTCTCGATCAATGCCGTTGCAAGAATTGTCAGACTACCACCTTCTTCAATGTTCCTTGCTGCCCCGAAAAAACGCTTGGGACGATGCAATGCATTAGCTTCGACACCACCTGAAAGGATTTTACCACTTGCTGGTGTAACTGTATTATACGCTCTGGCAAGACGGGTTATACTATCGAGCAGAATAACCACATCTTTTTTATGTTCTACAAGCCGTTTGGCTTTTTCAATTACCATCTCAGCAACCTGAATATGTCGCTGCGGTGGTTCATCAAACGTAGAACTGACAACTTCAGCAGCCTTAACACTTCTCGTCATTTCCGTTACTTCTTCAGGCCGTTCATCGATAAGCAGGACAATAAGATACACTTCCTTATGATTTCTAACTATTGAATTGGCAATTTTCTGCATAAGAACTGTTTTACCGGTCCTTGGCGGCGCGACAATCAGCCCCCGTTGACCTTTACCAATAGGTGCAAACATATCCATCATACGCATGGAATAATTGTCTGGCTGCCATTCAAGAGAAAATGCTTCGTTAGGATGTAGTGGTGTTAAATTGCCAAACAGAGTCTTCTGTTTAGCTGCATCAGGCGGATCAAAGTTTACACTGTCCACCTTCAGCAAAGCAAAATATCGTTCTCCTTCTTTTGGTGCCCTCACCAATCCCTCAATGGTATCTCCCGTTCGAAGGTTTAGTCTTCGAATTTGAGAAGGAGAGACATAAATGTCATCTGGACCTGGCAGATAGTTGTAATCAGGAGCACGCAAAAAACCAAATCCATCCGGTAAAATTTCGAGAACACCACTGCCCCGCATCTTACCGTCTTTGCTTGATTGCGCTTTTAAAATTGCAAATATAAGCTCTTGCTTACGCAGCGAACTATACCCTTCTACTTTTAACGTACGGGCCAATTGCACTAATTCGCCAATTTTCTTTGTTTTAAGTTCCGCCAGATTCATGAATCAACTTCTCCTTTGTGGATTATTTTCGGCAGGATAGTATAAAAAAACAAGGTGTAATAACAATCATATTGTCATTAGCAGCCATACAATTTGAGATATCTCTAACACCTGTATATGGAATGAGTACCTACGTATCACGGGGTACTTTCGCATTGTCTTTTGGATTGACAGAGTGCGACCAGTAATTGAGTATAAACTCGCTATATTAAAGCAATTTAAAGTATATTCGTCTTTCAGATTATAAGAACAGAATGGGATAAATGACCAGATCCGTAGAGAATCGCACTTTTGAATTCTGTATCGTCCAGAAAACCACTCTCTGTAATTGACGTGTACAGTAAAGCTCAAAGCAGATTTACAAAAAAGATTCAGCTCGAA
>Ga0256845_1003555_pt1 | contig 10491 bp, 9 predicted proteins | sample RiftiametaG_FD_189101 | JGI IMG/M metagenome (GOLD analysis project Ga0256845, IMG submission 189101) | Tube worm associated microbial communities from hydrothermal vent at the East Pacific Rise, Pacific Ocean - Riftia | ecosystem: Host-associated > Annelida > Integument > Unclassified ... | reverse complement strand
TTGAAAAAAGAAACACTATTGTAATTGGTGCATCTTGCGATACTCCAGAAGTACATTTTGCATGGTTAAGTGCTGCAAAAAACAATGGTGGTATTGAAGGTGTAACGTATCCGCTTTTAGCTGATAGCAACAGAAATTTATCTAGCATTTTAGGTATTCTTGATATTACAAACGAAACTTACGATGAAGAAACTGGTACTGTACAAGTTGAAGGTGACAACGTAACGTACAGAGCAACTTATCTTATTGATGAAGAAGGAACTGTACAACACGAAAGCATTAACAATATGCCTTTGGGTAGAAATGTAAACGAGTATTTACGTCTAATTGATGCATTAACTCACGTTCAAGAAAAAGGAGAAGTTTGTCCTGCAAACTGGGAAGAAGGAAAAGATGCGATGGCTCCTAATGCAAAAGGAACTGCTGAGTATTTAGCTTCTCACTAAAAAAACTACGCGATTGCGAACTGCATGAAGCAATCTCTTAATAATTAAGTAGATTGCTTCGTTACACTCGCAATGACAAATAAAATTCAAAATCATGATTCAAGAATTAGAACAAGATAACTTAGCTGAAATAATTTCTAACAATGAAACCGTTGTGGTGCAATATTCTGCAACATGGTGTGGGAACTGTAGAATTATGAAACCTAAGTTTAAAAAATTAGCTTCTGAAAATAACAATATTACTTTTGTAATTGCTGATGCTGAAAAATTTCCAGAATCTAGAAAATTAGCTACTGTAGATAATTTACCAACGTTTGCAACTTTTAAAAACGGTAAGTTTTCAAATCAGGTTCAAACAAATAAATTTGACGTATTAAAAACATTAGTTGATGAAATTACCAGTAATTAAACATCTTACACAGTTTATTGAAGAAAACGACGAAGATTTCGTTATTGAAACCATTGAAACTTTAGAAGCTTTAACTGAGGTTTCTTCACTTAAAGATGAAGAACTAGATGTTATTGGCGAGCTAATTTCAAACATGTATGGCGCCATTGAAGTTAATAAAATGATGAAAGAAGGCACTCCAAAAAAAGAAGCTCTAAACAGTTTTATGAAACGTGTTTTAGGTTCTATAGATAAGTAAATATTTAGATTAACAGCAAAATTAAACGCTTCATTTACATATAAAATGAAGCGTTTTTTTATGAAACAATTTCATAAATATAGCTTTCAAAAGATTAAATATTCATATTTTTAATCCAATAATAAATAAACACTAAATATGGCAACAGTAACACTAAAAGGAAACAATATAAATACTATAATTCAAGATGCATAATTGTTTTAGATAAAAACGGTACTGTAAAATATACTGAGTAAGTTGCATAAACTACCGAAGAACCTAATTATACAGCAGCAATACACGCACTATAAATGAATAAAAAAGAATCGTTTTTTGTAAATAGAATAAAAAGTATTGGTTATGCTTTTAAAGGCGCAGTATTACTTTTAAAAACCGAATCTAACATAAAAATTCAATTTGTAATTGGCATTATAGTTATAATTTTAGGGTTTTATTTTCAAATTTCTTCTACCGAATGGATTTTACAAATACTAACCATTGCACTTGTTATATCAGTTGAAGGCTTAAATACTGCTATTGAAAAAATAGCAGACTTTATTCATCCAGAATACCATAAAAAAATTGGATTTATAAAAGATGTAGCAGCAGGAGCAGTTTTTATAACTGCAATTTGTTCAATAATAATTGGTTTAATCATATATGTTCCAAAGATTTTTTAATATACGATTACTCATAAAAAAACGTTAGTAATTTGTATTTTTGTTGCATTGTGAAAACAATATATTTCTGAATATGTTTCAGAAACTCAATTTAGAAACGTAAAGCATTAATGGCTAAGAAAAAAACCAAGACTAAAAAACCGCCTACAAAAAAACTTAAAAGACCCAGTTTTAAGTTATCTAGCCAACAAAAGCTTGTACTAGGTAGTTTTTTAATCATTACTGGAATTTTATTATGCATCGCATTTATCTCATTCTTTTTTACTGGAGAAGCAGACCAAAGTAGCATAACCGATTTTGCTACAAGAGATACTAAAGCTAAAAATTGGTTAAGTAAATCTGGCGCTTGGTTAAGCTACTTTTTTATTCAACGTGGTTTTGGTGTTTCATCATTTATATTTTCAGGTTTAATTTTCCTTTCTGGTGTTTATGTTTTAATGGATTTAAAAAAAAACAAACTGCGTCAACATTGGTTTTGGGGAACTCTAATTGCAATTTGGTTATCTATTCTTTTTGGCTTTTTTGGCGATAAAAATGATATTCTTGGTGGTACAATTGGGTTTGAAATAAATACTTTTCTACAAGATTATATAGGAAAAATAGGCACTTCACTCCTACTTTTATTTGGACTTATCACCTATTTAGCAATTCGATTTAAAGTAACGTTTCAAAGTATTTCTAAAATTTTTACATCTGCTAAAAAAGACATTAAAGATGAATTTTCAGGATTAGAAAATGAATTATCTGTGCCTTTAGACAATAATTTATCTGAGGAAGCCGAAGCTATTAAATCTGCTTTTGAAATCCCTTTAGAAACTAAAGAACCAACTTTAAAAAAGGAAGCCGTTGAAACTTCACCAAAAACATCTTTAGAAATTAAAGCTACTCCTGTTGAAGAAGAATTAGAAATGAAAGTCGAAGAAGTTACTGAAGAACTTTCAGAAACAGATAACCTAGCAAACAAACTAGTTGAAGATTTTGGTCAATTTGACCCTACATTAGAATTGGGTAATTATCAATTTCCGCCTTTAGACCTTCTTAAAAAATATGACACCGAAAATATTACGGTAAACCAAGAAGAATTAGAAGAAAACAAAAACAAAATTGTAGAAACTTTAAACAATTATAAAATTGGTATTTCTAGTATAAAAGCAACTATTGGCCCAACAGTAACGTTGTATGAAATAGTTCCGGAAGCTGGAGTTCGTATTTCAAAAATTAAAAACTTAGAAGACGACATCGCCTTATCTCTTGCTGCACTTGGTATTAGGATAATTGCACCAATTCCTGGAAAAGGAACTATTGGCATTGAAGTACCAAATAAAAATGCGACCATCGTTTCTATGCGTTCGGTAATTGCATCAAAAAAGTTTCAAAATTCCGAAATGCAACTTCCTATTGCTTTAGGTAAAACTATTAGCAACGAAACTTTTGTTGTTGATTTAGCAAAAATGCCTCACTTATTAATGGCTGGAGCTACAGGACAAGGAAAGTCGGTTGGTCTAAATGCGGTACTTGCTTCTCTGTTATATAAAAAACATCCTGCTGAAGTTAAGTTTGTTTTAGTAGACCCGAAAAAAGTTGAGTTAACGCTCTTTAATAAAATTGAACGTCATTATTTAGCAAAACTTCCAGACAGTGAAGACGCTATAATAACCGATAACACTAAGGTTATCAATACATTAAACTCATTATGTATTGAAATGGATAACCGCTACGATTTACTTAAAAATGCTTTCTGTAGAAACATTGCAGAATATAATACAAAATTTAAAGCACGAAAATTAAATCCGAATGATGGTCATCAATTTTTACCATATATAGTTTTAGTAGTAGATGAGTTTGCAGATTTAATTATGACTGCTGGTAAAGAAGTAGAAACACCTATTGCACGTTTAGCGCAATTAGCTCGTGCTATTGGTATTCACTTAATTATAGCAACACAACGTCCATCTGTAAACGTTATAACAGGAATTATAAAAGCAAATTTTCCTGCGCGTATTGCTTTTAGAGTAACAAGTAAAATAGATTCTAGAACCATTTTAGATAGTTCTGGTGCCGACCAACTTATAGGTCGTGGAGATTTACTATACACACAAGGTAACGATGTTATTCGTGTACAATGTGCTTTTGTAGATACACCCGAAGTAGAAAGAGTAACAGAGTTTATTGGTTCTCAAAAAGCGTATCCAGATGCCTATCTATTACCAGAGTATGTTGGTGAAGAAAGTGGCACAAGTCTTGATATAGATATTTCAGATAGAGATAAACTATTTAAAGATGCCGCTATAGTTATTGTAACTGCGCAACAAGGTTCAGCATCTTTATTACAACGTAAATTAAAATTAGGCTACAATAGAGCTGGCAGAATAATAGACCAATTGGAAGCCGCAGGCATTGTTGGGCATTTTGAAGGTAGTAAAGCAAGACAAGTTTTAGTACCCGATTTAATAGCCTTAGATGCATTTTTAGAAAATGAAAAATTATAACTTAGGTTTTATAAAAATGAAAAACATAATAACAATACTTTTTATTGCCATGTCTTTTATTGGCATTGCTCAAAACAAAGCAAAAGACTTATTGAATGAAGTTTCTGCTAAAGTAAAAAGCTACGATAACATTTCAATAGAATTCAAATATGTTCTTGAAAATGCTTCAGAAAATATAAAACAAGAAACTCGTGGCGATGTCGTTATGCAAGGTGAAAAATACCGATTAAACATCTTGGGAATTACACGCCTTTTTAATGGGAAAATCATGTACAGTATTAGTCCAGAAGATGAAGAAGTAACTATTTCATCTGAAAGTGATAATAAAGAAGATAGTATTACACCAAGTAAAATGCTTTCATTTTATGAAAATGGATATACGTATGTTATGGATATAGTTCAAAATGTAAAAGGTAGAAAAGTGCAATATGTAAAGCTAACACCTATTGATTCAAACTCCGAAATAAAATACATTCTTCTAGGAATTGACATTCAAACAAAACATATATATAATTTAATACAAGTTGGTGAAAATGAAACAAATACCATCCTTACTGTTAACTCTTTTAAAACTAACGAACCTATTTCAAAAAGCTTATTTACCTTTAACGAAAGTAAATACAACGATTATTACATTAATAAATTAAATTAACTAACCTTTGAAATAAATTTGATAATTATTTAACCAAATGATTATTAAAATTTAAGCCTGTGAAAATATTAGACAGATACATAATAACCACATATCTTAAAACTTTTATCAGCGTGTTTTTAATACTCATGCTGATTTTTGTATTACAAACCATTTGGCTTTATATAAAAGAATTGGCTGGTAAAGACTTAGATATTTCTGTGATTATCAAGTTTTTAGTATACTTTATGCCTAAGTTAATCCCTCTAGTTGTACCACTTACCATATTATTATCTTCCATTATGGTATTTGGTAATTTTGCTGAAAACTATGAGTTTGCCGCCATGAAATCTACAGGTATTTCATTACAGCGTGCCATGTCTGGTCTAAGTATATTTATTGTACTATTAGGCTTCACTACTTTTTTGTTTTCCAATAATGTAATTCCTTGGGCAGAATATAATTCGCTTAATTTAAGGCGGAATATTGCAAAAATTAAACCCGCCATGTTACTTGTAGAAGGACAATTTAATCAAGTAGGATCTTACAATATTAAGTTTGCTAAAAAAAGTGGCAATAATGGACAATATCTTGAAGATGTTGTTATGCATATAAAAGGTAATGACGGAAGAACAAATGCAACTATTATAACATCTTTAACAGGCGAACTTGTTGGTAAAGAAACATCTAATGTTTTAAAACTTATTTTATTTGATGGAAATTATTATAATGATATAAAACCAAAGAGTACAAAAGATAGAAAAAAACATCCTTTTGCTAAAAGTGAATTCAAAAAATACACTATTAATATAGACCTATCTAAGCTTAATAGCAATGTAGATATTGATGCAAAAAGTAATATAAGCAAATATAGCATGCTTAATTTAAGTGAACTAAATTATACTATAGATTCATTAGTAACAAAACGAGAAACAGAGCATGATATCTTTTCTAAAAGCTTATATCTACGTACTAGTGTTGTAAAGCTAACTGAAGATCAAAAGGTTAATTCTAAAAAGAAAGACACCTTTTATAGTGGCAATATTTTAGATATTCTTAAAAATAAAAGTAAAGTGCAATTATTAGATATTTCTTTGAATACTATAAAAAGCACAAAACAAATGATAACGTCTAAGAAGGCGACAATTAAAAAATCTAAATCATTATTTAACAAGCATATTATTTCTTTTCACGAAAAATTAGCGCTTGCAGTTGCCTGTATTATCTTATTTTTTGTTGGCGCTCCACTTGGTGCATTAATTAGAAAAGGTGGTATTGGCTTACCAATGGTAATCGCTATTCTTCTATTTTTAACGTACCATTTTATCGGTATTTTTGCTACAAATAGTGCTAAAACAGGAGACTTCAACCCTATTTTTGCAAGTTGGTTTTCTACATTAATTATGCTGCCACTTGGAATATTTTTAACAAAAAGAGCCACAGAAGATAAAGGTTTGTTTGATTTCGACAGTGTTTTAGTGCCTTTAAAAAACATGTTCAACATTAAAGAAAAAGACAGCGTTGATTATAAGTTTTTATCATCATACACCAATGAAAAATTAATTAATGTAGTAACCAGGAATATTGATAGTAATCAATATGAAGCTTTAAAAGTTTTAAATAAACGAGGTGTTTATGCTAATGAATTACGTGAAAATGGTTTATCCATTGATGAATCTTATGATGTTTCCGAACATGTTTCAAAAAACTACAAAGAACACTCAAAATTTGCCAGTGTGCTTTATAGCATCGGTTTTATATTATTAATTTTATTCTTCGTCTTCAAAAACAATAAATTACCATCACTACAATCAGCATCAATTCAACTAAGCATAGTCGCTTTATCTTTGTTTGTAATTTACTATTTTAAATCTATTTTAAATCTATTCAACTTTTATAGTCACATTAATAAAAAAGAAAAACGTCCACATTTTATTTTCTTACTACTTGGTTTACCTTTATATATGATTATTCATTTCTTTTTAAAATCGAAAATTAAAGAAGACTTGAAACAAAATTGTTTAGAGAATTTAAAATAAGCAATATCTTTGCATTCTATGATTATTGAATCTATGACACCAAAAAGCACTTCAGAATTTAAACTCAACTCTATTCACGAAGCCATTGACGATATTAGAAATGGTAAAGTTATTATTGTAGTTGATGATGAAAATCGTGAAAATGAAGGTGATTTTCTTGCTGCTGCTGAGAAAGTAACCCCCGAAATGATAAACTTTATGGCAACTCATGGTCGTGGACTTATTTGTGCGCCACTTACCGAAACTAGGTGTAAAGAATTAGAACTTAACATGATGGTTCGTAATAACACTGACCCACTAGAAACAGCATTTACAGTTTCGGTAGATTTAAGAGGTTATGGTGTAACTACTGGTATTTCTGCAAGTGATAGAGCACAGACGGTAAAAGCTTTAATTAATCATGATATTAAACCTCACGAATTAGCTAGACCAGGACATATTTTCCCTTTGGTAGCAAAAGAGGGTGGTGTTTTAAGACGAACCGGACATACAGAAGCTGCTATAGATTTTGCGCGTTTAGCAGGACTTCAACCAGCAGGTGTTATTGTTGAAATTATGAATGAGGATGGTTCTATGGCGCGTTTACCAGAACTATTTAAAGTTGCGAAAAAGCTAGATTTAAAAATTGTTTCTATTGAAGATTTAGTGGCATACAGAATGCAGCATGACTCTTTAATTGAGAAAAAAGAGGATTTTCAAATTGAAACACGTTTTGGAAGTTTTAGATTAAGAGCATATAAGCAAACGACTAATAATCAGATTCATATATCTTTAACAAAAGGTAGCTGGAAAGATGATGACCCTGTACTAACTAGAATAAATTCTACATTAATTAATAACGACATTCTAGGAACACTTACCAATAATGTAGATAAACAATTAGACAATATGTTTAAGATTATAAATAATGAAGGCAAAGGTGCTATTATATTTATAAATCAAGAATCGCAATCTATGAATATTTTAAAACGCTTATCGTTTTTAAAAGAAAATCAAGAATCTAGTAAAATTACTAAAGCACCTAGGATTAATATGGATACTAAAGATTTTGGTATTGGTGCTCAAATATTACACGATTTAAATATTCATAAACTTCGTTTAATTTCTAATACTAAACAAACCAAACGTGTTGGTTTAATTGGATATGGTTTAGAAATTGTAGAGTATGTAAAATATTAATACCTTTTGTAGATTGGTTTTGAGCTATTGAACTAAAATTTACAAAAAAATAATGCAACAATAACAATTCGAATCATACACTAAATAATTACATTAATAAATATACGCAATAATATAATATTGAATATATTAAGACTATAAGCATTGTAACAAATAATGTTACAATGCTTATAGTAATATAGACTTAATGGCAATAACCATTTTATTAGCTCTTTCTTTAACTTCTTTTTCTGTCCAAGAAAGTTTTATTAAACAAGAAATATTACGAGCAATATAATGGTCTGATTGTTCGAAAGTTTTAGTTTGAAGGTATTTTAATCCTTCTTTTACTTCCGTAGATAAAGGATATAAAGTTTTTAACTCTTTAAGATGCTGCCATTCACGAATATAATGCCAACTATTATCGTAATAATGAAAACAGGCATCTACTCCACTCTCTTTAAATGCAGTTGAAACTTTTCGAGATTTTTCTAAATCTGGTAAAAAGAAACTTAAAAATGAATAGCTTTCTTCTCCTCCTTCTGGAACTGTTCTAAATGTTACTTCTGGAATTACAGAAAGTGCTTCTCTAATAATAGTATAGTTTTTCTTTTGAATAGCTACAAACTCATCTAAACGACGCAATTGTGCTAAACCAACTGCTGCATGTAGTTCTGAAATTCTGAAATTATAGCCTAAAAACGGATGTGTTTCTGCCCCTCTATCGTTACCAACATGATCATGTCCGTGGTCTGAATAATGGTCTGCATTTCGGTAATACTTTTCATTATTTGTTAGTATTGCTCCACCTTCGCCAGCTGTAATTATTTTCACAAAATCTAGTGACAAACAACCTAAATCACCAATAGAACCTAATGGTTTTCCTTTATAAGTTGCTCCTGTTGCTTGTGATGAGTCTTCTATTAGAACTAAATTGTGATTTTTACAGATAACTTGTAATGCATCTAAATTTGCCATACTACCACACATATGTACTGGCATAATAGCTTTTGTTTTTGGTGTTATAGCCGCTTCAACTGCTTTAGGACATAATGTAAGTGTATCGTCAATATCTACTAAAATTGGTATTGCTCCAAGCATCATAATAGCTTCAAAACTGGCTACAAATGTAAATGTTGGCATAATTACTTCATCGCCTGCTCCTATTCCTGCTGATGCAAATGCTACAGAAACGGCTGCTGTTCCGCTAGATACTAATTGTGCATGATTTACTTGTAATTGTTGTTCCAACTCTTGTTCTAATTTCTTGGCTTTCCAGTGTCCGTTTCTCATACCGTCAAAACCATAACGCATTAAAACACCGTTATCTAAAACATCATTTACTTCTTTTCGTTCTAAATTTCCAAATAATTCAAATCCTGGCATACTATTATTCTATTTTGTTCTTGATTTGCGTTAGGGATTGCAGTGAAAATCCTTTTTTGAAATGCTGATAAGCATGAAAAAAAGATTGTAACGTAAAGCCCGACCTTTTTAGGTAACGCCCAAATAATTTATAATTCTATAATTGTTTCTTCTAGTGGTTTTCTAACTTTTGTAAAATCTGCAAACATATCGTCATTTGCTCGATAACCTATTGGAAGTAATAATACTGATTTTAATCCTTTCGCTTTTAAATTAAGAATTTTATTATACTTTTTAGGTGAAAATCCTTCCATAGGACAGGCATCTATGCCTTCAATAGCACAAACCGTTATTAAATTACCTAATGCAATATATGCTTGATTTTTAGACCATTGTCGACGCTTTTTTATAGACATATTTTGCATTGTTTTAACAAGGTCTTTTCTATAAGGTTCTAAAATAGCATTTGGTGTATTTCGTAATGCCTTTATATTCTTATAATAATTATTTATATCGGTATCTGTGATATTATTCTGAATACAAATAACGAGTAAATGTGATGCATCTAAGACTTGTTTTTGATAATATGAATGTTCTACAAGTGACTCCCTTAGTTTTTCATTTTCAACGACCAACAATGTTATTGTTTGCAAACCAAATGAAGTTGCTGTTAAGTTAAATGCTTGTTTTATTGTTTGTAACTTACTATTTGACAGCCTCTTATTTTTATCAAACTTCTTAGTGGCATAACGCCATTCCAATTGTTTTATAGTATTCATTTAGTAATTTGTGTTTTCACAAAAATAAGATATGAAATATGTTTTAAACTATCATTTGTAATAAATTAAATCAATAGATTTTAAGTTTATAATTTATTTTTAAAAAATTGAGTTTTTACTTGAAAGAAATAAAAAAGGGTTCTATATTTGCACCCGCATTCAGCGAATAGCTGATAAGATACTACTGGAGAATTGGCAGAGTGGTCGAATGCGGCAGTCTTGAAAACTGTTGAGGGTCACACCTCCGGGGGTTCGAATCCCTCATTCTCCGCTGAAAT
>Ga0256845_1003554_pt1 | contig 10492 bp, 12 predicted proteins | sample RiftiametaG_FD_189101 | JGI IMG/M metagenome (GOLD analysis project Ga0256845, IMG submission 189101) | Tube worm associated microbial communities from hydrothermal vent at the East Pacific Rise, Pacific Ocean - Riftia | ecosystem: Host-associated > Annelida > Integument > Unclassified ... | reverse complement strand
GTTTTCTTATACAAGCACTAGTTTGGACTGGCAATTTCGAGTCGAAGGTACAGGTATCATTGGGTCAGGAAAAGTATATGAAAAACCCGAATAGAGAAACAGTCTCACAGCTTGAAGATCTACCTAGTGCCTGTCCATAAATGGCGATTTTGCTCTAACTCTTTGTTGCTCTCAAAATTTAATCCTCGGAATATCATGTATATGCCTGTGGTTAAATTCATCGAACGCCTCTATTTAAATCAAAATATTTCATTTATGGACAGACACTACCTAATATTGGTAAAGCGATCGGTGGTGATCTGCGTTTGATCGGTATTGATCATCCACGGCAACTGGTTGGCAAAAAGCCTTTTGAACTGTATGACACACTCTGTTCAATTACAGGGAAAAGGCATGATCCATGCGTTATTGATGTTTTTATGGCTGTTGTTTCTTTTATGGAGGGTGGTGAGCCACTTCCCTGGTGGTCTTTTACAGATGCGCGAAAGAAACAGCAAATACTCCCTAAGGAGAGATAAGTGGTATATTCACGATAAGCGTTTGTTTTTTATTGGATGATTTATTGACACATGGAGGTGTTTAATATGGTTTTGGGAATAAAAAGGCTTTTGCTGTTTGTTCTTTTACTTTTTATGATTGCATCCTGTTCTGATTCCGATGAAAAGGATAAACAGAGTGCGATAGATAAAGCGACAGAAAAAATTGCCAGGGAAGCGGTGAGCAGTATAAAAACGCCAATTGATAAGGCAAATAATGCAAAAGAATTGATGGAAAAAAAAGCTCGCGCTGCAGAAGAAACTTTTGAACAGATAGATTGAGAAATTTTCAGGCCAGGTCGCATTGAATATTAAAAGTGGTATAAAAATAGTTCGTTATTGTTTTGTCTTTACTGTCTGCATATTTCTTGTTTTCGGTTGTGCTGTTGTGCCGAAAGGAGATTTTCCAGGCGTAAGCGGCCCAGATGAAAATCAGCATTTTGTTGTATGGATGTTATCGGATATTCAGCCGCCGACGATTTCTGAAAGAGTCAGTTTTGAAAGGGCAATAGAGGATGTCAATGATAACGTTGCCCAGGTGAATCTGGGTGTGATTGCCGGAGATCTTCTTAAAGCTCGAAGTCATGATGAGGCCTTTCAATGGTTTGTTACTACTCGTAAGCGTTCGAAAGTAAAAGACTGGTATGAGATCGCAGGCAATCATGATATCAGGAGCGGAAAGTTGTTTTGGCAGTATTTTCCGTATCCTTCCTACTATGCAGCCGAGGTAGGTAATCTTCTCTTTCTTTTTATGTCGGATGAGTCAACCGATTCGAAAACCGATCTTGCCGATACCACTTTTGACTGGTGGCGACAAATGGTTATTGATAATCAGGATCATATTATTTTCACGGTGACCCACGCTCAGTTAAGACATAGCGGTCTTCTTGGTTCCATTGCCTCCAGTAGAGTTATTGCGGGATCGGAGCGGTTTGAGCAGGTGTTGGAAAAGTACAGGGTTGCTCTCTGGGCTTCGGGTCATGTCCATCTTCCACAAGGCCTGTCTGAAACTGTAAGTATTCAAAAACAACTCGGTGGGACATTTTTTGTTAATGTCAGCTGTATCTATGAAGACACTTTGATGGATAGCCAATCCAGATTTTTTTATTTTGAAAATGGCTCTGATACCGTCTGGATACGCTCAAGGAATCATACAAAGGGACAATTTCATACAGAACTTGATATTCCGTTGCAACTTGATAGACCATTTGTCTGGGATGGTGGAAAATCGGTGGTTTTGCCGGTGCGGGATTCCTTAAATTGAATCAATGCGGTGAGCATGTTGCAGGTTGTAGTGCTGATGTTATATTGTTTCCCCTTCCGGCTCACGTAGCCGATAAGTGAATCCACTTCTGTGGGTTTTCCTGCTTCAATATCTTGTAACATGGACGGCCTGTGGTTGTTGTGCTCAGGGATAGACGCTGAAGTTACCGATTAATTAATGTAAGAGAAGAGAAATGTGGCCATTTAGAAAAAAAACATTAACAGGTCTTGCCCGAACCTGTGGTTGAGCAGCAAAAATTGGTCCGGCGGACTTGTCGGACGCATTGCATGGGTTGGATTTTAACCGTGACGACAATCTTCTGGTCGGTATAGAGACTTCAGACGATGCTGCGGTCTATAAGATCTCTGAAGAGGTGGCCATGGTCAATACGGTGGATTTTATAACACCACCGGTCGACGACCCGTACTGGTTTGGTCAGATATCTGCTGCTAATTCAATATCAGATGTCTATTCGATGGGTGGCAAGCCGCTTACTGCGCTTAATGTCGTGATGTTTCCTTCAGGTCACCTCGATATGGGGATACTAAAAGAGATTCTCCGTGGTGGCAATGATAAGGTGGTTGAGGCAGGTGCCTGTCTTGTAGGTGGGCATACCGTTGATGATATTGAACCTAAATACGGTCTTTGTGTTAATGGAATAGTTCATCCGGACAGGATAATTACCAATGCGGGGGCAAAAAACGGGGATGCACTTATTCTCACCAAGCCTCTTGGCTCAGGTGTCCTTTTCAATGCGGTCAGGTCTGGAAAGTTCAGCATGCAGGAAATGGAACGTGAAATTCTGCCGACAATTGCCTCTTTGAATAAGACGAGTATAGAAAAGGCTCTTGCGTATGACGTGCATGCATGTACGGATATCACTGGTTTTGGCATTCTTGGGCATCTGGTTGAAGTGGCTCTTGGCAGCGGTGTTACTGTTCGTGTTGATTTTTCTGCGCTGCCATTTTATCAAGGTGCAGCGGATATGTATAAAAAGGGAGAAACAACCGGCAGCAATAAGGCAAATAAGGCGCTGGTTGCCAGACATCCATTACGTGAGGAAAGGGAATTGTTGCACCATGAGCAGGAACTTCTCTATGATCCGCAGACATCCGGTGGGTTGTTACTGGCGCTTCCTAAAGAACAGGCGATTATTCTTTTAAAGGATCTGCATGATGCGGGGGTTCCTGATGCTTCTCTGATAGGTGAAGTCGTTGGTGGCGAAGTGGGGCTTGTTGTCTTTTGATATCAGTATAACTTATTTTCTGCATAAAAAGCTCTTCAGCTTTAAAGTGATAGGACGCATATTCGGCAAGATCATTTAACGTCGGCAGTTAGGTCTTTATTGTCTCTTCAATAGAGCCATCGAGAAGTGATTCGTGCAGCCTGTTGTAGAAATAAAAGAGTTTTTTGTGTTGGTTGTCTAACTCGTCATCATTAACACTGAGAGATTGGCGCCATTCTATTTTTGCCATAATATCTTGTCCTTTATTCTTTAAGTGCCGACAGAGAGTCATCAATTGATGGGTGTATGGTGATGAACGTATCAAATCCCGAAATTTCAAATACCTCAAGGACGTGATCCTGCATGGCACAGGCGATAAAATTGAAGGGGCTTGCCTTGTAGGCTTTTGCCGCATTGAGGATAACCCGTAATCCGGCGCTGGAAATGTAATCAAGATTGTCGAAATCAAAGACCAGGTGTGTTTCGGGTGAGGCCAGAAAATCCTGAACCTGTTTCTCGAATTGTGGTGCAGAGTTGGAGTCCAGTCGTCCACAAAGAGAAAAAATTGTTGTATCCGGTTTTTGAGTAATAGTTGTTTCCATGGGTTTGTTTTGCACTAACTCGTTGGTTAGCTGCATTTCTCCTGTAAATTTTTTTTAAGGGTGAGGATATTTTTATCATTTGCTCTGACATAGTTGCAATGGCTGCAAAGGTTGCGAACAAGATGAATGCCAAGACCTCCGCATTGTCTTTCTTCAACAGGTAGCGTAGTGTCTGGCGGAGTGCGGAGAGTGGGATCAAATGGTGGGCCGTCGTCTGTGATGACAATCGAAAATTCGCTCTCTGTCCTGGTTAAGCCGATCTCTATGATATGTTCGTTTTCGCTGTCACCATGTTCGATAATATTGGTAACCAGCTCATCAAGTACGAGATTTATCTGGGCTGCGGTTTTTTTTGATATGGCCCAATCTGCCTGCATATTTTTCAGATGAGAATGCAGGGTGACAAGTTCAGCCAGATCGTTTTTTATTTGAAAAGAGATGTTCATAGCCTATAAAACTGTGGCTCCTGTTTTGCTGAGGCAGCATTTTCCGGCTTCGGCAATATTCTTTCGTTCCCATTGGTGTAATTCTTTTAGGAGTGCCTTCAAAGCGTGTCCGGCAGTGTCTGGGAATTGCTCAAGAACCTTTGCAAATTGTTCCCGGGTGATGGTTAGGACTGTTACTTTGGTTGCAGCCTGAAGAACAAAAAGAGAAGGCATTGAGCCAAGAAGAGAGAATGTACCGAGATAGTCGCCTTCTGCATAGTGCAGTGCAATGGCTTCTTCTTTATCGTTTTTCCTCAGCAGCGTTAACTCGCCCGAGAGGACAAGATATGCTCTTCCCTGGTCATCGCCTTCTTCAAAGAGGATATCATTTGGGCCAAAGTGTTCTCTTGTCGCGAGTAGTGCCAGTATCTTCAGGGCTTTAATAGGTATGGCAGAGAAGAATGGCACGTTTTGCAATAGTTCCAGATTTTCCTGCATTTCGGGAACCTGACTATTTTTTTCCGTATATGAGCTCATGGAGAAGACCTCTTTTGTCGATGAGTTCCTGATAACTGCCTATCTCGACCAGTTTACCAGCTTTCATTACTGCAACTTTATCAAATGTTTCTATAATGTCCAGTCGGTGTACCACTGCAATGACTGTGCGTTTACCCTTCCACCTGGTTTCCATCATTTTCTGGATTCTACTCTGGGATTTGTTGTCAAGAGCTGATGTGGCCTCGTCCATGAGGATGAGTGTTGGCTGTTTAATTAAAGCTCTGGCAATGGCGAGTTTCTGCCTCTGGCCCCCCGACAGTCTGTCTCCCATACTGCCAACCTGGAAATGCATGCCGATTGCTGCAATTTTCTCAAGATATTCTTCCTCAATGAGCAGTTGCATTATTGATTGGTTGATGATTTCCTGGGCGTGGGAAAGGCCTGATTTTATTTTACCGAAAAAGATGTTGTTGATGATAGACTGGCCGTGGATGTAGCGCGTGTCTGAATAAAAAGTAAAAAGTCCGGGAGCGATGGATTCGCACCAGTGTGGAAATGTATCTCTTGCAGTGAGAATTACCCTTTTCAGCTTTTCAGATAACCTTGTCATGGTGTGGATGGCCGGGGTAAACTTCAGGGCAAGTGAAAGGAGAAAAGACTGATCCTGTGGAGAGAGAGGCGAGTCGGGTGCTTTATTCCACCGTCCTAAAATTGCCTCACACTCATTGAGCTTATCTGCAGATACCGGGCTGTTTTCGAAAAAGATATCAACGGTATCAAGTCCACCCAGAATATCGACAGCCTGGCTGGCAATATCCACTCCGAGATTGAGAAGCGGTTGAAGGAGATGTGATGATTCGAGAAATGAAAGAAATTTTTTATTGTCCTGAAGAAGGTGATGATCAAATTCTTTGGTATTGCTGGTGCCAAAGATGATATTCCCGGCAATACTTGAATGGTTGTGGTAACTTTTGAAGTCGTAAAACTCAATATAGTTAGCAAGCCTTTCCTCAAAATCCTCACGAAATCGGTTGCGTATCCGGATGATGGTTTCAACCGTTGTGTTATCATTTTCTCTTATGTGGCTGTCGAGACCAAAACGCATCACATCAACAAAGAGACCGACCTGCTGGAGTATCAGGATCATTCTGTCCAGGTCAATTGTTACTTCATCTTCTTTTGAACGGGTTGCAGCCTCGGTTGCAGCCTGATGGGCGTACATGAGGTTTTCTTTGATTGTACCTGTGAAAATAAAGGGATTCTGGGAAATATACCCTACGTTTTGAATAATTTCCTTTTTACTGAGTGATGAAAGCTCATGGTTGTCGAGCTTAATGCTACCACCACTGTAACTGAACATTTTGCCAATGCATTGTACCAGAGTACTTTTACCACTTCCCGAGAAACCGACAACGGCCAGGTGTTCACCAGCCTTAAGGGAGAACGAGACTCCGTTTAACAGCCTGTGTCCATCCATTGTGTCATAGAGAAGATCCCGAACATCAAGATCCCCGCTGAGACGGAATTCTTTCTCAACCTTGTCGTCAAGGGGAAATTCAGGTTTGATATTGAAGTACTGCATGGTGCGGACGTAGCGAACAGAGGCGTCCTGATATGTCTGGTAAAAAACTATCAGCTCTTTCCATGGGTCAAAAAGCTTTTCCTGGGCGGAGAGAAAGGCGACCATTGCACCCAGTTCAAGTTCGCCGTGCATAACCAGATAGCCTCCAAAAATAAAGACAATAAAGGGCCCCAGCCCAACAAAATAATTGTTGGTCGTTTTAATGCCAAAGCGAAAAAGTGACCAGCGTATACGTATTTTTTTCAGGCGATCTGTCAGGGCATCAAATTTTCGGCTTTCCTGGGGTTGTGCCACATGTACCTGAATTTCCTGGATGCCTGAGATGGATTCGGCAATTTGACTTGAAACTTCACGGGAAATATCAACTCTTTTCTTATTCTCCTTATTGGCCTGCTTTTGCAGGATGGGTACAACAAAGACAACGATGGGGTAAATCAGCAGTGTGGCTGCCGCAAGTTTTGTGTTTAACCACAACAGATAACCACTGAAAGCGAGCAGAGTGAGAATGTTGGTTACGGGGACAGCAAAAGCCATTCCGGCAAATGTTCCGGCGGCACTGAGTTCTGTCATAAGGGAAGAGACAACCATTCCTGGTTGAGTGGTGCGAAAAAAACCGAGCGGTAGAGTGAGAATGTATTGATATAGAGATTTTCTCATGGCATTCATGGCGCGTTCGCCGATTACTGCCTGCAGGTAGTTAATTGCCAGTTTCAGGCCACTTGATGTGGTGATAGCTACTATGTATATGGCGCAATAGAGGAGGAGGCCGTTAATGTTTTTCAGTGCGATGGAATCGTTTATGATCCTTTTTTGCATCTCAAGGGGGATTACCCGGGCAAAAACTATCAGGATGATAACGACGAGTAAAATAAGCTGCAATTTAAGATTGCCATTGAATGCCCAGTAAAACAGCGATTTGTCTGTTACAGCTGGGGAGGTTTTTTCAGGCTGCTGCATGCTTTATATACCTTAATCGGTTTTTAAAATAACGAATGTAATATCGTCATTTTGCTTTTCGTTTCCTCTGAAATCTGTTAACTCGCGGCTGAGATTTTCAAGAATTATTTCTGAAGAGCGTGCACTGTGCTTTGCTATAAATGAATGTAGCCTCTGTTTTCCATAACGTTCACCTGAACTGTTTTCCACGTCGGTGACCCCATCTGTGCCAATGAGGATAATATGGGGTGTCGCGGGCAGGGTGATACTGTTTTCAGTGTACTGCCTTTTTCGATCAATACCAAGAGCGACACCATCTCCTTTGAGTTTTGAAAATGATTTCTCTTTAAGATTGTAAACAATTGCCGGTTCATGTCCAGCCCTCACCCAGGTAATTGTGTTTCCAGATTGATTTATAGTCAGCAGAAAAACAGTGACAAAATTGCCTGATGATTCGGTGTCGCGGCAGAGAAGGCTGTTCACATCAGATATGGACTGAGCAAGCGTTCCAGGTTGTTGTATCCTGCTGCGGATAAAGGCACGGGTTGTTGCCATGAGTAATGCAGCGCCGATGCCGTGGCCGACAACATCACCAACAGCCACAGTGAGCCCGTGATCGTCTGTTTTGAAATCTATGAGATCAAAGAAATCCCCTCCTGTTTCGTCGGAGGGAATGGAAACGCCAATGGCCTCAATATGTCTGGATGTAAAACATGTCTGTGGCAGGAGGTTACGTTGAACTTCACCGGCCAGGGCCATACCATTTTTTAACTGGATGCCCTGCTGCAGTTGCATGCTCATACTGTTAAAACTTGTGATGAGTTCCCCCAGTTCATCCATGGATTGAACCTGTAATGGTGCATCGAATTGTCCCTTTGCAAGTTTTGTTGCCGCACTGGATACCTGTTGCACTGTTTTGATTGTACGCGCCGTAAGCATTCTGAGCAGAAAAAGAATTACAATTATGGTGAGAAAAACAGCAAGGAAATATGCGTGCCTGAATGCGATAATCGGACGGAGAATGGTTGCACCGTTTGAGCCGACTACCATGGTCCATGGCGCTTCAGTGAGGGTGGAAAAACCGTAGATTGTGTCGGGGAGTTGTGTGTTGTCGCTGAATACGGCACCGGAATCATTTTTTTTAATGGCTGCCAGGAGTTTTTCTTTAAGATCCGGTGTTGTGGCAAGAGGGATATTATTAGCCCTGGTATGACCATCCATGGTAAAGGAGTTTGGCGCAAGGATATTGCCCTGATGGTCTACTATGAAGGTGCGTAGACCTGTCCACCAGGGTGCCTCCGGGATATGGCCGATGAGATCGTAAAAAGATATGGTGACTTCGATGAACCCGTTTGTTTTTCCAGTACTGTCTTTTTGTCTTGAAATGAGTGAAACAGTGTTGTGTGCAAAAGATGGTGAATATGTCCCTTTAGTGAAATATTGAAGATAATTGTCAGCTGATCTTGCATCACTCTGTGCCTCTATATGGTTGTTGCTGCCGGTTTCCATTGAGGTGTACTTCACTTTGAGCACACCATCAAGAGATGTTAGAATATCGAGCAGATATCTGTACACCTCATCGCTGGGGGCGGTTGTCAGTTTTGAGAGAATAAGCTTGGGGCGCTGCAGTTGCGTGTCGATATATATTGCGGTTCTTTTTTGATGACTGCCTGCCGAATAGGTTATCTGTTCAATCAACATGTTTTCAATGAACCTGAAGCCAAGGATACCCATTGTCAAAAGAATGAGCAAAGTGGGCGCAAGGATATAGAGAGCTGTTCGCTGTTGCAGGCTTGATGGTTTTAATAGCATATTTGTGCTCTGATCAGCAGGTGGAATAAAAGTAATACCCCACAAAGGGGAACTAAAAAATACGCACAACAATAGACATCATCCTAACGTAGAGCAAATTATTGTGAAAGAAAATAGAAAGTGACAAATTGCGGTACATTTTGTTCCAGTTATTTTTCTTTTCCCAGAGAATGTACAAATTGAAATGAAAGCAAATTAATGGGCAGGAAAGCGAATTATTTGTGGCGAACTAAAGAATATTCTAATATACTTGCAATTTGTGTGGCAATGTGGACGTTTGTAGTACATACGGCCATTTACAACGATTTTAATGGTTGTTTATGCAGTTAGGAATCGTTTTTTAGTTGTGTTTTTCTTTCGTTTGTCACATAACTTGGATGCATTATTTGGTGAGCTGAATGGAAGAGGTAAATGCTCACAAAAAGTTGTTTTCTGGAAGGTCGTTGAAATATTGAGTTGCCATCAGGTGGCTTTGAATGTGGAGCAGTAATTTACTGCCTGTGTGAACAGTGCAGATTAATGGTTGATGAATATCAAGAGGTTCGGGTATGAAAATCGATGAGTTAGAACAGATGGAAAGTGAAGACCTGAGTGCGTTGCCTTCGGCTGAACGCCGGAAGTTTTTGAAACTCGGTCTTGCAGTTACGGGGATGTATCTGGGCGGCAGTGTGTTGTCTTTGACATCCGTTAAAAATGCTTTTGGGCGGGAAGTGGTGCCTGAGGCCGGGACGTTTCCGTACAACCCCCATTACAGTATGGTTATACGCGAGCATCTCTGTGTTGACTGTGAACGTTGTAAGGAGGCATGTGTAAAAACAAACCATGTGCCGGCGAGCGGATTCAGAACAACTATTCTTGAGAAGCGCCGTTCTCTCGGTGGTGGAAAATTTGAAACAATTTTTGTTCCGGTTCTTTGTAACCATTGTAATAATCCTCCATGCGTGAGGGTTTGTCCGACAACTGCTACCTGGAAAGACAAGAAGACAGGGATTGTTGTTATGGATCCAAAACGTTGTATCGGGTGTAAAACCTGTATGGCAGCCTGTCCCTACAATGCGAGGTATTTCAAGGAAGAAAACAGGGCTGTGGATAAGTGTGATTTCTGCTATGAGTCGCGGCTTTCCAAAGGAGAGACAACGACAGCCTGCGTGGAGGCCTGTCCAGCTGATGTTCGTGTTTTTGGTAATCTTGCGGACACAGAGAGCAGAGTGTTTCAACTGGTGCACTCTCCCGAGACAATAGTATGGGTATTGCGTCCCGGATTGGGTGCCATACCAAATGTGTTTTATATAAATTCTTAGTGCCTTACTCTGTAAAAATTGTAAGGAAAAACAAGAAAATATGCGTAATGCTCAACTTAACCGGTTTCTAACAGTAACAAGGCACTTATACCCCCTCGGAGTCTGTCGCTTACCTGTGGGGTGTTAATACTTTAGGAAATCAATTTCGTAAAAGTTGGTATTCCCCTCGATGTGGTTTGTAATATGATCCCTGCAGGGGCGTGATGCTGATACGTAGGAGATAAAAATGAAGAAGATTGTATTGTTGTTGATCGCTGCTCTGTTTTGTTTGTCGGGTGCATTGTACTCAGTTGGCAGTGATACGCAGGTGG
>Ga0256845_1003553_pt1 | contig 10497 bp, 10 predicted proteins | sample RiftiametaG_FD_189101 | JGI IMG/M metagenome (GOLD analysis project Ga0256845, IMG submission 189101) | Tube worm associated microbial communities from hydrothermal vent at the East Pacific Rise, Pacific Ocean - Riftia | ecosystem: Host-associated > Annelida > Integument > Unclassified ... | reverse complement strand
ACCCCGCTATAAACAAATCATATGAATTATTAGTTAAAAGTGCTGACAAAGCTTTATATATAGCAAAATCAAAAGGGAAAAACAGAGCAGAATCTGTCATTATTTAGAGAATCATTTGTATTGACCTTCTCTGACCATACTTATTGCAACATGGCTTACAATCAGTGAATTTAATCGCGATAATTTACTGATTTGTTATTACTTAGAAAAACTCCAAAGATTACAATACTTGCTGCAATCCATTGTTTTGTATTTAAGACTTCATTCAAGGCTATCCAGCCAAGAAATACAGCAGTGACCGGGACAAGATTGATAAAAATCGATGCTTTTGAAGCAGGTATTTTACTTATCCCATAATTATAAAGCCCAAAAGCAATAAGGCTCACAAATATACCAAGAAACAGCAAAAGAGCAATGAGTTGAAAAGTCCATATCGATGGATCAGAATGGATCACACCTTTTAATCCGGGAAGGAAGAATAAAGCTCCTGCCATAACCTGCATGGCAGTTAATGTCCAGGTATTATATCTGCTGCTGAGCTGTTTAATAAGGATCATGTTGCAGGCACCGCAGATCATTGCACCTATTTCTAAAACATTGCCTAACACAGGGTTTAACGCTTGTCCATCACTGCTTTGGAATAGGGTCAGCAGGATTACACCGGCAATGGACAGGAAAAGTCCGATAATAGTCTTATAACTTATTGTTTCGGAAAGAAAAAGCCATGCCCCAAAAGATACCATTACAGGCACACAAGCTGTAATAATCCCTGCCTGGGAAGATGTAGTAAGCTTTAGTGCATTTGATTCAAAAAGAAAATAGAGGCAGGGTTGCAACAATACAGTCGGGATGAGGATTTTATAATCACCTTTTTGATAATTTTTTGGCATGAGCCTGCCAAGAAAAGGTAAAATACAGACAAGTGCAACAATTAACCGGCAGGACACGGCTGCATAGGGATCTAAATCACGCAACACCACACGCATTGCAGAAAAGGAACTTCCCCACAATAACACCGCTCCTAATATGGAAAGTATGGGTACGAAACTGCTGAATCCTACCATGGTATTTGAATTTTGTTTTTTTAACATATCTATTCTGCTTAAGCTAAAAATTTAAATTACATCTGCTTAAAAAGGTGAGAGTAAGCTCTGCTCACTCTTACTTTTCTATCACTGTTTTCAAATATAACAACCAGCTGATTTGAAAAATTGCGGGTAACTTTTTTAATTTTATCAATATTTATTATTGATGATCTGTGTACACGCCAGAATTGCACAGAGTCAAGTTCTTCTTCAAGCTCTTTAATTGTTTTTTTGATCAGGAACTCTCTTGCATCGGTTTTCACTATTGTGTATTTATCTTCAGCCATGAAAAAAAGCACTTCTGAAACCGGGACAAATCTTATTTCTACTCCTGTTTTAACTTTAATCAATTGAAGGGAGGGGTGTTTTTCTTCATTTTGCAGCCTGGTAATTATTCTCTCCATTTTCTCTTTGATCTGGGGAGAGCGAACATTGGATGATAATTTATCTTTTAAACGGTTAATGGTTTTTAAAAACCTCTTCTCATCAACAGGTTTTAATACATAATCTAAAGCTTCATTTGTAAAAGCTTCAATTGCGTAGCTGTCATAGGCTGTAACAAAAACGATTAAACATATCCCCTCGACCTCTTTTGCAACTTCAATACCTGATAAGCCAGGCATTTTTATATCTAAAAAAGCCACATCAGGTCTTATTTTTTCTATTAAATCTGCGGCCTCCTTACCATTGCATGCCTCTCCTGAAATCAAAAGCTCCGGCCACAATTTATTCAAAGTTTTTTTTAAACTTTTCAGTAAATTTTTTTCATCATCTGCTATAACTGCTCTTGGAGTTCTCATAAAGGTACCTTAATAACAGCTTTTGTACCGCAGGGGCTGTTTGGTTCAATTGTGAGCTCAGCCCCATTGCCATAAAGATTGTTTAGCCTTTTGCTTACATTGTTTATACCTACACCAATCCCATGGTTCTTATCAAGCCCGCATCCAGTATCTGAAATTGTAATCACTAAAAAATTGTCTTTAAGATAGCAGTTGATTTCAATTTGCCCTCCATCTATTTTTGGTTCCAATCCATATTTTATAGCGTTCTCCACTAAAGGCTGTATAATTAATGGTGACAAAGCAATTTTCTTTATCTCTTTATCAGCAATAATTTCATATGAAAGCCTTTTTCCCATTCTGATTTTATAAATATTGAGATAGTGCCTTACAAGTTCAAGTTCCTGGGATAAACTTATTGTCTCCTGCCTTGTCCTGCGGAGTGATATTTTTAAAAAGCTATTCAACTCATCAAGCATCAGTTTTCCCTTGTTGATATCCTCATTCAATAAGGATTTTAAATTTGAAAGTGTATTAAATAAAAAATGTGGCTCTATCTGTGCCTGGAGCATTTTAAGCTCTTCTGTAACAGCCTGTTTTTCAAAAATAAGTCGTTTTATCTTCTCCTCATTTATCTGTTTTTCATAATCTTTGAATTTAGCTAAAGATAAGAAAAAATATGTTATGGGAATGGCAAAAAATATGCCAAGGGAAAAATTTAAACTGAAAGATCTTTGAAAATATGAAAAAAACGGTTTATCATATTTATAATAAAGAAAAATCCAGCCCAGTGTAACTCCTGATATAGCGCCCACAAGCACTCCAATAATGATCTTAACAAGCAATTGTTTTTTTGTTTCAATTGTACCTTTCAATAAAGTTATCACAATACAAAAACATATAGAAAGACCAATACACTGGGATATTATCCAGATTTCAAGAAATGCCTTCTCGTTTAATATCCACAATCTGATCACTATTGCTATAAGAGTATTAAACAATGCAGTTATGATTAAATCTTTTAATAAAGAACTCTGCTTGAAAATATTGTTTTCCATGATTCTCTCCACAATTTTTTATCAATCTATTTTTTTAAAAACATTATAATAAAGATATGGGAAACTGACAATACGGTTTATCTCACTATCATGTCATCCATCTTAGTTTTTTTACCGTCTGTCTTTCAAAGATTGATTCAAACTATAAAACAGATAATATCAAACCAAAACGAACATAATTATTGTTCAATAATACTAATTTAAAAACTGTAAGGAGAGAGAAGCATGAAACAATTATTAATTATTATTACGATTATTTTAATCCCTTTTACAATTTTGGCAACTGTGGCGGAAAAAAAGGTCACTGATTTGGAAACAGGAAGTTTGACCATTAATGTTACAGGATTCGAGACAAGTGATGGAGAAGCAAGGATTGCGCTTATAAATTCAAAAACAGATTATGATGAGGGAAATAATTACAGAGAAAAAAAAGTGCCGGTTAAAGAAAAAAAAGTGCAGTGTACTATAGAAAACCTTGAATTTGGTGAATATGGAGTTAAAGTCTTCCATGATGAGAACAGCAATGGAGAACTTGATACTGCAATGTTTGGTATCCCTAAAGAAGCTTATGGGTTTTCCAATAATGCAAGGAGCACTTTTGGCCCTCCTAAATATTCAAAAGTTGTATTTAAATTTGAGTCATCAGATCAGGAAATTTTTATTAAGATAAAATAGGTAACAGCAGGAGATCAGGATGAAAACATTTAAAGATATATCACGGCGATCATTCTTAAAAGTACTCTTAATGTCAGGTTCAGCCGCAATGATAGACTGGACAGAATTAGGTTTGCTGGCATCTGCAATACCCAGCAAGCAAGATTTTCCCATTGTAGTAATAGGTGCAGGGTTGGGAGGACTCGTATCAGCTGCATACCTTGCAAAATCAGGATTCCCTGTAACCCTTATTGAGCAGCACTCTATTCCGGGTGGATATGCCACCTCCTTTGAAAGAAAAGAGGGGAAATTTGAGTTTGATGTCTCTTTACATGCTACAGTTGCTGAGAATGCTATCCCTCAGAGAATATTATCCGATCTTGGTGTATGGAAGAGTTTAAAGGTTTCCTACACTCCTGAATTGCGCAGAATTATTACTACAGATCATGATATTACACTGCCTGCAAAAAACCCCGAAGAAATCAAAAAAAGGCTTTCTTCTCTATTCCCAAAAGAGAAAACAGGAATAATTCATTTTTATTCTGAAATGGAGATAGTCATTAAAGAACTTTGGAGCCATTCTTCCAAAAAACCCATGATAAAAAAACTTGAGAATATTTCCCTTGACAGCTGGATGTCAATGCATGTGAAAAGCCCTGAGCTTAAAAAAATCTTTTCGACTTTTTGCGGTTATTATGGAACATCACCAGCAGAAACAAATGCCTTGTTTTATGCCATTGCAACGGGCGAGTATCTTGTTTTTGGCGGACAGTATTATAAAACCCGATCCCAGGATTTAAGTAATGCCCTGGCTGATGCAGTCTATGAAAATAACGGACAAATAATTTTTGATACTGAAGTCAAGCAGATACTGGTGTCAAAAAAGAGTGGAAAAGACTCAATGAACTCAATAGACGGTGTAAAGGACTTCCAAAATAAAATTTATCCTGCCAGAGCAGTGATTGCAAATTCGAGTGCTCCAGTGGTATTTGAAAAAATGCTGCCGGACAATGCTGTGCCCGACAATTATTTAAAAAAAGTGAAGAGCCATAGAAAATCGCTTTCAAGTTTTGTTGTATGGCTAGGCTTGAATAGAGAAATCACCCACATTAAAGATTATGAGATTGATATCAGTAAAGATGCCAGGTATGATAAAAATCATTTGTACTCCGGGACTTACATTTCATCTGATATTAGCGTGACATTGTATGACAATCTTTTTAAAGGCTATTCTTTGCCGGGAACATCAACAATGTCAATTATGTCCCTGGCTGATTACAGCTTTTGGGAAAAATTTGAAAAAGATTATTTTAAGGGTAATAAAGATGCATATAATTTAAAAAAGTATGAGCTTGCTGATAAGTTAATTAAACAAGTTGAAGAGTTGTTAATACCCGGGCTTAAAAAATCCATTGAAGTAATGGAGATTGGCACCCCACTTACAAATATTCGGTATACAAAGAATCCAGGAGGAGCAATCTATGGGTTTGATCGCAACAAGGAGCACCTGGGCTCCCGTACACCAATCAAGGGGTTATACCTTGCAAGTGCATGGTCTAATAACGGGGGATATACGCCGGCAATGATGGCAGGGCGCAATGCTGCAAAGCATCTTTTGCATGATTTTAAAAAACTACTTTGATTAAGCCAAAGCCTGCAATTAAAAGAGTAACAAAAATAATAGCAAGAATATTAAAGTATTTATCAATAAAGGTTTGGATGCTGGGTCCATAAAAGTATATTAAGCTTGCTACAAGAACAAAGCGCAGGGTTCTGGAGACTGCTGATGCAATTAAAAATATCGGAAAATTTATGGAAAAAGCTCCGGCAGTAATGGTAAAAAGTTTATATGGAATAGGAGTAAAACCTGCAATAGATACCGCCCATGCATCCCATTGTCTATAAAGCTCAGCAATATAATCAACTTTCTCAGTAAGGTTATAAAAACTGATAATTTTATTGCCTATTAAGTCCATGAATTGCCACCCGATAAAATATCCAAGACAGGCACCAAGGATTGAACCAACAGCACAGACCAATGCAAATTTATAGGACTTTTTTGGAGCTCCTACGGCAAGGGCAATTAATAACACATCGGGTGGAATTGGAAAAAAAGAGGCTTCGCAAAAAGCAATAATAAAAAGTGCCCATGTTCCTCCAGGTTTATCTGCCCATTGTAAAACCCAGTCATAAATTTTCTTCAGCATTAATTACCTTTGTCCCTTCCATCCATGTCGACCGACCAGCTTTACAAATCTGCATCCACCCAGACTTCTGCTGGTAATACCGGTTTTTGTTTTTTCAATTATTATAAGTTCCTGGTTAAAGCTGCCACCTACGGGCATAATAAGTTTGCCACCCGGGGATAGTTGTTTGATAAGCGGTTCTGGAACTTTTTGCCCACCTGCTGTAACAATGATTGCATCAAAAGGACTCTCTTGATTCCATCCCAGGGTACCGTCGGCATATTTTGTTACAATATTATGATATTTTAATCTGTCAAAAAGCTTTTTTGTGCTTAAAAAGAGAGTGTTATTCCTTTCAATGGTATACACGCGATGAACAATCTCTGCAAGGACTGCAGCCTGATATCCTGACCCTGTTCCAATTTCAAGTATTCTCTCATCTCCTTTAAGCTCAAGTGCCTGGGTCATCTCGGCAATAATGTATGGCTGGGAAATTGTCTGACCTTCTCCAATGGGCAAAGGATGGTCACCATATGCACTTTCAGTAAGCGCTTCACTAATAAAAAGATGTCTGGGTACTTTTCTCATTGCTTTGATAACAGATATATCTGTAACACCGCGGGAAATTATCTGATCTTGAACCATGTCATCCCGCCAGCGATCATACTTTTTCCATTGATTATTCATGCCAGTTTATTACCAGCTATCTTCCTTTCGGTCAAGGGAATGCAGAATATTGAACATTAAAAAACTCTAATATTTGTTGATTTTTTCGCCCGTAGAATATAAAAATTATATATGGATAAATTCAGACAGACCTTAATATCAATTACAATAGCAACAATTATAATTGGGATGGGTACAGCAGGATATTTTTTTATTGAGGGGTGGAGCATTCTAGACTCTGCATACATGACTGCAATAACACTCAGTACTGTTGGATACTCACAAGTACATGAGATGAGCACAGCAGGCACAATCTTTACCATATTTCTGATTTTTTCAGGTGTTGGTTATTTTTTGTATCTTGCAAGCGTACTTATGAAAACAATTGTCGAAGGTGAGTTGATCACCATGTTAGGGAGAAGAAAATTGGATAAAGCAATAAATAAACTGGATAATCATTATATTATCTGCGGCTATGGACGAATAGGGAAAATTTTATGTAATCTTATTAAAGAAGAGACATCCAAGTTAGTTGTAATAGAACAGGATCAAGAGCTCATTCCTGTGCTTGAGCAAGATAATATGCTTTATCTCCATGGTGATGCATCTGATGAGATATTGCTTAAAAAAGCCGGGATACACAAAGCCAAGGTTTTTGTAACAGCAGTTGCAACAGATACTTCCAATGTTTTTTTGGTGCTTACAGCAAGGCAGTTGAATCCTGAAATTTTTATAATGTCAAGAGCAACCAATGAAAAAGTCAAACGAAAACTCCTGATTGCCGGAGCAAATATTGTAGAATCACCATATGAAATCGGTGCTATCTCCATGGGATTAAAGCTTCTTCGTCCAAATGTCAGCAGTTTTTTGGATATTGCAACCTCCAGATCAAAAGATGCAATTCAAATTGAAGAGTCCATTGTAAGCGCGCAATCAAAATATGCCAATGTTATGCTTAAAGATTCGGGTATCAGGCAGGAATATGATCTTATAATAATTGCAATCAAGAAGGAAAATGGTAAAATGCATTTTAATCCATCGTTTGATACAATGATTGAACCTGGTGGTACAATCATCTCAATGGGAAAAACCGAGGCACAAAATTCTTTTCATAAAGCATTAAATTGTGAATGATAATTCTAATTTATAAATTATATTTTATAAATTATCCTTTTATCAGTAATAATTATATCAACAGTATATTTCTTTGAATCCATCTCCAGATGATTAACAATCTGCTCTTCAAAAGCAAGTGCTACTTTTCTGCATGTTTCAGGCAGGCTTGTTATCAATTTTAAATAAAATTTATCACCAAAGCCTATGCGACCGCCTTTGTCATCAAATGCAAGCCCGGGAATAATTGCAATACTGACATCTTCCAATGAAAATCTCTTGCATTTTTCGGTGTCTGGTTCCAGAAAACCATTCTTGTTTTTTACAAGGTCGGTGTCATAGTCACCTATCTTGTATAGTTTGATTGATTTTTGTGGACCAGGGTCAACAGGAAGAACAATACCTTTTTCAAATTTTAAAGCTTGCCTGATTATATTTTCCGTTGGGAATTCTCCAGCTTTCTGAGTGTATATAAAAGTAATGTTTGATTCTATGAAATTTGCAAAGTCAAAAAGGTTTTCCTCAATCTTTTTTTGTTTCTCTTTTTGTTCTTCTTTAGAAAACTTTTCAATACTTCTTGTTACATCTCCTAAAATATCCTCACTTGCTTCTTTAATTTCATCCATATTTACTTCCTTTTTTATGACAAAAATATTATTTTAGTTAATATTATACACAGGTTATCAATTGTCAATACTCAATAATTATTGACTGTTTGATACTTGCGTGGTATTTGGTTTATGTCAGAGAAATATTTTTTGAGTTTAACTAATTAATAAAAGAGTATAACTAAAATATGTTTGATTTAAAATATGTAAGAGAGCATTTAGAAAAAGTAGAAAAGGGTGTCAAAAAAAGGGGTGCAAACGTTGATTTTGCAGGGTTTTCAGCAATTGAAAAAAAAAGAAGAGAAATTCTTTTAAAGATTGAAACACTTAGAAATAAGAGAAATGTTGCATCTGATAAAATTGCACAGATGAAAAAAGCAGGCAAAGATGCCAGGGCAAGCATTGAAGAAACTCGTGCCGTCTCAGAAGATATTAAAAAACTTGAAAAAATTCTTTCAGAGGTAGAAAAAAATATTAATGACTTTTTAATTGCCATTCCAAATATTGTTCATCCAGATGTGCCAGAAGGTCAGGATGAAGAAGATAATATTTTTTTAAAAAAACATGGTGAGGTGCCAAATTTTGATTTTGAAATAAAACCCCATTGGGATATAGGAGAAAATCTTGGTATTCTCGATTTTGTAAGGGCTGCTAAAATTGCAGGATCACGGTTTCCACTCTATCTTGGCTCCGGTGCAAAACTTGAACGAGCTCTTATCAGTTTTATGCTTGATATCCATATTAATGAACATGGGTATAAAGAAATTCTTCCGCCATTGATTGTTAACAGCAGAACAATGACAGGTACAGGACAGCTGCCTAAATTTGAAGAAGATCTTTTTAAGCTCGAAGGCTTGGATTACTATCTTATACCAACCTCTGAAGTTCCCATGGCAAATGTTTACGCCAGGGAAACAATAGACGAAAGCAAACTGCCCATAAAATTTACAGCATTCACCCCCTGCTTCCGATCTGAAGCAGGGTCCTACGGGCGTGATACCAAGGGACTTATCAGGCAGCATCAGTTTAATAAGGTAGAACTTGTAAAATACACAACCCCTGATACTTCATATGATGAGCTTGAATCCCTGCTATTAAATGCTGAAACCATACTGCAACGACTTGAACTTCCCTATCAGGTTGTAACTCTATGTTCTGGAGACCTGGGGTTTGCTGCAACCAAAACCTATGATATAGAAGTCTGGATGCCAGGACAAAACAAATATAGAGAGATTTCTTCCTGTAGTAATTGTGAAACTTTTCAGGCTAAAAGGGCAGGAATAAAATTCCGAAAAAAAGGAGATAAAAAATTAGAATTTGTGCACACTCTTAATGGTTCAGGATTAGCTGTAGGTAGAACATTTGCAGCAATACTTGAGAATTTTCAACAGTCAGATGGTTCTGTTGCGATTCCAAAAGCACTTCAATCATATATGGGAGGTCAAAAAACAATTCAAAATGAATCTGAGTGATTTTCCTGTAGATATTCAGCAATACATTATTCCAAAACCAGAAGGTGAATTGTTTTATGAATGCCTTGGCTGTTTTGCCCAATTTCCCATAGATAAGCCTTTATATGTTTGCCCTGATTGTAAAGAGGTCTTATTAATCCATGACAGACGTGCTGAATCACTAAAAAAAATTAGTGGTGAGACATGGCAGAAAATTTTCGATTTCAGAAGGGTACTAAAAATACCCGCTTTTAGGGGAATATACAGATTCCATGAATTTACAGGGGCTTCTATTCCTGAAAGCTCAATTGTCTTTCTTGGCGAAGGGAATACGCCTGTTGTTGAAGCTAATCAAAAGCTGGAAGAAAAACTCAATATTAAATTTTTCTATAAAAATGATGGGCAAAATCCCAGTGGTTCTTTTAAAGATAGAGGTATGGCAAGTGCCATGTCAAATATTAAATATTTATTAGACAACAATATGGTATCAGACATTATTGCTATTTGTGCATCAACCGGAGATACATCAGCTGCAGCAGCACTATATGCTTCGTATCTTCAACCCCATGTTAAATCAGCAGTGCTTCTACCCTATAATAAAGTAACACCACAGCAGCTCTCTCAACCCCTGGGGAGTGGAGCACAAGTATTTGAAATACCTGGTGTTTTTGATGATTGTATGAAAATTGTGGAAAATTTGTCTGAAAAATACTCTGTGGTTCTACTCAATTCCAAAAACCCGTGGCGCATCCTTGGCCAGGAATCATATGCCTATGAAATTGCCCAGGACTTTGATTATAAAATGGATGATAAGGTAGTAGTTGTACCAATTGGCAATGCCGGTAACATCTCAGCTATTATGAACGGGTTTTTAAAATTTTTTGAAACAGGTATTAT
>Ga0256845_1003552_pt1 | contig 10499 bp, 9 predicted proteins | sample RiftiametaG_FD_189101 | JGI IMG/M metagenome (GOLD analysis project Ga0256845, IMG submission 189101) | Tube worm associated microbial communities from hydrothermal vent at the East Pacific Rise, Pacific Ocean - Riftia | ecosystem: Host-associated > Annelida > Integument > Unclassified ... | reverse complement strand
GGGTGTCGGGTGTCAGGGTTTGAGAGTCCAGCGGGAAGGGTTGTTGAGCATTGAACCTAGTAGTCGTCCGATTTGGCGGTTTCTATTCAGGAGGACGTAAGCTTGATCCAAGGTAATATAGCATAACGGCAGTCTCGGGCGAAGTCTATGGCGGTGGCCGTTTCTGCATTTTCTCCATCACAATCAGATAGCTTACTGATAAAATGAGCTTCGTAACGTCGTTTTGCCCAGACTTCGCGGAGGTTAAGTGGCACACATCTTGAATCATTCCGAGTTTTATCAATTTGTTAATTAAGAGCAGGTATCATCATTACCTATTGCATTCAGACACCCTGCCTCCTGACTCCTCAAACGCTCCCAGAGCGCCCTGCATGGGGGCTTGTTCGATGGGGGATGAGCTGTGATCCGATAGTGCTAGCAAGACGGCCTCGGCTCGGGAGTGCTCGCCTGGCTTGAGCATTGCTTGAATGGCCTGACCCATGGCCTCGGCTCTGAAGTCGGCGTCTCCTTCATGTCGGTCAACTCGATCGAGGAATGCCGCGATGTCGATCAGCTTGTGACGGGCGTCGATAAAGTAGAGGTCGAGGATATCTTTCTTTGTTGGCATGAGCTGAACATAAGCTTCAATTTGTAAATTCCCAACTACAAATCTTAAATACATGGCATTAAGTGATGGTCTTAAATTTGCGATTTCACCATTTCATATTTTTAAAAATCGGATATGTTCCCTGCATGAGCAGCACTGAGAGAGAAGAAAGAGATTTGGGTATTCAGCCACTTGACCAAATGATGGAGGAGTGGGGGATTGGCAATCACGATATGGTGGAGGTTTCCACTGAGCAGTTGACTCATAAGCAAGTGCAGAAAGCCCGCTCAGGACGGCGTCTTACTCTTAAAATGATGCAGAAAGTAACCCGTGCTTTTAATGTTACGATCTGGTTCCGTCTCAACGACGAGCAAAAGGAAGCTTTTGACGAGTATCTGCACAAGCGTCTCTTTAATTATGCAAAGGGGTTTGATAGCGAATTTAAAGATCCCAACGCTGAGTTGATGGCTGTGCTGAAAGAGCAAAAGTCGTAAGCTGATCACTTCTATAAACCAAAAAGGCCACCTTTCAAGGTGGCCTTTTTGGTTGAATTGTTTGTTTGCCTAAGCTGCGTCAGCGCGTTTTTTGCGGATGATGGGGGAGCGTTTGCCTTCCACCACGGCGCGGTTGACGGTGATCGATGCGATGTTGCTGCGGCTTGGCACTTCATACATGACATCGAGCATGATTTTCTCAAAAATCGAGCGTAGTGCTCGGGCACCGGTGCCTCGGCGCAGGGCTTCTTCTGCGAGAGCGTGTAGGCCGTCTTTGGTGACCTTGAGCTTCACTCCACTCATGGCTAGCAGTTTGGAGTATTGCTTGATGAGCGCATTTTTTGGCTTGGTGAGAATCTCGATGAGCTCTTCCGTGGTGAGTTCACGCAGGGAGGAGATGATGGGGAGGCGGCCAATAAATTCAGGGATCAATCCAAAGTGGAGCAGGTCCTCAGGCTCAGCTTTTTCGAGCAGTCTGGCGATGTCGTGCACTTGATCGGCTGTGTCACCTTCTTCGTGGAAGCCGAGCACGTGTTTGCCGAGTCGGCGGCTGATAATGTCATTGATGCCAACGAAGGCACCACCGCAGACAAAGAGGATTTTCTCGGTGTTGACCTGGATGTATTCCTGCTGCGGGTGCTTGCGGCCACCTTGTGGTGGGACGTTGCAGATGGTTCCTTCAAGAATTTTCAGCAGCGCTTGCTGCACACCTTCTCCGGAGACATCGCGGGTGATGGAGACATTGGAGGTGGTGCGGCCAATTTTATCGATTTCATCCACGTAGATGATGCCGCGCTCGGCGCGCTCGACATCGAAGTCAGCGGTTTGCAGGAGGCGTAAAATGATATTTTCTACATCGTCGCCGACGTATCCGGCTTCGGTCAATGTGGTGGCATCGACAATGGTGAAGGGGACATCGAGCACTTTAGCGAGCGTGCGTGCGAGTAGAGTTTTTCCTGAGCCGGTAGGCCCGAGCATGAGGATATTGGATTTTTCGATTTCGACATCGTTGAACTCGGGTGACGGGTTCATTTCGGTTTGGCGAAGGCGGAGGTAGTGGTTGTAGACGGCTACCGCGAGCACTTTTTTCGCCTGCTCTTGGCCAATGACAAAGTCATCCAGTTTGGCATTGAGTTCTTCGGGGGTCGGGATATCGCTATCGTTCAGCTGGGCACTCGCGAAAGATGAGTTCGCCTGACTGAGCTCTTTTTCCATAATGGTCGAGCAGACCTCGATGCATTCGTTGCAGATATAGACGGCGGGGCCGGCAATGAGTTTTTTGACCTCCGAGTGGCTTTTGCCACAAAAGGAGCACATAGTGAGATTGGTTGAGCGTGCCATGGTGGTAGTGGATCGTAAGTGAGGACGTGGGTGTAGAAGGTTAAAGAAGCAAAAGGGGTGCCGGAAGTTTTCCCTTCCGACACCCCGATGATAGCTTAAATTACGGGGTTTGTTTTATTTTTTTGCGTCATCGGAGCTATTTTCAGGGAGCTCTTTGCGGCTTTCGAGGACTTTGTCCACGAGGCCATAGGCAGCGGCTTCTTCTCCAGACATATAGTTGTCACGGTCGGCATCTTTTTCAATCTGTTTCTCGGTTTTACCTGTGTGCTTGGATAAGATGGCATTGAGGCGCTTTTTCAGATTGATCATAAATCCGAAGGTGCGTTCGACGTCGGCCGCTGTTCCTTGTGCTCCACCAGAGACCTGGTGGATCATGACGTGGGCATTGGGCAGGCAGAAACGCTTGCCCTCAGTTCCTGCAGTAAGCAAGACCGCACCCATGGAGGCTGCGATCCCGATACAGTAAGTGTTCACATCGCAGGTCAAGAACTGCATGGTGTCATAAATCGCCAAGCCGGCCGTGACCGATCCCCCGGGGGAGTTGATGTAGATGTGGATGTCTTTCTTTGGATCCTGCATTTGCAGAAAAAGAAGCTGGGCGATGATGGAGTTAGCGACTCCGTCATCGATGCCTGTTCCGATAAAGATAATCCTGTCTTTCAGCAGACGGGAGTAAATATCATAGGCGCGTTCACCACGGCCATCGGATTCGATGACTGTGGGGATGTAATAGCTGTTTGCTGGTGTGGAATCCATGGTGGAAGTGATTGAGTTATTCAGTGATTGAGTTATTCAGTTATTCAGTGATTGAGTTATTCAGTGACTCACGGGTTGATGGGTATTAATCTTCGGAGGTTTCTGTGTCGGCCTCAACCTCAACCTCTTCAATCTTGGCATTCTCCACGAGGAAGTCGATGGCTTTTCCGACCAAGATGGAGTTTTGGATGCTATCGATACGGTTTCCGCGCTGGAGTTCCTTGATGAATGCTTTCACTTGCTTTTTCTCTTGCTGAGCCATGGCTGTGATGCGCTGGAGCAACTCATTTTGAGAAACGGTGATTTCTTCGGCTTGGGCAATTTCCTGGAGGATGAAGTTGGTCTTCAGGTTGTTACGAGCCTGTACCTGCGCGGTGGCGATGATGTCGCCTTGCTGAGCCTCGATTTCTTCGTCGCTGAGTCCGGCTTGGGCTCCGCGGGCGACCATGTCGTCTGCACTGCCTTGGGCCTCGGCGGTGACCATCTCCTCAGGGAGTTCGAAGTCAACACGCTCAATCAATGCCTCGACGATCTGGTTGATCTTGCTTTCGTTGATTTGTTGACTTTTTTGCTGGGTGATTTGCTCGGAAATCAGCTCCTTGAGGTCGTCGACGGTTTTGTCTTTGCCAAACTGAAGGGTGTCGGCGACAAATTCGTCGTTCATTTCAGGGAGGTCTTGTTCCTTGATGGTCTTGACTTTAACGGAAAGGACGATGTCCTTGCCTCGAAGTTCTTCGAGTGGGAAGTCATCGCCTACGGAGCAGGTGACTTCGCGCTCATCACCAGTGGAGGCTCCTTCGAGCTGCTCGCTGAAACCTGGAAGGAATGCGTCTTCTTGCAGTTTTACCCAGTAGTCTTCTTTGCCTCCGAGGATGCCGGCAGGTTTGCCTAGGGCTTCTTCAAGTGGCTTGCCGTCGAGAGTGGATGTGAAGTCGATCACGGCGATGTCGCCGGACTGAAGTGCGCGGTCTTCGACGTCGTTGTATTCAGCATAACGCTCAAGCACGCCGTCGATCTCACGCTGGAGCTCTTCCTCGGTTGCCTCGGCAGAGGGGAGTTTTACCTCGATACCTTTGTATTCTGGAAGCTTGAAGCTTGGGGCCAGAATGAGAGGCATCGATAAGGTGAATGTGCCATCGTCATTGAGAACGACGGATTCAGGGTTTTTAAAGTGAAGCACCTTGAGGTCTTCGTTCTGCTTCATGGCGTCTTGGCACGCAGCACTGATCAAGCGTGACTCGAGCTCTTCCTTGATGGCGACACCAAAGCGCTTTTCAATGACAGAAACAGGTGTTTTTCCTGGGCGGAACCCGGGGATTTTTGCTTCTTTTGAGTAGGCTTTGATAATGCTCTTACGCTCTTTGCTAACGTGATCAGCGGGGATTTCAGCATGCAGGGTTGCAGTGCACTCAGGTTGTTTATCAACGGTGATGTTCATGATGAATTAGTGGTGAAAGGTGTTCAAATGGATCGGGTGTTCCGTCCGAGGGCGGCAAATTAGAGGCGAGACGTCAGAGAGTCAAGAACCATGAGCGGGATATGACGTCGTTTTCAAGGCTTAGGCTTGCTTATGATGATCTGGACCACTGAGACGTCTGGCTTGGGCGAGGTGAGGCGCTTTGCATTGGTGAAAGGCGGCCATGTCATAGCGGGTGTCATTGCGCGAGAGGCGACTGGGTGGATCATGCCAGTCGAATAAGACTTCAGCTACTTTTCCAATGTTGGTTCCATGGGAAATCCAGCGGAGGATCATTTCGTAGTCTTCTGGGAAATCGCCTCCACGGTAGGCACCGAAGGATTCGATGAGGCTGCGTCGAAACATCAAAGTCGGGTGGGGGACGGGGAGGTCGATAAAGCGATTAAGCGCAATTTTCTCGGGAGTGATGCATTGGTTCGCCCAGTGCACATGATGGGCGTAGCCGCCAGCGGATTCGGGGTCCCCGGCAAAGTGGGCTAGGCAGGAGACGGCTCCCAGTTCGGGGTGCTGGGAGAGTGTCTGGACTTGTCGTTCGAGTCGGAGCGGGCGCGATGTGTCATCGGCGTCCATCCTGGCCATGAGTTCGCCACGGGCAATGCGTAGTCCGTGGTTGGAGGCCTCGACCACTCCTTGATGGCTTTGGCGGAGTGGGAGGATGCGAGGGTCGGTTTCGGCCAGCGCGCGCACGCGGGATGCGGAGTCGTCGGCAGATCCGTCATCGATGACGATGAGTTCCCAGTTTGGGTAGGTTTGGTTTTGGATACTTTTGATGGCGAGCTCCACGCTGGAGCTGGCATTAAAGCAGGGCATGATGACTGAGACGAGGGGCGGGGAGCCAGCGCTTGTTAAATTATCGCCCATAGATACCAAGAGATTCTTCCGTCGCTTCCACCTCGTCGAGTTGGCGCTGATTTGATTCCCAAGGAGTTCCGTGCACAGGTTTTTTGTAGAGCACTTCTCCGCCTTCGCCTGTGACGGTGCGCACCATGCAGGAGTTGAGAATCAGGGAGAGGGCGCTGAGTAGTAAAATAGCAGTCGTTTTCATCGTTGTTTTGGGCATGTTGTGGAGGTTGTTTTTTTGAGTTTACATACCCATGGCATCCATGTCGAAGATGATGTTGACATCTTCAGGGGGGGGCGTTTGGGCGAGGATGTGGCTGATGTGTCTGGAAAGTTGGCGGGCTGAGCTGCCGAGAATCATGAGCTGGAAGCGGAATTTCCCGTGCGCTTTGGTGAGTGCGGCGGGGAGTGGTTCGCCGAGGACCATGCCATCGGGGAGGTCGGTTTTGAGTCGGCGGTGTAGGTTTTCGAGTGTGAACTCAGCGCGGCGCTCATGGGTAGAGCGGGTGCCTAATATGGCACAGTGGGTGTAGGGCGGGTAACCGAATTGCTTGCGGAACTCGAGTTCTTGGTCGGCATAGCCTGGAAAGTCGTGGTGGCGCGCGTATTGGATGGAGGGTGAGTGCGGGGTGAAGGTTTGCACAATAACTACGCCTTCAAGCTCTCCCCGGCCAGCCCGACCTGCGACCTGGGTGAGCAGTTGGAAGGTGCGTTCTCCAGCGCGGAAATCCGGCACATGCAGCCCGAGGTCGGCATTGAGCACACCTACGAGGGTGACGTTGGGAAAGTGGAGTCCTTTGGCTATCATCTGAGTGCCAATGATGATGTCGATTTTTCGCTGACGGAAGGCTTTGAGCGTGTCCCGGAGGGCATTTTTTCGGCGCATGGTATCGGTGTCGATCCTGGCGAGTTTAGCGAGTGGGAATACTTTTTTGAGCACGCCTTCCACCTGCTCGGTGCCGTAGCCTTGGAAGCGGATCGCGGGGTCGTTGCACTCGGGGCATTTGCGAGGCGTGATTGCTTGGTGACCGCAAATGTGGCAAATGAGTCGCTCTTCGGCTCGGTGATAGGTGAGGGGGAGGGCGCAGTGGCGGCATTCACAGACGTGGCCGCAGCCTGGGCACTGGAGAGAGCGAGCAAAGCCGCGCCGGTTCAAAAACAAGATGACCTGTTCTCCATCGGCTAGTTTTTTCTCCATCATCGTCCGGAGCGGGTCGGAGAGAATGGCGGGTCCACCTTTGAATTTTCGCCCCTCGATCTTCATGTCGACGATCCGGATAATAGGTAAGGACTGGCCATCGGCGCGTTCATCGAGCGTGAGAAGTTCGTATTTTTCGCGTTCGGTGTTGTGGTATGATTCGAGCGAGGGTGTGGCGGACCCTAATAAGACAGCGCATTTTTCAATGTGGGCCCTGAGCACCGCGAGGTCGCGGCCGTGATAGCGCGGGGCGGTGTCTTGTTTGTAGGAGTTCTCATGCTCTTCATCGACGATGATGATGCCGAGGTTCGTGAGTGGTGCGAAGACGGCGCTGCGGGCGCCGATGACGATGCGGGCGTGACCGCTGCGGATGCGGTGCCACTCATCGAAGCGTTCCCCTTGGGATAAATGGGAGTGGAGGACGGCGACTTGGTCCTGGATCGAGGAAAATCGGGATTTGAACCGTTGCACGGTTTGTGGCGCGAGGGCGATCTCGGGGAGGAGGACGAGAACGCTTTTCCCTTCATCGATGCACTGCTGCGCAGCTTGCAGGTAGATCTCGGTTTTTCCCGATCCTGTGACGCCGTGCAGGAGCATGGGTTTTCCCGGTTGCTTGATCTGGGTAAGGACTTTTTCCATCACAATGGACTGGCCGTCATTGAGCTTCAGTGGGGAGTCTTCGAGGAATTCTTCACCTTCATCGGGGTCGCGTCGCACGGCTTCTTCGATCACTTCGACCCATCCGTGTTTGCTCATAGATTTGACTGAGGCTGCTGCCCCGGGGCCGAGATCTTTCATCGCCATCTGTCCTCCGGCGGCTTGGACTAAGGTGAGAATGAGGTGCTGCCGTGCGGCTCGTTTGGAAAGTTTCGTCAGGGCTTCGTCATCGGGCATGGTGACGACCTTCACCATCTTGAGGGTTTTCTCGGAATGGGATTCTTGCCGCACGGCCTCAGGTAGGAGGACACGCATGACCAGCTCCATGGGTGAGGCGTAGTAGTCGGCCATCCATTTGCCCATTTGCATGAGTTTGGCGGTGATGAGCGGTTCGGGATCGATGAGGGAGAGGATTTCACGGAGATCGTAGTTATCGGGCATTTCCTCGGTGATATCGAGGATCGTGCCTGTGGAGGATCGGTTTCGCAGCGGGATTTTTACCCGACATCCCGTCTGGGCATTCATTCCTTCGGGAATGGCGTAGTCGAAGACCAATTCATTAGGTCCATCAATCAATACTCGGGCAGCTGGCACAGGGAGGTTTTAGACTTTAAACTCCAAACTCCAAGTTCCAAATACCAAAATGGATGGGCTGCGGGTTGTTGCCTGCGGCGCCAAGAATTAACAGAATTTCTCAAAATTTTCTAGAGTTGTGGTTTTGGGGTGTTCAGCCAGAGTAAATGTATGGCTGAAAGCTCATCTTACTTTCATGTCTTGAATCTTGAATCTTGATTCTGGTTTCTTAATTCTGCGAACGATAGTGAGTCGATAAGGTTGTGACAGTCTTTAAAAAGACGGTTGTCATTGTGGGTGCATGTGATAGTTCTTGGGGGTCCTATGAACAAATCGATTTTCTCTCTCCTTTTGATGATTTTCGCCCTGAGTGCACCGTCTCTCATGGCCAGTGGCTCCAGCAGTCACGCGCCGACACCCGCCTTTCAGCAAAGTATCGCTAATTTTGCCGCTGAAGAAGAAGCCGCAGGTATCGAGTCGATAGGAGAAAAACTGAGCTATCGGATTGAGCAAGAGCCGTTTTTATTGGTGGCGAGTCTTCTTTTTGTTTGTGCGATTATCCACACGTTTTTTGCGGTGCCGATCACCAAATACGCACACAAGCTCCAGCACGATCACGATGCCAGAGTCAGGCATGATAGGGCCGCTCTGGGAGAGAAAACTACCGTGAAGGATTTGGTCAGCTTTAAGGCGACCTTTTTTCACTTCTTTGGTGAGATTGAAGCGATTTTCGGGATTTGGGTTGTCGCTCTGATTGTGGCGATCACAAGTTTTTACGGTCTAGGAACGGCGGAGGCGTATATTTCAACAGTGGATTTCACGGAGCCTTTGTTTGTGGTGATTATTATGGCATTGGCGTCGACTCGGCCTGTATTGCGATTTGCCGAGTCCTGCTTGCGATTTTTTGCGAAATGGGGGCATGAGACTCCCGCTGCTTGGTGGTTGTCCATCATGATTGTCGGGCCAGTTTTGGGTTCATTTATCACCGAACCCGGCGCAATGACGATTGCTGCGATGTTGCTGGCGAAGAAGTTTTACAGTCTCAAGCCATCGGCCTTATTTTCCTACGCTACCTTGGGTTTGCTTTTCGTTAATATCTCAGTGGGTGGTGTGCTTACGAATTTCGCAGCCCCTCCTGTGTTGATGGTGGCTCAGAAGTGGGAGTTGAGTTCTGCTGAAATGTTTATGCATTTTGGTGATAAGGCGATCATCGGCATCTTGACCTCGACGCTGCTCTATTATTTCGTCTTCCGCAAAGAGCTTAAGGGGATGAGTGATCGCCTCGAGGATCACGATGGTGATGGTAAGGGTGACCTGGAAGAGAATAATCGATCTGTCCCGCTTTGGGTGACATTGACCCACTTGTTATTTATGGCTTGGACCGTTTATTTTGCTCACACGCCAGCGTTGTTTGTGGGTGGTTTTCTCTTTTTCTTAGCTTTCCGCCAAGCGACAGAACACCATCAAACGGAGGTTATGCTGCGCGGTCCGATCTTGGTGGGCTTCTTCCTTGCTGGTCTTGTGATTCATGGAGGATTGCAGGGGTGGTGGTTGGCTCCAGTCATTAGTAGTTTGAGTGAGTGGCCGCTTTTCCTAGGCTCTGTGTTGTTGACCTCATTTAATGATAATGCCGCGATTACTTTCCTCGCCAGCCAAGTCGATGGGCTAGGGCCATCGTTGAAATACGCTGTGTTGGCAGGTGCTGTTTCTGGTGGAGGCCTCACGGTGATTGCGAATGCTCCTAACCCAGCGGGTCAGGCGTTATTGGGCCGGTTCTTTGGTGATGGCGTTTCTCCTGGAAAGCTTTTGCTTGGAGCGATCATTCCTACCATCATTGTCTCTGCTTACATGATGCTCATCCCGGATGATGGTATTGACGCAATGTTTACTCTGGATAAGTCGAAGGTGGAGTCGGTTGAAAAACATGCGGATACCACTCAGGAGACCGATCAAAATTCTCACTAATCTTACTCATTTAGAACGATGTTCACGGGACTCATTGAAGCAACAGGCAAGGTGTTGGCGATCGAGCCACGCGCTGATCAGGTGCGTTTGACTTTGGAAATCCCCTTTGCCTCGGAGTTGGTGGACGGGGAGTCGTGTGCGGTCAATGGTTGTTGCCTTACCGTTACTGAGCACGATGACACTTCCGCTTCTTTTGATGTCTTGCAGCAGACGCTTAATGTCACCTCATTAGGTGAATTGACTGTGGGGCGGCTTGTGAATCTGGAGCGCGCGATGTTAGCGAGCGATCGCTTTGGCGGTCATTTCGTCCAAGGCCATGTGGATGACACCGGTGAGATTCTTGATCTTTCTCCGCACGGAGGGGACTATCGGTTTGAGATTGCTCTGCCAGCTGAGATGATGCCCTTGTGTATTGATAAAGGGTCGCTGGCGATTGATGGCATTTCTTTAACGATTGCCGAACTCAAGGAAAGCAGTGCCGTGTTCTGGATCATTCCTCATACGATGGAGATGACTAGGCTTCACGATGCTGCGGTCGGCCAGAAGGTGAATCTGGAGGCTGATGTGATCGCGAAGCATGTGGCGCGGTTGCTGGAGGGTAGGATAGGCTTG
>Ga0256845_1003551_pt1 | contig 10502 bp, 10 predicted proteins | sample RiftiametaG_FD_189101 | JGI IMG/M metagenome (GOLD analysis project Ga0256845, IMG submission 189101) | Tube worm associated microbial communities from hydrothermal vent at the East Pacific Rise, Pacific Ocean - Riftia | ecosystem: Host-associated > Annelida > Integument > Unclassified ... | reverse complement strand
TGGTATTCTTGCATGAAAAACATCCATAATACAGGTGCTGCTGCTGTAATTCCTAATACACCACCGAGAATGTATTTCCAAGAAAGACCAGCTAAAAACAAGACAAATAATCCACTAATTGCAACGAGAATTGCTGTGCCGAGATCAGGTTGTTTGAATATTAATAACACAGGAATCATTAAAATAACCAAACTAATTAGAATTGAATTAAAACTGGGAGGTAATACCTTGAAACGATAAAACCATGCCAATACTAAGGGAATGGTTAATTTTGCTAATTCTGAGGGTTGAAAACGAATCCCTATTTTAAGCCACCGTTGTGCACCTTTAGATTGTACACCAAAGAAAAATACTGCAATCAATAATATGATGGTTATGATATAAAGCCATGGGGTAATTCCTGCTAATTTTTCAGGTTTAACTTGCGCAAGAAAAATCATGACAAATAAACCTAAAGCTAAACGAATCATTTGCCTCTTAACTAAAATCCAGCCACCTGCTGAATATAAAATGACCAAGCCATATGCCATTAAAATAACTATAAAAAGTAATAACCACCAATCAATATAGTGACGTTTATTATGGTGAGTATATTTGCTAAATATCATTGTGCACTTTGTCTTTTTGGTAATGTTTGATAGTTAATAAATAAGTTTCTATCACCTTGGCAGCCACGGGTGCGGCGGCTTTTGGTCCACTTTGTCCATGTTCAGCAACCACAACCACGGCGATGAGTGGGTCATCAGCTGGTGCAAAAGCAATAAATAACGCATGGTTTCTTAAGTGTTTAGGGATTACTTTGTTTTTAACATAGATATCTTCTTCCTTTTTACCATAGACTTGTGAAGTTCCACTTTTGCCAGCAGTAAGGTAGTGTTTGTTAACAATTCTTCTAGCTGAACCTTTTTTGTCATGTACAACACCAATCATACCTTCATGCACTATATCCCAATATTTGGGTAATATTTGTGGCTCTATTTGTTCTATTTTAATTTTTTTTGTTTTAACTAGGTGAGGCTTCACATAATTTCCTTTGTTAGCAAGTATGGTTAAAGATGTTGCAAGTTGGATAGGCGTTGAAACCAAAAAACCTTGCCCAATTCCTGTAATAACTGTTTCACCTGGGTACCACACACTGTTTTTTACCGCCTTTTTCCATTGCCGTGAAGGCAATAATCCCTTTTTTTCGCCTAATAGTTCAACATGAGTCAATTGACCAAATTTAAAAAAACTTAAAAAGGTATGTATACGATCAATTCCAAGTTTCACAGCTAATGAATAATAGAAAGTATTTACTGACTGAGTAAGCGATTGTTTTATATTGATTTGACCATGACCTCCTGACCGCCAATCATGGTATTTTCTTTTTTGGTTTGGCAATTGAAAATAACCTTTAGAAAACATACTAAAGTTTAAGTCAATTACCTTATAATATAATCCTGCTAAAGCCATATATGGTTTGAAAGTTGAACCAGGTTCATAACCACCACGAATACTACGATTGAACAGAGGTTTTTCAGGTGAATTAACCAATTGTGCATATTTTGTATAACTTATTCCATTAACAAAATCATTGGGATCAAATCCTGGTTTTGACACCATGGCTAAAACTTCACCATTTTTTGGATTAATAGCGATGACAGATCCTGTTAAATCCCCCAAAGCATCATAGGCAGCTTTTTGTAAATTTATATCAATGGTTAAATAAATATCTTTGCCACTAATCGGTTGCTGCTGTTCTATGGTTTTTAATACGCGGCCTTTAGCATTTGTTTCCACCATTAATGAACCAGGGATACCATGTAATATATTTTCAAAAGATTTTTCCAAGCCTAATTTTCCGGTATATTCTGTGCCTTTATAGCGTTCAACATCTAAACTTTTACTGTCTTTTTCATTTATTCGCCCTACATAGCCAACCACATGGGCTAAGATGTCTGTAAATTTATAGTGTCTAATCAAATAAGGTTCTGCATAAAATCCTTCAAAATGGTGTTTTCTCACTAAAAAGGCTGATAATTCAATTTCAGTTAATTTTGCTTTAATTAGTAAAGGTTTAAAAGCTCGATTGTTTTTCTCTTTTTTTAAAATATCTTTAATGTCTTCAAGGCTTAGATGAATTAATGATTTGATTTCTGTTAATTTCTTTTTTATATTATCAACTTTTTCAGGTACCACCTGTAATCGATAGGTTGGGATATTATCAACCAACAACTCTCCATTTCGGTCAAATATAAATCCTCGAGCTGGTGGAAGTGCGGATGTTTTAATGCGATTTTTTTCTGACTCAATAAGTAAACCTTCATGTTGGATAATTTGTAAATAGAAAAACCTTATGAAGATTACAGATATAGCGCAAAATACCACAAATCCAGCCATAATAATACGAGCGGAATAAATGGCAGTTTCTGCTTGTTGGTTTTTAATTTGTCTTTGTGGTTTAAACATTAAAATATTCTTCTAAGTTTGTCCATTATATATTTAAACCATGGCCACAGAAGAATAGTAGTTATAACTGAATACAGGTTAATGCTAATAGTATTATGATTATTAGATAACCAATCTATCATTGTTCTAATAAAGGCATCATTAAGTAATAGGGCGCCTACCATTAATGCTAACTGCCAAAAAGAGGTCATTTTAAGACGTTTATGAATTTTAGTTATCAAGAAAACCATGGCAACCATCGAAAAACCATGTTTTCCAAGCAGGCTTCCATAAAGAATGTCTAATAGAATGCTGTAAAAAAATGCAGTAAAAATCCCACAATGTTTGGGGGCTTCAATGCTCCAATAAACAATAACCAAAGCTAGCCAGTATGGCTGCACTGTTTTTGCCCAGCCCTGCCAGGGAATAAGCATAAGCACTAAGCTAATTATTATAGAGATATGAATAAAGCGACTTGATCGTTGTTTCATTGTTATATATCTTCAATTTGTATAGGTTTTATATTTCCCAATGGCTTATTTGATGCAATAGACCACACTAATAAGACTTGTTTCATATGCTCTAAATCAGCACTTGGTTTGGCTTCTGCATGTAAAAAAGCACGGTCTGTTGAGTCAAAAACTTTATTAATAGTTGCGACTTTTAAGCCCCTTGGAAACACACCACCATATCCTGATGTAATTAAAATATCACCATTTTTTATGTCTGCACTTTTGGGGATTTCCGGTAAACTCAATATATTATAATTATTAGTTCCATAAGCATAGGTTCTAACGCCGGTTCGCAATAGTTCTACGGGAACTGCGTGATTTGTATTACTAATTAGAATAATATGAGCTGATTCTAAATCAACAGAAAATACTTGGCCCGCTACACCATTTAAATCCAACACAGTCTGTCCATTGAAAACACCTTGGTTAACTCCTTGATTAATTAAATAATGATTGGAATTTTTTCCTGTATTAACATTGATGAGAAATGCAGCAGTAGTCTTGAGAGGAATAAGTTGCTTAGCATTGAGTAAACGACGCAGTTCTTTATTTTGTTGAGCAATAACTTCCATTTGCAATAACTCAATTTGTGCCTGTGATAATTTTTGCTTTAAATTTACATTTTCGTTCAGTAATTCAAATTGATTTGATGCTGTTGATTTAAGGAATTTATAGGCGTTTTGTGGCAATTCTACAATTTTTATCAATGGATAAGTAAGTGTCGAGATAGTTGCTCTAACAGGAGTTGCAATTTTTTCAGAATGGTCTAAAACCATCAATACAATACATATTATTTCAAGAAATAAAAAACGAAGAACATTATTTTGAGCAATTGATGACTCGTTCTTAGGGCTCCACATGCTTATTTGTTACTCCACTAACCACAAATGTCACTATCTACGGGTAAAAGTAAAAAAGTCTGAACCTTGTTCATCCATAATTTCTAATGCTTTGCCACCACCACGAGCCACACAAGTTAGAGGGTCTTCAGCAATTAAAACAGGCAAGCCTGTTTCTTCCATTAATAATTTATCTAAATCTTTCAATAATGCTCCGCCACCAGTTAAGACAATGCCCTGTTCAGCGACATCTGCACAAAGTTCTGGAGGTGTTTGTTCAAGAGCTGTTTTAACTGCAGAAACAATGCCAGCAAGGGGTTCATGTAATGATTCTAAAATCTCATTATTATTGATAGAAAACATACGAGGTACACCTTCTGCGAGATTTCTGCCAGTTACTTCTATAGTTTTAACTTCAGTAGAAGGGTAGGCGCAACCAATTTCTTGTTTAATTCTTTCAGCAGTAGCTTCACCAATGAGCGTTCCATAACTTCTACGAACATAGGAAATAATAGCATCATCAAATTTATCACCACCTATTTTAACTGATGCAGAGTAAACAATACCGTTTAATGATAGGACAGCAACTTCAGAAGTTCCGCCACCAATATCAAGAACCATAGAACCTCGAGCTTCATGAATTGGAATGCCAGCTCCAATTGCTGCAGCCATAGGCTCTTCAATTAAAAACACATCAGATGCTCCCGCTTCATCGGCAGATTCTTGAATCGCTTTGCGTTCAACCTGTGTTGAACCACAAGGTACGCAAATTAAAACGCGTGACGAAGGTTTCAACCATCTATTTGAATGAACTTTACGAATAAAATGTTGGAGCATAGCTGAAGTCATTTCAAAATCGGCAATAACACCATCTTTTAACGGACGTATTGTATTTATATGGCCAGGTGTTCGACCAAGCATCATTTTTGCTTCGATACCAACAGATGCAATATCTTTTGGCCCTCCAATACCTCGATCCATTCTTACTGCCACAACAGATGGTTCATTGAGCACTATACCGTGGTCTTTCATATAAATGAGTGTATTGGCGGTTCCTAAATCGATTGATAAATCGTTTGAAAAGAGACTTCTAAATTTTTTAAACATGTTGTTAGTAATTAATTATGGTTTATGATGGAAAAATGGCATAATAGCGAAAATTTTTTAACCTTCGCACAAAACAGCGAATTATATATTACTTAGAGTCTATTTATGTTAATAAATCGTAAAGAAGTTGAACAAATTTCAGTTCTTGCCAAACTTAGTGTCAATGAAGCTGAAATTGAGAATATTGCCACCTCCTTAGATGCCGTGGTAAATATGATAAACCATATTAATGAAGTCGATACGCGCAATGTAAAACCTATGGCAAATCCGATGGATGCCGTACAAAGATTGCGGGAAGATGTTGTTACTGAAGAGTCGAACAAAGAAAAACTGCTGGCAATGGCATCCAATGCCGATACCGATTATTATCTTGTGCCAACGGTAATTGAATGATGGGATTAAACACACTAAAACAAATGGCAGATGCTTTGAGGAAGAAAACAATTTCCGTACAAGAATTACATGATGTCTATGCCCAAAGAATTGAAAAAAATGCAAAAGCACTCAATTGTTTCATAAATTTAACACCAAAATTGGCACAACAGCAGATCATTAAGGCTCAAGCCTTGATAGATTCAGGTGACGCTCATCTATTAACAGGTATACCGCTAGCACATAAAGATTTGTTTTGTACAAATGGCACTGCTACAACCTGTGGTTCACGTATGTTAGAGAATTTTATTGCTCCTTATGATGCCACGGTTGTGGACAATCTCAATAAAGCAGGTATGGTAACGATGGCGAAAGCAAATATGGATGAATTTGCTATGGGCTCTTCTAATGAAACATCTTATTTTGGCTCAGTTAAAAATCCTTGGGATGCAAACCGAGTTCCCGGGGGTTCATCAGGTGGTTCGGCAGCGGCTGTTGCTGCTGGGATAGTTCCCGTTGCTACGGGTACTGATACTGGCGGTTCGATTCGCCAACCTGCGGCTATGTGTGGTGTGACAGGCATAAAGCCAAGTTACGGGCGGGCATCACGCTATGGCATGGTGGCTTTTGCCTCCAGTTTAGATCAAGCGGGTGTTTTTGCGCGCAGTGCTGAAGATTGCTCTTTAGTCCTATCACAAATGTGTGGGTTTGATGCTAAAGATTCAACTTCTGCTGAAATTAAGACGCAAGATTTCAATCAAAATATTGGAGATTCGATTCAAGGTAAAAAGATTGCTATCATTCCGCAATGGATGGATTTACTTGATGAAAAAATGCGACAAGTTTCCGAAGATGCGATTAAACAATTGCAACAATTAGGTGCTGTAATAGTTGAAAAAGAATTGCCAACAGCTCATTTAGCCGTGTCTGCCTATTATGTGCTTGCACCAGCTGAATGTTCATCCAACTTATCACGATTTGATGGCGTTCGTTATGGTTATCAATGTGAGAACCCTAAGGACTTAAATGATTTATATGTGCGCTCAAGAAGCGAAGGTTTTGGGCAAGAAGTCAAACACCGTATCATGATTGGAACATGGGCATTATCCTCTGGATTTTATGATGCTTATTACCGCAAAGCACAAAAGATTCGTCGATTAATTGCACAAGATTTCCAAAATGTATTTGCAGATGTGGATATTATTGCTGCTCCAGTTTCACCAGAAATTGCCTTTGAATTTAATGCTAAAAAAGATCCTGTGAATATGTATCAAGCCGATGTTTTTACCATTCCATCCTCTCTTGCTGGACTACCTTGTTTATCTATGCCAATAGGATTGGTTGATAACTTACCTGTAGGATTACAACTTATTGGCAATAATTTAGCAGAAAGCAGTATATTAAATGTTGCACACCAATTTCAACAAGTGACTAAGTTTCATCAAGCAGTTGCGGAGGGATATGATGAGTAATACAAATAAATGGGAAACGGTTATTGGGCTTGAAATTCATACTCAATTAAAAACAAAATCTAAATTGTTTGCAGGCACCAATACAAACTATGGTGCTGAACCTAATACTCAAGTGAGTTTATTGGAAGCTGCAGTACCTGGAACTTTACCTGTTTTTAATGAAAAAGTATTGCGTTACGCGATTCGATTTGGACTTGCAGTTGGGGCAAAAATTATTGCTAAAGAATCACGCTTTGACAGGAAAAATTATTTTTATCCGGATTCACCTAAAGCTTACCAAATAACACAACTGAATCATCCTATTGTTGAGCATGGCGAATTTATTATCGAAGGTGATAATGGAAAAGACAAAGTTATCCGTATCAATCGCGCTCATATCGAAGAAGATGCAGGAAAATCAATTCATGACAAATATGCTCAATTTTCAGCCATAGATTTAAATCGTTGTGGAACTCCTTTGATTGAAATAGTCTCTGAACCAGATTTAAGTTCTGCCAAAGAAGCCGTTGCCTATATGCGAGGCATTCACACTATAGTTACTCACTTAGGTATATGTGATGGCAATTTGCAAGAAGGTTCATTTCGTTGTGACGCTAATGTTTCTATTCGACTAGTTGGACAAAAAGAATTAGGTACGCGTACTGAACTGAAAAACATTAATTCATTTAGGTTCGTAGAAAAAGCAATAAATGTTGAAATCAAGAGACAAATTAAGCTTTTAGAGTCGGGTGAAAAGATTACCCAAGAAACACGACTTTATGATTCTGATAAAAATGAAACCCGCCCAATGCGGAGTAAAGAAGAAGCCAATGACTACCGTTATTTTCCTGACCCAGATTTGTTGCCGGTTGTAATAGATCAAGCCTATATTGATAATGAAAAACAATACATCCCTGAATTCCCAGCAGAAAAAATAAAACGCTATATTGGACAATATAATATTAAAATTGATGATGCTAAAATAATTGCTAATGATAAACACTTAGCAGAATTTTATGATGATACAGTTAAATTACTTAAAAATGCCAAAGCAAAAACGACAGCTCATATGTTATTAGGTGAGTTTTCAGCATTACTAAATGCAAACGATGCGAGAATCGAGCAAAAAAACATTACGGTTGAACAATTTGCAGGCTTGCTAGAGTCATTAACTCAAGGTACAATTTCTCATAAAATTGCCAAATCAATTTTAGAAAAAATGTGGGGTAATGATAAAAGTGCGAGCGATATTATAGAACAAGAAGGCTTGGCACAGGTTTCAGATAGTTCTGAACTTGAAGCAATTGTTAAAGAATTAATCGACAAAAATCAATCGCAGTTTGCTGAGTATAAATCTGGAAATATGAAAATGTTCAATTTTTTTATTGGACAGGTTATGAAACAAACAAAAGGCCGTGCTAATCCAGCTGCGGTTAAAACAATTTTAGAAAAACTTTAAGAAAATAAGAGTAAATAAATTATGAGTAAAGCACTAATCTGTGGCTCCTTAGCCTATGACACAATAATGGTTTTTGAAGATCAATTCGTTAACCATATCCTACCGAATCAAATTCATAAACTTAACGTTTCCTTTTTCGTGCCCGATATGCGCCGTGAGTTTGGAGGAGTTGCTGGAAATATTGCTTATAATTTGAAATTACTTGGCGGCAAACCTGTACCCATGGGAGCTGTAGGTAAGGACTTTTCTCCTTATATGGCGCGATTGACAGATTTAGCTATTGAAACTAATGGTATCATCATCAAAGATAAGATGTTTACTCCTCAAGCTTTTATCACTACTGATAAAGACAATAATCAAATCACAGCTTTCCACCCAGGGGCAATGAGCTTTTCACACGAATGTCAAGTTTCAGATCATAAGGATATCAGTATTGGAATTGTTGGTCCAGATGGTCGAGATGGAATGATTTCACATGCTAAAGGGTTTAGCGATTCAAACATCCCTTTTATATTCGATCCAGGTCAAGCAATGCCGTTATTTGATGGTGAAGATTTGAAAAAGTTTATAGCACAAGCTACTTGGATGGCAGTTAACGATTATGAATATGAATTAGTTTGTGAACGTACTGGTTGGGACGCTAAAGAGATTGCGACTCATTTAAAAGCCTTGATTGTCACTCGTGGTGAAAAAGGATCCGAAATATATACGGATGGTACCGTTTTTCATATCCCTGTTGTAGAAGCCAAACAAATCATCGATCCTACAGGTTGTGGTGATGCTTATCGTGCTGGAATATTGTATGGATTGATGAATGATTTAGATATTCAAACAACAGGACGTATTGCTTCAATGCTTGGTAGTATTAAAATTGCCAGTGGTGGAACGCAAAACCACAGCTTTACTAAAGATGAATTTAAGCACGCTTTTAATAGTGAATTCGGATACTTTTTTTGATAATATAATTCATTAAAAATAACAATAGCGGTCTTATAAAAAATAATCTTATAAGACCGCTTTATTCTGTTTTCTTAAATTTAATTAAGAGCCAACTTTTTTAGGACTGCCTCGCATTGCTCTTTTTTGCATTTCTCTTTGCGTGTTTTGTCTAGTCTTGTCAATCTCTGATGTAGAACGACAAATTGTTGTAACTCTGTGAGATCCTGTTTTTTTAATTTGTTGACATAAAACTTTTTCATCACTGTTTTTATCTGCTAAGGCAATTTTTGCATTATGTGAAACTTCAAGATTCTTAATGCGATTGTTTGATGTGGGATTTGATGCACAACTTGCAAGGAATGCCATTGCAATGACAATTGGTAGTAGTTTTTTCATTGTTTTACCTGTATACGATTAATTTAGTACGTGAGATATTAATTAGAATTTGGTGATATAGCAAGTTTATCAATTAAAAAAGTATAAAAAAGTAAAGAAATGACCATAGGGTTGTAATTTGACCATATATTTGAAAGAATAGAGGCAGTTTAAATATAAAGAAGCATGTTAAATAGTATTTGACAGTAGTTTCGCACAAAAAATTATGATTGATATAGATGGCTATCGCCCAAATGTGGGCATCATCTTGCTCGGTAATAATGGTAAAGTTTTTTTTGCAAAAAGGTATCAAGATAACGGTTGGCAGTTTCCTCAAGGTGGAATAAATTCAGATGAAACCAGTGAAGAAGCAATGTACCGAGAGCTGTATGAAGAAATAGGCTTGAAACCCAAACATGTCGAACTATTGGGTTCTACACCGGGATGGTTGCGTTATAAATTGCCAAAAAAATTTCAAAGAAAACATTCTAAACCATTATGCATAGGGCAAAAACAAGTTTGGTATTTATTAAAATTTAAAGGTAAAGATTCGGTTCTTTCTTTAAATCATACTGATTCACCAGAGTTTGATGATTGGAAATGGGTGCATTTTTGGTATCCAGTTAAAAAAGTTGTTAACTTTAAGAAAGGTGTTTATATAAAAGCATTAAGATTGTTAGAGCCTTATAAAAATACGGCTAGAGTGATTTAGTCATTGAGCTAAATTTGTTAGTGTGTTCAGCTTACATTTAATTACTATCTAGTACACTAAAAACTAAATTAAAATAACCAAGAGTTAATTATGAAAAAAATCCCTATAATAATCGTTTCTTCGATTCTGATATTTATCTCAGCATGTGTAACGATAAATGTTTACTTTCCCGCTGCTGAAGCTGAAGATGCTGCAGCTAAAATAGTCAATAAAATAATTGGTGAAGATGATGTTACACAAGACAACAATGAATCAAATCCTCAGGGCTTTAACTTTAACCCTTTGAGCTTTTTGATTTCTTCCGCACAT
>Ga0256845_1003550_pt1 | contig 10502 bp, 11 predicted proteins | sample RiftiametaG_FD_189101 | JGI IMG/M metagenome (GOLD analysis project Ga0256845, IMG submission 189101) | Tube worm associated microbial communities from hydrothermal vent at the East Pacific Rise, Pacific Ocean - Riftia | ecosystem: Host-associated > Annelida > Integument > Unclassified ... | reverse complement strand
CGGTTCTTTCTTGAGTCTAAACAAAAACTTCTCCATTTATCTTAAGAATATTTGAATGTTAATTTTTAAGGATTAACAAAAATGGAATTTTATTGCAATAACCGCTTTCTCGGTCTGGCACTATTTAATGAAATACCTGTCGACGATACAATTTCTCGTGTGATGTCATCACTTGAACCGACCGAATGCCAATCCCGTTTCATCCGCTGGGTGAATAGTTTGTCAGTCGTCACACAAGGTGAAGTCATTGCAATAGATGGAAAAACACTCAGACATTCATTTGATAATAACGCCCGAAAATCAGCGATTCATATGGTCAGTGCATTTGCCAGTGGAAATGGGGTTGTATTAGGTCAAATAAAAACAGCCGAAAAGTCGAATGAAATTACAGCCATTCCTGCGTTATTAAAGTGACTTGATATCAAAGGGAGTATTGTCACGATTGATGCAATGGGATGTCAGAAAAAAATCATCCAAAAGATAATTGAGTGTGATGCTGATTATGTGATTGCCGTTAAAGGTAACCAGAAAACACTTCATGAAGATATAAAATATTTTTTTGAAGAGTCGATAAAACGAAACTTTAAATCGGTTAATTTTGATTATTATGAAGACATCGATAAAGGACATGGACGCATAGAAACAAGGCGTTATTGGCTCACTAGTCATTTAGAGTGTTTGGCTAAGCAGAAAATTGGTCTGGATTACAAACAATAGGAATGGCTGAAAATGAAACCATTCGAGATGGAAAAATAACGGTTGAACGGCGATATTACATCACCAGTTTAACCGAGGATGCTAAAATATTTGCCGATGCCGTCAGAAGTCATTGGGGGATAATAGTTTGCATTGGGTTTTGGATATGCCGAAAAAGTGCTTTCACCAATATTATGACTGATCTGACCATTCATGCGGTTACCGTGACCCCCCTCCCCTTAGAAAGAGCTTAAAATTTCCTACAAGTAACAAAATATGACACAACCTGACCATTATATGACGCAAATTGTCATCTTGACTGATATTATCCAAAAATATTTTGTCGTACGCTCTAGTCAAACAGGGATATTTTGCAAGAATTCTCTCATTTGAAAAGACTGAAAAACCCGCCAAAAATCACCTATCACACTGTTTTAATTAATTTTTCTATCAAGTACATTTACCCCGCCATCCGCTCCTCGCTCCCATTTTTTTGTCTTTGGCGCAAAACAACATCAGATTGGCACCGACTTTGCACTAACTAGTTTCACAAAGATTTTTTCTTGATGTTTCAAGGAAATAGTCTACGTTTAATAGAGTCAACTTTTTGAAGACATCTATTTCCTTGAAACATTTAATTTAACTAACAGAGGTTTTACCCATGAAAAAAATACAATCAGGTTTTACATTAATTGAATTGATGATCGTTGTAGCGATTATTGGTATTTTGGCTGCTATTGCATTGCCTGCTTATCAGGATTATACGATTAGAACTAAAGTTACAGAGTGTATGGTTCTGGGAGCAGAAGCTAAAACGGCTGTTGCTGAAACATCTGCTTCTTTGGGTGGGCTTAATCTGGTTACTCAAACTAGCACAGGCTATGTTAGTGCTGCTACGACCTATTGTGCTTCAGTAGCTATAGCAAATGGTGGGGCAATAACTTTGACCACTCGAGCAACAGGTGCTACAGCCCAACCCATTATAACTTTGAATCCTAATCAAGCAAGTTTGGAAGCTCCTGTTATTTGGGCATGCCAGATTAGTCAGGGTTTACCTAAGCACGTACCTTCAAACTGTAGAACAGCTGCTGCTCCTCCTGCTCCATAATTAGAGATCTTCTTGTCAGATTGGGAAATGCCGCTAGCTAGCGGCATTTTCATATTTCAAATATTATATCGTTGTAAATTTTCAATGTAGCAAGGCCTAACACCAAAATGAAATTGATCAAAGTAAAATTTTTTGCGATGCTCCTCCATTTACTTATTAGTATAATAATCGTTGGGCTTTTTTTTTCGGTAGTAAAATATTCTTGGTATCCTGAAATCTACTACGAACTGGAAAATGTTTGGGAAGGGATACGAATACTAGTATTTGTTGACTTTGTTTTAGGACCATTATTAACATTTATAATTTTCGCTCCTAGAAAGAAAAATCTCCGCTTTGATCTTGCAGCGATTGCAAGTTTTCAATTAATTGCGCTTTTATACGGTGGCCACCTCGTATATCAACAACGTCCAGCAATCTTAGTTTTCGCGATTGACAGATTTGAGGTTCTGAAAGCTTCCGATGAAGTCGTACAATCTTTACCTAACTCGTACTTCGGCAATCAATCTTTTAAATATCCAGTATTGAGCTATGCACTTCCACCAAGCTCAAAAAAAGAAAATTCGGATAATATTCTAAATAATATCCAATTTCATAAGATAGCAAATAGGCATCGCCCGTTAGATAACTATATTGAAAAATTGGTCGAACAATCTCTTGAAATTAGTTTTTTTACTCCTAAGTACCCCACTTCTAAATCGTCTCTTGTGGAATTTGTCCGTAAATTCAGCAACAAGAATTATATTCTTCTTCCTATTCAGGGAACAACTGAAGAAGCGAAAGTCATCGGAATAGATAGAGCAACCTTGAGTGTATTAGGATACATCGATATAGATCCTTGGACCGAATTCAAAAAATAAATATCTGATTGTCTATTTTCAGAACTAAGCTTAGGTCCGAATAAAGCTGACATGGGCTTATATCCAAACGATATAATTGAATCTAAAATCGAATTCTATCTTTAATGATCAAGAAAGGTTTTTCTATTAAAAAGTGTAAAACTCCACCCCCCAAAATAGAGAACATAAAAAATACCGGAAGAAATACTATAAATTGTACAATTGGCGAAAGCACGCTGAAGTCAAAAAGAAAACTCACAACCCCCAATGCAAGAGGTACAACCATTAAGTGAGTCAAATAAATACTATATGAAGTTACCGCCAGAAATCGAAGTATTCTGCATTTTAAAAAGCGGTTGATCGAACTGTCCGAAAGTATAACAACGAGTATTATGCAACCGAACGCTATCGGTACCACTGCTATAACAACAGTTGATGTCCAAAAAAATTCTTTATCAAACCAAGCAAAACTAAACAAACAAAAACATATTGCCGTCAAGCTAATAGTTAGCAGAACCACTAATGATAATCGATGTCTTGCGGTCGAATCGAAAAGCCGCCAGCGATAAATTAGTGAACAAATAACTCCAATCCATAGGCCATCAAAAGCAGTATGAGCAGGCGCGCGAACAATCCAGAAAAAATCTGGGTAAGTAGTAACAATATCTTGATTAGCATACAAGGTTGCCAGACGTAAACACATTGGTAACAAGGCGAGCGCAATAAGAATATTTAATTGTCTTTGTTGTGGGTATCGTTTCAACCATAATAGAACAAAAGGACAAAGAATATAAAATTTTTCTTCTACTCCCAACGACCAAAACGCGGAGACTAGTTCAGAACCTCTGTAATCTTGAAGAAAGAAGAGGTGATTAAATATTGTATAACCAAAATCACTTATTTCAGGTTGGTAGAAAGGCAACACACTGAACGCAACAACTAACACACTTGTATAGTAGGCTGGAAAGGTCCTTAAGATACGCTTTAACCAGTAAATTCTTACAAATCTCCAATTAAATCTATCGGGCCAATTTTTAAGCAGGTGGTGGGTTATAAGAAATCCACTTAAAACAAAAAATAGATCCACCCCCATCCAGCCATTAAGGAAGGGCACGGCCAACTCCCAACCGCCAATCAACAATATAGTTCCATGTTCATCAAAAATTGGTCGAGCGGCATGACGGAGTAAAACCAGAAGAATCGCAATACCTCTAAAACCGTCTAAAACAGGTATCACACCTGGATATTTTGCTATAGAAAAATATTTTGTCCAAACTTTGTTAAAATTAAAGTTCATTTTGACTCTACTCAGATTATGAACTTAAGCCAGATTAAATTTTGAACGAACAGATTTTTTTCTCAATTTCCAAATCACTGAATCTACAACATAGTGATGAAAATTAATGGTTTGATAAATGATCATTGCAGATGCCGCCATTGAAATTTCTAAATAATTACCCAGTGAACCGACAAAAAAATACTCCAATAAAAAATAAATTCCCGTAGAAATTGTCAAACAGAATGTCAAGTATAGAAAAATTCTTTTATCTTGTGACAATGTTGAAAGCAACGTATGCTTACTATCAATGCTCCCACTAAATCGCCGATTGTTGTATAACCAAACAAATAATATATACTGTGTATTGTGCCAAATATTCACTGCTAGCCATCCGAAATTAATATTTGACAACCATATGTAAGCAACAAAAAAGACAGCATGATGGGAAAGTACGTATAGGAAATAAGGCCAAGATAGTTTACCTTTTCGCCAAACTAAAAGCTGACTAACAAACCAAATACTAAATAATAATATTGTTATGAGGTCTGCGGAAAACAAAACCCACTCTGGAATTGGAAGCACTTTTATAGGCATATTCAAAAAAGTTTCCGGCACCCTAGCTGAAACATGGAGTATTCCACACAAAGGTACAACATAAAATACAACTTTATTGAACGATGTATTTCCGATATTATTTGTTGCTTTTCCAGCGTATGTTTTGGATATACCTTCGCTTTGTCGCGTATAGTGGTACCATTGCCAATACAGATATATTGTAGCGAGAGACCAAATCCCAAACTGCAATATCAATATCGTCGCCAATAATGCGACAATAATAGGAAGGTATATCAACAAATTTTTATTTTCTTTTAAGCTAGAAATATCAAAAGAAAGCCTTGTAAAGGTCGCAATAACATGGTGATAACCCAGTAACCACAGATCGAGTAAAAGAACGGTCAGAAATAGCCCAGGATTCTTAGAAACGACCAACCCAACCGTAACTGCAACGAAGGCTATGCCAACAATAAATATGGAATCGAAAACAGGATCTTTAAGTAACTCTTTATTTTCAATTCTAATCATGTCTATTCTTGAAAGATGCAGTTTGTGATATGAGGATAGCTTGCAACAGGACCAATGTCTACCAAAGACGTAATTTACGTTCGATCACATAACGATATCTATTTGTTTTTTAAGCAATTAACATAGAATTATTTCCTATTATAACCTATAATCAAATTAAGTATTTAGAGCATACACTTAGAAATAGTCCTAAAATGATAAATAAAGGTGATTGGATCTCTTAAAATGGCAACATCAACACAATCAAATATAATACTAAGTGGATTAACCAGAAAATTAATCCTAGATGGTTTTCTTGACGAATCGACAGCTTTAGACGCCATGGAAAAGGCTCAAAAAAATAAAACCAGCATCGTGTCTTATCTTGTCGAGAATAATTATGCAGATTCAAAATCCATCGCAGTAGCAGCGTCTGTAGAATTTGGTGTGCCGCTATTCGATGTCAACGCAATTGATTATGAACAAATAGCCACTTCTTCTGTTAGCGAGTCTCTAATCAAGAAACATCACGCTATCCCATTATTTAAAAGGGGAAAGCGATTATACGTTGGAGTTTCCGATCCGACTAATCTATCAGCATTAGATGAATTCAAGTTTCATTCTGGATTAACTACTGAAGCCGTCCTCCTAGAAGAATCCAAACTAAACACTTTAATTGATAAAATTATCGAAGAAAAAGAAAACGAAGAGATTGGCAACTTCGGCGACGATGATTTTGAAGATCTGGACTTGGAAACTGTTGATGAAGACGCGAATAAGGAAGACGATACAGAAGCTGGTGATGAAGCCCCAATCGTTCGTTTTGTAAACAAAATATTACTAGATGCGATTAAAAAAGGTGCTTCCGACCTTCATTTTGAGCCCTATGAGAAAAAATATCGCGTCCGTTTAAGGATCGATGGAATATTATCCGAAGTCGCAAATCCACCAATCAATCTCGCAACAAGAATTGCGGCGCGATTAAAAGTGATGTCCAAACTCGACATATCTGAAAAACGAATTCCACAAGATGGTCGAATTAAACTTAAACTATCAAAAACCAAATCAATTGATTTTCGTGTAAGCACTCTACCCACATTATTCGGTGAAAAAATCGTAATGCGAATATTAGACTCCGCAGCAGCAAAACTTGGAATTGATGTATTAGGATATGAAGAAGAACAAAAAGAATTGTTTATGGAGGCAATCCACAAACCTCAAGGGATGGTATTGGTCACCGGACCTACTGGTAGTGGTAAAACGGTTTCTTTATATACAGCCGTCAATATTATCAATACTGTTGAAACTAATATATCAACTGCAGAAGATCCAGTTGAAATAAACTTAGAAGGTGTCAATCAAGTTAACGTCAACCCTAAACAAGGATTGACCTTTGCCTCAGCTCTTCGTTCTTTTTTACGTCAAGATCCCGATATAGTATTGGTTGGTGAAATTCGAGATTTAGAAACAGCCGAAATTGCTATCAAAGCAGCTCAAACAGGTCATTTAGTTTTATCAACATTGCATACCAATAGTGCTCCAGAAACCATTACTCGAATGATCAATATGGGGGTTCCCGCATTCAATATTGCCACCAGTGTTAATTTAGTGATCGCTCAACGATTAGCCAGAAGGCTCTGTGAAACCTGTAAAAATGAAGTTGAATTACCCAAAGAAGCACTACTGGAACTAGGATTTACCCCCGAAGACATAGGAACTTTTAAGAACTATGAACCAGTCGGTTGTGATAAATGTACAAACGGCTATAAAGGACGTGTTGGTGTTTATCAGGTAATGAAATTTTCCAAGAAAATGGGACAGATTTTGATGGAAGGTGGAAATGCATTAGATATTAGTAAACAAGCTGAAAAAGAAGGTGTCAATGACTTACACCGCTCGGCACTAATGAAGGTAATGCAAGGTATGACCTCACTCGAAGAAGTAAGCAGAGTGACACAACATTAATAGAAATCGCTCCAAGGCGTGTTTGAATTTTAGTCTCAAAGCTCGTAGCTCGTAGCTCGTAGCTGATACAAAAGGATCCATTATGGCTGTCCAGGCAATCAAGAAAGGCAGAAATACTACAACCAAGCGAACAAAGGCCGCAAAAGCACCCAAATTGTCTAATTTTAAATGGGAAGGCGCGGATAAAAAAGGTCAAAAAATCAAAGGTGAAATGACCGGTGAAACACAGGCAAAGATAAAAGCCCAATTAAGAAAACAAGGGATCAGTCCACTAAAAGTTAATAAAATTGCACAACCCCTTTTTGGTGGAGGCAAAGGAAAACCTGTTGAAGCCGCTGATGTTTCAATGTTTTCCAGACAAATTGCAACGATGATGAAGGCGGGGGTTCCTCTCGTGCAATCATTTGATATCATTGCTACAGGAAATGAAAAAAAATCTGTTCAAGATCTATTATTAAGCGTAAAAGCTGATATTGAATCGGGTCAAACAATGGCAGATTCATTAAGAAAACATCCAAAAGAGTTCGATGATCTATTTTGTGATCTAGTCGATGCTGGTGAACAATCAGGCTCATTAGAGGGAATGCTCGACCGGATAGCCACCTATAAAGAAAAAACCGAAGCCTTAAAATCAAAAATAAAAAAGGCACTAAACTATCCTATTGCTGTTGTCATTATAGCAGTCATAGTCACCTCCATTTTGTTAATTAAGGTTGTTCCTCAATTCCAAGATATCTTTCAGGGATTTGGCGCTGAACTACCGGCTTTCACCCTATTTGTAATAGGAATTTCGGATTTTATGGTCGCCTATTGGTGGATCTTTCTTTTTGGTATTATCACCTTTGTAATCACTTATAAAAAAATGCTGGAAAAATCAAAATCAATGCGAGATCGTCAAGATAAATTTCTTCTAAAAGTACCGGTTATAGGCGAAATACTACACAAAGCGGCGATTGCACGATATGCAAGGACATTATCTACGACATTTGCAGCGGGCGTCCCTCTAGTTGAAGCTTTAGATTCTGCCGCTGGCGCTTCTGGAAACGCATTATACCGCGACGCTATATTTCGAATTCGTGACGATGTAACAACCGGTATGCAAATGAATATGGCAATGCAATCCACAGGTGTTTTCCCTAATATGGTCGTGCAAATGATTGCTATTGGGGAAGAGTCGGGCTCTATTGATGCTATGTTAAGTAAGGTCGCTGATATATACGAGCAACAAGTTGATGATGCAGTTGATGGTTTAAGTGCACTGCTTGAACCGTTAATTATGTCTGTTTTAGGTGTGCTTGTAGGTGGGTTGATTATTGCCATGTACCTACCAATATTCCAACTTGGTAATGTTGTATAATCCGCTTACGACATGAAATGGATGCGATGAACAGCTAGGTTCTAATGAAGAATAATAGTAACTGCGCACCCTTGGTAGATAATTGACCGTGTATCAAGGCATCATTCCTCAGTTATCTTGGCGGGGCTCTGATTGAGTTTCGTAGGTCCCTGCTAAAACACTGCAGGGATGACGGGGCGAGCAGTTACGAATAATATTGATTTTCAATTTATATTTACAGCGAGCCTTATAATCACATCCGGAATTAAACCGTTTATGCAAAATATCATCTTAGTATTAGAAACCAATCTAAGCATATTAATCACCATTTGCCTCATTTTCGGCCTATTAGTCGGCAGTTTCCTGAACGTAGTCATATTCCGCTACCCCATCATGCTTTTCAGAGAGTGGGAAGAAATGGCTAAAGATATTCTTAAAGAGAGAGGTTTTAAAATATCGGCACCCAAAGAACCTTTTGATAAACAACCCGAAAAATTTAACCTAGTCGTGCCCCGCTCCGCTTGCCCAAAATGCCGTCATAAAATCACCAGTTTGGAAAACATTCCACTGATCAGTTACTTATTTCTAAAAGGTCAATGCAAAGAATGCAAAACATCTATCTCAGCCCGTTATCCCTTTGTTGAATTATTGACCGGCGTTTGTTTTGCGCTAACGGCTAACCATTTTGGATTTGGATGGCCTTTGTTAGCTGCATTATTAGTCACCGCCTATTTTGTAGCGATGAGTTTTATCGATATCGACCATCAGATCCTGCCGGATACCATGACACTACCACTGATCTGGTTTGCATTAATCGGTTCATTTCAATCGCTTTTTATTCCTCTTCAAGATGCAGTGATTGGCGCCTTAGTCGGTTATTTGATCCTTTGGAGTATCTACTGGTTATTCAAATTAGTTACCGGTAAAGAAGGCATGGGCTATGGTGATTTTAAATTGCTCGCCGTTATCGGAGCCTTGGTGGGCTGGCAACAAGTCGGACTAGTCGTTGTATTATCGGCAGGCGTTGGTGCTATTATTGGCGGATTGTTATTGGCTATTCAGAAAAAAGGTAAAGAAACAAAGATCCCTTTTGGTCCCTATTTAGCGGTTGCTGGATGGATCACGCTTTTGTGGGGTGATGTGATTATTGCAAAATATATGCAGTTTTCAGGGCTTTAACGGAATCATTATTTTCCATGTTGATACTTCGTAATAACGATTGTTATTTTAACAATGGAGGTTATTGCAGAACTCGCAACAGCCACCTATCCAAGCCTTTGATTTCTAGTCACAACCTAGATATTTTTTAGAAAACAAAAATGGTATTTTATGGATAGGAGCTGCAGGCGGTATACTTAACCGATTTGATCCTAAGTCCAAAGTGTAGGTCCGATCAAAAAGACTATTGGGCCTAAGGATAGATATATTGAAGTCTGGCGTTTACTGAAACGTTTAATACTTTAACCATTAGGGTCTGTTGATCTTTCATATTTCAACACTGCCGAGGTGCTTTTTGTGCCTAACGAGGCAGAAGAAGCGCTGTTTAGCGATTCTAAATGAGCGACTGATAACGAAGTTAGGTGAAAAAAGCACCCGGCCCTTTGGGTTATGGTTAAAATATCGCCACTTGTTGTTGCTCCTCACTCATTTGGAATAACCAAACTACACTCGTCGCACCTAACTTGGGATTTTATTTTAGGCAAGCGTGCTTCGGCTAATACCCCATTCCGATAAGTTACATTTAACCACCAGCAGCTCTTGAATAAGCAGCTGAGGTTCTCGAAAGTGTTTGGCCTTGCGATTGATGATGTTCATAAAAACGGCTCCGGTAAGAGAGCAAATCAGTATTGATTTTGTCATGGGAATATGGAATTATTGATCCGTCATGGGAACGTTGCATACTGAAACACATTTGCCATCTTAAAATAGGTGTAGTATAACTCGATTAGGTTTTCGCTAAAGAAACCGGTAGTCTTACTTTCGTAATCTCAAAAACATCATTTAATAACAAATACGGATTTCACAAAATTTTTAAGAGAAATAAAATGAGTGTGCCAAGCAAAGCTAAGGCAATCAAGCTGGACAATCCAGCCCAGGAAAAGTCTAACCAACAGCCTGTAACCGAACTGCACATGTTAGGCGGTAACAAATAGCATGAAGCTGTAGTAAGGGCAGTCACTCAGCCACAATGCGAAAGCGTGAAGGTGTTGAGTCCCGAAA
>Ga0256845_1003549_pt1 | contig 10503 bp, 6 predicted proteins | sample RiftiametaG_FD_189101 | JGI IMG/M metagenome (GOLD analysis project Ga0256845, IMG submission 189101) | Tube worm associated microbial communities from hydrothermal vent at the East Pacific Rise, Pacific Ocean - Riftia | ecosystem: Host-associated > Annelida > Integument > Unclassified ... | reverse complement strand
AGTCGCTTATATTTATACTGTTATAATTTTTATTAAAAAAAAAACATTAATTTTTATTTTTCAATTTGGAAATAAAAAAATAAACAATATCTTTGCATCGCTTTTCAGAAAAAGCATAGGGATGACCGAGTAGCTCAGTCGGTAGAGCATCTGCCTTTTAAGCAGAGGGTCCCGAGTTCGAACCTCGGCTCGGTCACCAAATTTAAGCCACTTTCGAGTGGCTTTTTTTTGTTACAAAACTTAGTGCATTATTTTATTTATGAAAAGAATTTTTATAACAGGAGGCACAGGATTAGTAGGAGCACATTTGCTTTACAGCTTATCATTATTTAATAATGAATTATTTGCAAGCAAAAGATTGAAATCAAATATTAAGAACACTCTTAAGATATTTTCATATTATACAAAAAGCTATCAAGAATTATTCGAAAAAATTAATTGGATTGATGTAGATATTACAAATATTATTGATTTAGAAGATAAACTTAATGATATAGATGAAATCTATCATTGTGCTGCATTGGTTTCTTATCAGAAAAAAGATAAAGAAAAAATGCTTGAAGTAAATATTGATGGAACGGCAACAATTATAAACTTTGCTTTGCAGAATAATGTAGAAAAACTTTGTTATGTAAGTTCTATTGCTAGTTTTGGCACATCAAAAAATAGTGAGCCAATTACAGAACAAACCGAATGGGAAGACACAAAAAGTACATCGGCATATTCAAAATCTAAATATTTTGCCGAGCAAGAAGTATGGCGAGGAATTGCCGAAGGATTAAATGCTGTAATAGTAAATCCATCTGTTATTTTAGGTGCAGGAAATTGGAACAGTAGTAGTTCTGTAATTTTTTCTACTGTAGATAATGGTTTGAAATTCTACACAAAAGGAATAACCGGTTTTGTTGATGTTAGTGACTTAGTTGAGATAATGATTGTTTTAATGGAGAAAAATGCTTTTGCTGAGAATTTTATTATTTCATCAGAAAATTTGTCTTATGAAAATATTTTTTCATTAATAGCAAAATACTTAGGAGTTAAAAAGCCATCGGTTTATGCAAATAAAAATTTAACATCAATAGCTTGGCGATTAGAATTTGCAAAAAGTATTTTGTTTAACCAAAAGCCTGTAATAACAAAACAATCTGCAATAACAGCACATAAAAAATTAGAATATTCCAACAAAAAGATTTTAGATAAAATTGATTTTAATTTCAAATCGGTTGAACAATCAATTAAAAAAATTGCAGAAATCTATCTTAAAGATAAAAAGAAATGATACATTAGTTGAAAGTTTATCAAGTTGAAAGTTCATCAAGTTGAAAGTTCATCAAGTTGAAAGTTTATCAAGTTGAAAGTTCATCAAGTTGAAAGTTCATCAAGTTGAAAGTTCATCAAGTTTGTAAAGTGAAATATTTTAAGTGATAATATAACAAAGAGATACCCTAATCCCCTTTTGAAAAGAGGCTGTCCCGAGTATCGGGAGGGCAGGGTGGATTGATTAATAATTCGTGAATTAGTGCCATAAAAAAATAAAATATGAAAAAATTAACATTAATAAGTTTAGTAATTATTGCAACAAGCATGTTTGCACAAGAAAAATGTGATTGGGAGGGTGGAGTACCCGAAGGTTGCACAACAATAACAGTAGGCAAAAAAGCTTCGGCTGATGGTTCTGTAATGACATCACACACAGACGATAGTCACCGAACACGTTCGTGGATGGATATTGTTCCTGCAAAGGATAATCCGAAAGGAACAAAAACTGACGTTTATAAACGTGAACAATGCAATGATTTTGCAATGCCAACATACAAGCACACAAAAATTGGTGAAATTCCAGAAAAAGAACATACTTATAAATTTGTAAATACTGCATATCCTTGCATGAACGAAAAACAACTGGCAATTGGAGAATCTACCTTTGGTGGCAAAGAAGAATTGCATTCAAGTGCAGGAAAAATTGATTGTCAGCGATTAGTGAAATTTATGTTGCAACGCTGCACAACAGCACGTGAGGCAATACAATTAGCCGATGAATTAACAAAAGAATATGGTTGGAACGACGAAGGCGAATGCCTTACAATAGCCGATAAAAATGAGGTGTGGCATTTCGAGATTGTTGGTCCCGGAAAAGGAAAAGTAGGAGCTGTTTGGGTGGCACAGCGTGTACCCGATGATGAAATTGCTGTTAATGCAAACGCAAGTACAATAAAAAAAATCAATTTAAAAGATAAAGATTATTTTATGGCTTCGGCAAATGTGTATAAAGTAGCCGAAGAACTTGGCTTTTGGGATAAAACAAAAGGCGAGTTTCAGTTTTGCTATGCTTATGCCAATAGACATTCGCTTGCAGCACGCCGAAGAGAATGGCGAGTTTTTGATTTATTAGCACCATCGCTAAAATTAGACCCAAATGCAGAAAATTATCCTTTCTCAGTAAAACCTGACAAGCCTGTTTCTGTTGCAGATATGATTATGGTTTTTCAAGATTATTACGAAGGAACAGATTTTGATATGACAAAAAACTTAACTGTAACAAACGACAGCGGAAAAACAGTTATTTCGCCTTTGGCAAATCCATTTATGCCTTACGATGCAAACAAACTGCACAAAATAAACGGTGGTTGGGGTTGGCTTGGCGAACGCACAATTGCTCGTTGGTACACAATGTACGGAACAATTATACAATGTCGCAATTGGTTACCCGATGAACTTGGCGGAGTAGTTTGGTTAGCACAAGATAACATTGCTACATCGGTTTATATACCTGTTTATTGTGGAATTAACGATTTGCCAAAATCTTACAAAACACCCGGCAGAACAAACGGATTTACCCGCGAAAGTGCTTGGTGGGCATTTAACCGTATGGGAACACTTGCAGCACATCGCTGGGGCGAGATACGCTACGATGTTCGTAATATTTTTGACCCTATGCAACAAAAGTATTTTGATAATCAAGCAAATTTTGAAAAAGATATTTTATCTGAAAAAGACATTAATAAACGAAAAGAAAATCTAACTGAATATACTAATAAATGCGGAGAAGAAGCTGTTAAAGCCGCTTGGAATTTAGGCGATTTTATTTGGACAAAATATGATGAGAAGTTTTAGTAATAGAATTTTAATAAGACTCTGTTTATTTATCATATGATAAGGATAAAAAGCTCTTAATATCCTTAAATAGCAGCTTTTTCAGAAGTTTTCTTTAAAAATAGGAACTTGTAATCTTATTTCATTGGTTATAATTTGTTATAAAAATAGCATACTTTTATTTTGAAAAATAAAAAAAAAATCGTAATATTGTACCTAGTTTTATTGAAAAGAGCTTAATTGGGGTCGGCAATATTCAATAAATTAAATGCAAACACTATTTATAAAGACCTCATTTTTAATTAAAAACAGTATTTATTATGAAAAGAATTACTTTATTTTTATTATTGGTAATTTTTTCACTAATTACATTTGCAGACAATGTACCTGTGGAAAAAGCAAAAAAAGTTGCACAAAACTACATGAAATCTCAAAAAAAGGATTTTAATAATGTTGTTAGCAACATCGAAACAATTAATTACAAAGGTTATGATGTGATTTATGCATTTAATTTTGTTGATGGAGGTTACATCTTAATTTCAACAGACGACAATGCTTACCCTATCTTAAGTTTTGCGTTTGAAGGAAAATATGATGAAAAAGATCCTAAAATGCCTCCTTCATATAAATGGTGGCTAGAAAATTATAAAGAGCAATTAATTATTGCACAAACACAAACTTTTAGAGTACCCTCACTAACAACTACTACTTGGGATAAGTATTACAAATCAGTAGTTTATGAAAACACAAAAAGTACTAATGCTGTAACTACTCCATTATTAGATGTAGAAGGTATTAAATGGGATCAAACTTCTCCTTATAATGCAGACTGTCCAGGCGGACCAGACCCAGTAGGTTGTGTTGCCACAGCAATGTGTCAAATAATGCGTTATCATAAATATCCAGAACACGGAGAAGGTTCTCACTCATATAACGAAAATGATTACGGACAACAATCAGTTAATTTCGGAAATGCTACTTATAATTGGGATAATATGCCTGCTCAAGTATATTCTGCTAATGCAGATGTTGCAAGAATCTCTTACCATGCAGGAGTAGCGGTAGATATGGATTACGGTCCAGGCGGTTCTGGAGCTATGATTACTGGTGTTGTAAGACCAGCCTTTGTTAATTATTTTAAATATCATACTGATGCAACATTTGCAAGAAAAGATAATATGAGTGACGCACAATGGAAAACTAAGCTTAAAAGTAGTTTAGATAATTCTTGGCCTGTTTTTTATGCAGGTAACGACCAAGCACAATCAATGGGACATGCTTTTGTATGCGATGGATATAATAATAATAATGAGTTCCATTTTAACTGGGGCTGGAGTGGTTATTCTAACAGTTGGAATCAAATGGGTGATATAGTACCCGGCGGAACAGGCACAGGCGGTGGTGATGGAGATTATAGCTATGGAAACAGAATAGTTTATAATATTCATCCTCAAAACGTGCAACCAACTTTAAATGCAGAATTTTCAGCAGATGCTACATCTATAGATATAGGTGGAAGTGTTCATTTTACTGATAATTCAACTCAAGGAAGCAGTGCTATTACTTCGTGGCATTGGACTTTCACAGGCGGTAACCCTGGTACATTTAACGGACATAACCCTCCTGCAATTTCTTATGCAAACGAAGGTACTTATAATGTTAAATTAAAAGTAGGTGACGGTTCTGATAACGATACTGAACTTAAAACTGGTTATATTAAAGTTGGGCTTGTAGAATATTGTGATGCAGAAGCAACAGTAACTACAGAAGAATTTATTTCTAAGGTTCATTTAGAAAGTATAAATAAATCTTCTCAAAGTAGTGGCTATAGCGATTTTACTTCAGAAATAGCTACTATAACTAATAATAATATTGAAACTGCAACAGTAACTATTGATAATCCATATCAAACAGATAAACTTTATGTATGGATTGATTGGAATATTGATGGTGATTTTGATGATGCTGGTGAACAAGTATGTAACAAAGTAGCAACTTCTGGCTCTGTTACTTTTGATGTTTCTCTTCCTTCTTTTATAACAGAAGCTTATAATGGAAAGAAAACAAGAATGAGAATGAGATTAAATGATACAGGAAATGGTTCTAATGAAACTCCTTGTGGCGATAATCAATATGGAGAGGTTGAAGACTATACAATTGAAATATCTAAAACAACAGATATTAATAATATTGTAGCTGATAACTTTAGTATTTATCCAAATCCAAACAATGGTATTTTTACTATTAATACTAAATTTAGTAATAGTAATATAAAAATCACTAATGTTTCAGGTGAAACCATATATAATGGTGTTTCAAATCAAAATTTAAATACAATTGATTTAAGCGATGCTAAATCAGGTGTTTATTTTGTGCAAGTATCAAGTAACGAGGGAATAAGTATTAAAAAGATTATTATTAAATAATAATTAAATAAATAAATTAAAAAGAGCTGTTTTTTAAACAGCTCTTTTTTTTGTTAAAAAACACATTTTATTCTGACAAAAGTCATTCATCATTTAATTATAAGTTATAATTTTGTACAGAAATAAATATTAAGGATTATGAATTTATTAGAAGAAATTAAAAAAAATGCAAAAACACTAAATAAAAGAATAGTGTTGCCCGAAGGATACGAAGAAAGAACAATTAAAGCAGCTTCAGAAATAATGCAAGAAGGTATTGCTAAAATTATCTTAATAGGTAATCTTGGAGAAATTAAATCTAAAGCAAACGAATTAGGCATAAGCAATATTGAAGACGCAACAATTGTAGATCCAATATCTCACGAAAAGAAAGAAGAATATGCCAACTTAATGGTAGAAATAAGAAAAAGTAAAGGCTTAACAAAAGAAGAAGCACTTAAACTGATAGAAAACCCATTATATTTAGCAACTCTAATGATAAAAGCTGGTGATGCAGATGGCGAAGTAGCTGGTGCCGATAATGCTACAGGAGATGTGCTACGACCTGCTTTTCAATATGTTAAAACATTACCCGGTATTTCGGTAGTATCAGGTGCGTTTATAATGATATTGCCAAATGGAGAATATGGTGACAATGGTATGTTAGTATTTGCCGATTGTGCTGTACACCCCGATCCAGACGCAAAACAACTTGCAGAAATAGCCGTATCAACAGCCCAAACAACAAAATCTATCACCGGAATGAACCCAAAGGTAGCATTGTTAAGCTTTTCTACAAAAGGCAGTGCCTCGCACCCAATGGTTGACAAAGTTGTAGAGGCAACAAAAATAGCACAAGAAACAGCACCAGAGTTTCAATTTGATGGCGATTTACAAGCCGATGCAGCTATTGTAGAGGCTATAGGAGCAAAAAAAGCACCCGATAGTAAGATAGCAGGTAAAGCCAATGTTTTAGTTTTTCCCGATTTACAATCAGGTAATATAGCATATAAACTTGTGCAACGTATGGCAAAAGCCGAAGCAGTAGGCCCAATTCTTCAAGGAATGGCAGCACCAATAAACGATTTATCGAGAGGATGCTCTGTAAGTGATATTGTAAATTTAATAGCTATAACAGCAAATCAATCTAAATAAATTTTTTAATTATGTCAGAAATAAAAAGAGAACCAATATTTAAATATGCTTTAAGTAAAGATGCCAGACCAAAAGCAGCATTTTCTAAAATAGGAATTGTTGGTTGCGGAAAAGTAGGTAGAGATATAGCTATTTTAGTTAGCAGAAGAGGTATAGATGTAGTTTTTGTTGAACTTTCGGAAGAAAAAATAAAGAATGCTTTCGATCGTATATCAATAGATTTAGATAATATGATTAACAGATGGGGTATGACAACAGGCGAAAAAAGAGCAATATTGTCTAGAATCCATGGTACAGTAAGATGTATAGAGCTAGCAGGTTGTGAGTTAGTTTTTGAAGCTGTTCGTTCTAAATCTAAAAAAGCCGATGTAGAGCATGTTGAATCTGTATTTAAAAAAATAGAATCGCATGTAAGCGAAGATACTATAATTGCAACAAATGCAACAATACTTGGAGTTTCAGAAATTGCTTCGTCATTAAAAGTACCTGAAAGAGCTGTTTCTATACATTTTCTTTTATCTTCACCAGATTCGCCTGTAGTAGAAGTAACTTGGGGAGTAAAAACATCAGAAGAAGTTAAAGGGAAAGTTCACAAACTTACTAAATTATTGGGTAAAAAGTTAATACCAGTTTTTGAATCGCCAGGTGGAATTAGTGCAAGATTGGTTTCTCCATTAATTAACGATGCATGTCAAATGTACTTAGAAGGTATTAGCACAATGGACGATATTGATAATATGATGACAAGAGGTTTAGGTTTACGTCAAGGACCTTTTGCTATGGCAGATAAAATTGGCTTAGATAAAATACTTTTATGGCTTGATGGTATGTATAACGAATATGGCGATTTAAAATACAAATCACATATTTTATTAAAACATAAAGTAAGAGCAAATGAACTTGGTAGAAAAACCCAAAAAGGTTTTTATGAATATGACGAATTAGGTCATAGACTAAACAAACCAAAATGTTGTTAAAAATTAGTAATATATCTAAACATACTTATTACTTAAATTATAATTTTATAAAACGATAATATGAATATATTAGTATTGAACTGTGGAAGTTCATCGATAAAATACCAACTTTTTGATATTGAAAACAAAGTAGTTAAAGCCAAAGGTTTGGTTGATAAAATAGGAATGCAAGGAGCAAGTCTAACAAATACAAGAGACGATAATGACAAGGTTATCTTAGAGGGTGAAATTATTGATCATCAAATAGGTATAGAATATGTACTTGGTGTTCTTACAAGTCAAGAACACGGTAGTATTAAAGAATTATCAGAAATTGATGCTGTAGGACACAGAGTTGTGCATGGTGCCGAAAAATTTAATTCAAGTGTATTAATAACCGATGATGTTATTGCTCAGATGGAAAACTGTGTAGAGCTTGCACCACTTCACAACCCACCAAATTTAAAAGGTATTTATGCAATGAAACAACTATTGCCAGAAGTACCTCAATGTGGTGTTTTTGATACAGCTTTTCATCAAACTATGCCCGCACATTCTTATTTATATGCCCTGCCATATTCGTTATATAAAAAGCATGGCATTCGTCGATATGGTTTTCATGGAGCAAGCCATAGATATGTATCAAAACGTGCATGCGAGATTTTAGGTGTTGATTATAACGAGCAAAATATAATAACTTGTCATTTAGGCAATGGAGCTTCTATTGCAGCTATCAACAAAGGTAAATCTGTTGATACCTCAATGGGTTTAACTCCTGTAGAAGGTTTAATGATGGGAACACGTGTTGGAGATGTTGATGCAGGTGCATTAACATATATAATGGGTAAAGAAGAAATTAGTTATAATCAACTAAATACTCTTGTAAATAAGCATAGTGGTGTGCTTGGTATTTCTGGTGTTTCTTCTGATATGCGAGAAGTTGGTGAAGCTGCTAAAGATGGTAACGAAAGAGCAAAATTAGCTTTAGATATGTATGCCTACCGTGTGAAAAAATATATTGGTTCGTATTCTGCTGTTCTTGGTGGTGCCGATATTATTATATTTACAGGAGGTATAGGCGAAAACGCAGTTAGTATTCGTGAAAACAGCTTAAATAATTTAGAATATATGGGTGTTGAACTAAACAGAGAACTGAATAAAACTGTTTATTCTACCGAAACTATTATAAGTACAGATAATTCAAAAGTTAAAGTAATGGTTATACCTACTGACGAAGAATTAGTTATTGCTCAAGATACTTTTGAAATTATTGAAGGCTAATTTTTGAGTATATAATCATTTTACTCGTAACTTAAACATATAAAAAGCATTGCAATATACACAAAGGTATATCGCAATGCTTTTTAAATTAAATAGGGTCTGCTGATAAACACATAACAAATTGTTATAAAGTCACTTAAAACAGAATATCCCATTGTAAGTGCAAACTTTTTTAAAACATATGTACTTATAAGTTTGCATTTACAAATGTTAAAATCATAGTTTTCAGCAGACCCTAAGTATTAATTAATTTTATTAATTTTTTTAATACCTACTCCATTTTTATATTCAAACTGAACTAAATATGTACCTTGTTTTAACCATTGTAAATCAATAGTTACATTATCTGTTTCAGTTTCTTTTTCCATTAAAACCCTACCTGTTAAATCCATTACTTTTATAGATTTTAATCCTTGTGCATTTATTTGCAATTTTCCTTTTGTAGGATTTGGATATATTGAAATATTATCAACTGATTTAATTTTAATTGCAGTAATAATATCAACAAAAGCACTATCAGAATTTACAGGTCCGCAATCGCCTGTAATTTCACAATAAAAATCTCCCACATCATATGCATTTGATATTGTTAAAACAGATGTATTTGTTCCTGAAATAATACTTCCTCCAACAAGACTTCCATCTGACAAAGCACTACCATTAAAATACCATTGGTATCCCGAAATATTACCACTTGCAACAACTTTTAAAGAACCTGTTCCTCCCATTACAATAGTAGTATCTTCAGGTTGCATAGTTATTACAATTTGAGGATTAACAACAACTGTTGCAATATCAGATGTTACATTTCCGCAATCGCCTGAAACAATACAAGTATATTCTCCTGCATCAGTATTTGTTGCATTTGCAACCGAATATGTATTTGCAACAGAATCTACAATATCAACACCATTTAATTGCCATTGATAAGTTAAATTACTTCCCGATGCAGAAATACTTAAGTTAAGATTTTCGCCAGAACAAATTGTAGTTCCTTCTGGTTGAGTAAGTATTTCTGTTCCTGTACTAATATTATGATTAGCTCCCAAATTATTACGACTTCCATCAGGGTCGTTATAGGCAGGGTCTGGGTCGCCTGCATCTATACAAGGCGAGTTAGATTGTAGATTGTATTCTGTTTCGCTTATTTTACAAAATAGAGGGTCGCTGTTAAAACAACCTGTGCCTGTTTCGTAGGCAGCTTGGTCTATATCGCAATATGTTACATTACAACTAGCTCCATTGGTATTGGCAATAATATCTCCACCAGAATTTTGCCAAAAAATTGTGTTTTTACAAGTACTAGAAACACCTCTGTTATGAATAGCACTTCCGTTTCCTTCATTCTCAATAAAAGTACAATTTGTTACTTCGCCAGTAGAACCAGAACCCCAGTTATAAATACCTCCTCCAAAATTAGAGCTATTAATATTTGCATCTGCTATATTATTAGCAAATAAACTGTATTTAATTATTATTTTTGAATCCCAATTACCAATAGCAGCTCCTGCTCCTGCAATATTGTTATAAAAAATACAAGAGTCAATAAGTATAGAACCTGTACAGAAATAATTAGCTATTCCTGAACCTTGTTTCCCTGCATTATCTTTAAA
>Ga0256845_1003548_pt1 | contig 10504 bp, 6 predicted proteins | sample RiftiametaG_FD_189101 | JGI IMG/M metagenome (GOLD analysis project Ga0256845, IMG submission 189101) | Tube worm associated microbial communities from hydrothermal vent at the East Pacific Rise, Pacific Ocean - Riftia | ecosystem: Host-associated > Annelida > Integument > Unclassified ... | reverse complement strand
GGTTTCCGGTACAATTACAGATCAATCGGGTAGAACATTGACTGGACAAACAACGGATGCATTCTTAATTTCTGTCTCACACATGGATTTACTTTCTGTTGGACTTAATTGTGCATTAGGTGCTTCTATGATGCGCCCTTATCTTCAAGTGTTGAATAAAAATTCGAAATTCGGAGTCAGTGCTCATCCTAATGCGGGATTGCCAAATGAATTTGGTGAATACGATGAGACAGCTGAAATGATGGCAGAACAAATTAAAGTTTACCTCGATGAAAGTTTAGTGAACATTATTGGAGGTTGTTGTGGGACTACGCCAGAACATATTTCTGCAATAGCAGAGTTGACAAAAAAATACCAACCTAGAAAAATTGAAGGACAATGAGCGAAGATAAATACACCTTAAAATTGTCTGGTTTAGAACCATTAATTGTTTCTCCTGAAAGTAATTTTGTGAACATTGGTGAAAGAACGAATGTAACAGGATCGAGAAAATTCCTCCGTTTAATCAAAGATGAATTATACGATGAAGCAATAGCTGTAGCGAGAGAACAGGTTGAAGGTGGAGCGCAAATCATCGATATTAACATGGATGAGGGGATGATTGATGGAAAAGAATCCATGGTTCGCTTCTTGAATTTAATTGCTGCTGAACCAGATATTGCTCGTGTTCCAGTAATGATCGATAGCTCTAAATGGGAGATTATTGAGGCTGGCTTACAATGTCTGCAAGGAAAAGGTATTGTCAATTCAATTTCTTTAAAGGAAGGGAAGGATAAGTTTATAGAATACGCAAAAAAGATTAAACGCTACGGTGCTGCAGTAATTGTGATGGCATTTGATGAAGATGGTCAGGCGGATAGTTATGAACGACGAATTGAAATTTGCGAGAAATCGTATCGAATTTTAGTGGATGAGGTGAAATTTCCTTGTGCAGATATTATTTTCGATCCAAATATTTTCCCTGTTGCAACGGGGATGGAGGAACATAATAACAATGCTCTCGATTTTATACATGCAACGAAATGGATCAGAGAAAATCTTCCTGGAGCACATATAAGTGGAGGAGTGTCCAATATCTCTTTCTCTTTTCGTGGAAATAATGTTGTGCGTGAAGCGATGCATGCAGCATTTCTATACCATGCGATTCAAAATGGAGTGGACATGGGAATCGTTAATCCTTCCTTGTTGGAGATTTACGATGATGTAGAGAAAAATCTTTTGGAAAGAGTAGAAGATGTTTTACTGAACAGGAGAAGTGATGCAACTGATCGATTGCTAGAGTTTGCAGAAACGGTAAAAGGTGAGAAAGGGAAACAACGTGTTGTTGATTTATCTTGGCGAGAAAAAGAAGTACGAGAACGGTTGTCTTATGCTTTAGTGAAAGGGATTACCGAGTTCATTGTCGAAGATACGGAAGAATGTAGATTGACTTTTGATCGCCCCATTGAAGTGATCGAAGGTCCATTAATGAATGGAATGAATACTGTTGGTGATTTATTTGGAAGTGGGAAAATGTTCTTGCCTCAAGTAGTAAAATCTGCACGAGTAATGAAAAAAGCTGTGGCGCATCTTTTACCTTTTATCGAAGAAGAAAAAGGTGGAGGACAACAGTTTTCAGGTAAAATATTAATGGCAACTGTAAAAGGAGATGTGCATGATATTGGGAAAAATATTGTTGGAGTTGTGTTGAGTTGTAACAATTATGAAGTCATTGATTTAGGGGTGATGGTTCCTTTTGAGGATATACTTGCCGAGGCAATAAAACATGATGTAGATGTTATAGGTCTTAGCGGATTAATCACACCTTCATTGGATGAAATGGTTACGGTTGCCAAGGAAATGGAACGAAAAAACATGAATATTCCATTGATGATTGGTGGTGCTACAACTTCCCGTGTGCATACTGCAGTAAAAATTGATGAGCATTTTAAAGCGAATCAAACGGTGCATGTTTTAGATGCTTCTCGTTCGGTTACAGTGGTAGAAAGTTTATTAGGAGACAAAAAAGATGGATTTATTCGCAATATTCAAGAAGAATACGCGAAAGTTAGAGTGCATCATCAAAAAAGTAGAACGAAGAAAATAATGATTTCTTTGGAAGAAGCGCGTAAGAATTCTTTTCAGATTGAATGGAAACAGGACGATATTTCAACGCCTTCATTTTTAGGGAGAAAAGAAATTACTGTTTCAACGAAGGAATTAATTCCATACATAGATTGGACACCTTTTTTCAGGACATGGGAATTGCACGGGAAATACCCCGCTATTTTAACCGATGAAGTGGTTGGAGAACAAGCACAAGACTTGTTTAAAGATGCAAAATCAATGTTGAATGAAATTCTTGAAGAAGATTGGTTAACGCATAAAGGAGTGATCGGTATTTATCCTGCAAATACAATTGGGGATGATGTTGAAATATATAATCCTGAGGATGGAGAAGAGATTCTTTATGTGCAAAAATCTTTGCGCCAGCAAGGTAAAAAAGCTCCTGGAATTCCGAACATTGCCTTGTCTGATTTTATAGCGCCAAAAACTACAAATTTGAAAGATTATATTGGTGCATTTGTCGTGACATCAGGTTTAGGTATTGAAAATAGAATTAAGAATTACGAAGAAAATCACGACGATTATCAATCGATTATGTTAAAAGCTTTGGCAGATCGATTTGCAGAAGCATTTGCTGAATATTTACATGAACAAGTTCGAAAAAAATATTGGGGGTATGCTTCAGGAGAAACTCTGGAGAATGATGAGTTAATCAAAGAATCATACAAAGGGATTCGACCTGCACCTGGGTATCCAGCTTGTCCTGACCATACAGAAAAAATTGGATTGTTTAAATTGTTAGATGCAACGACGTTAACAGGAGTTACATTAACGGACTCTTTAGCAATGTTGCCTGCTTCAAGTGTTTCTGGGTGGTATTTTGCGCACCCTCAATCGAAATATTTTGGATTAGGTAAAATAGCAAAGGACCAAGTGGAAGATATCGCTAAGAGAAAAGGAGTTGAGGTTGAGGAAATGGAAAAATGGTTGGGGAGTGTGATTAATTAATTATTTTGGAGAAATATGTATACTAAAGCGTTTAATGTATTATATTGACGTGTTACCAACAATTGATGAAAAACATGGTTATCATATTTCTATTTCTGTCACTTTTTGCTTGTACAGAGAGTATCTAAATAATAAAACTCCCGAAGAAGTGGCTCAGGCGTGGACGGATAAAACAAGATCATATATTATCAAGTCACATGTTTCAGCAAGTGAAGAAAACTTCAACGAATTTGTAGCAAATACTATTGGTGGTATTGGAATTGACACTACCATCTCTTTGGAATCAGAAGACATTACGACTACTGCAATTGTAGCAAATGATACCCTCAATATCTACATAAAAAAACGCCGAGCTAACGGTATGCTTTGTTTCGATGGTGTCACTGTTAACGGTGCCTTATATGGCACTGCAGAATGGTTCAATGATAATGGAAACTACAAGAGAATTGGTTATTACTACAATAATATTCCATGCGGAAAATGGAAGTATTATTCAAGATCTAACGATATCGACAGTATTGTTGGTCGTGGTAATGATTCTCTTCTATTAAAACTTGGAGAAGAACAGTTTTTACGAAAGCATATAATCAATTCGAATTAAGGATGTTGGTAACACGTGCTAAAAAAAATAGGGCAATGATTATGTCCGGAAAAGCTCTACTTTTCCTAGCACCAAACGTTAACACAAATTAAAAATAACCTTTCGAAATTAAAATGAGTGAAGATAATTTATACTTATTATTCTGTTATTTAATCCAATTTATCACAATGGTAATTTGGATTCGTAGAAGTAAAAACAAAAAAAGAACGGTAATAATTAACCTTTCTGTATTTATAATTTACAATGTATTATTTCACTACAATTTGATTTACAATTCTTCTGGTGGCTCTGGACTTGTTTGGTTTTTTTATTTAATGCTATCATTAGGACTACATTGGTTGATAAATACCGTTGGAATAATTAGAACATTTGTTATTAAATGAAAATAAGAATCAAAAATATTTCAATAATTTTCAACGGGATAGTTTTCTTTTATTCGTCATTAGTTTTACTGCTAATGATACTAGGGAACTAAACATTCCTAACACAACAAATGCGATTGACGATCATTTTGCAGATTTAAAGAACAAACTTAGAAATCATAATGGACTATCTCTGGATAGAAAAATGAAATTTATTGATGCTTTTTTGAAGGTTTAATTCATGAGAATACTACAGCCTAACTTTTGTCTATTAAGCCCATAATGATAATCACAGGAAAGAGTTAACGTTACTCTCGTTACCTCATCCAACGTATCAAAAAACACCTAGAAAAGGAGAACCATCAAAGTTGGTATCAATAAAAGAGTTCTGTTTGTATATGGGTTTAGAAAGGGATGAGGTTGAAGGATGTATTATTGAATAATCAGTTTAGAATTAAAAATAATCGCAGACTCTACATTCAATACTCGAAGAGAATATTCACCTCTAGTAAGATTTCCTCTTTCCAATTTGTAAACCACTTCATTAATTGAATTTTCAACTTTGACTAATTGTCCAAGTGCGTTATATAACTCAATTGAGTAATTTCCTTTGAAGTTCTTTCCAAAATGAATCATTGTGTAATCTTTGAATGGGTTTGGATATATCCTTATTTCTTCAAAGTCCAATTCTTCAATACCCAAACAACCATCAACCATCAATTGCGTCGAGTCTGAATTAGAACATCCATTCAGATCGATATAGTTATAATATATTGTGTGTATTCCAATTCCTGAAATTTGTGGGTCAAACTCGTTTACGTTAATTCCTTGTCCCGAATAAGTTCCCCCTAATGGAGTTTCATTATTAAGAAAAACACTATTTGAATTGATGCATAGAGTATCTTGATTTATCATTCCAATAGAAACCGTTGGCAAAGGAACCAATGAAACTATCTTCTGTAAGATTGAATCGCAACCAACTAAACTTTGAAGAGTATCTAAATAAATTCCTGCTACCGATTGATATTGACCGAATAATAAAACGCTATCACCATCGCAAATAATAATATATTCAGATGACGTGAATTCTGGAGAAATAATTAGTTCTATATTTAAAATTGAATCACAGCCTTCTATACTTTGAAGATTATCCAAATAAATACCTCCAAAGGATTCATGTTGACCGAAGATTAAAACACTATCTCCTTGACATATTTGAATTGTTTCGAAAGTTTCAAAAGATGGCAGGGTAAAAATTTCTTTTGATACAACTGAATCACAACCAACCACACTTTGAAGAGTATCTAAATAAATACCTGCTACCGATTGATATTGACCGAATAATAAAACGCTATCACCCTGACAAATGGTCCCTGGAATTAAATTCTGTAGAGGAATTTCATCAATCACATTCAACGAAATAATTGTGTCATTGCTGCAGAAATTATTAGACGCATTTATATTCAAATTAAAAGTCCCTGACGAATCAGCCAGCCACAAGAAATAATTATCTAAACCTGACTCACCTGATGCAATACTCCAGTCAAGCACTGTAGTGTTCATATCTGGAAAAGCAATAACAGTAGAGTTTTTACAAATTTGTGTATCCATTGTTGTAAAGTCTCCAAAAATGTTCCCACAGTCATACAGCGTGTGAATTTTTGTGTTGGTAATTATAGGTGGATTAAAATCAAAGTAAATTTCGGCAGTATTATAAATACTTGTTCCTATTGGTATTCCTGATTTAATATCAATTCCATATCTAAAAAACCCGTGACTCCCCAGTTCATCGACCGCACTGTCTGGTAACATAATACCATCAAAAGTTAGTGTCATCAATCCATTTTGTTGAACACTAATTTGAACATCATGACTGCTACCGAGTGGAGTTAAAGATAACCAATCCAAATTTACATCAAGTTGATCTTGAATAACAATAACTAGTGCTGTATCATTCCCAGTATTTTGGAAACGAATGGTATATTCTAATTCAGAAGTGTCAGCATCAATAAAACCGAGACTATCTATTCCTATTGGTGACGCCGTTTTGTCATTTGGATCATAAGCACATGAAATAACTTGAACTAAAGAATCTTGAAAATTAGAAACAAAATTACCTACACTATCCGTTACAGAAACATTTATATAACTATATACATAATCTCCAATACTATTAAAATTAGGCATCTGAACCTCGACATTAATAAGCGTGTCTGTGAAATACATTAAGCTGTCAATATGCCAATAAATATTTTGACCAATAATAGAATCTGGTGTTACTGCTGAATTCACATATGAGATACTATCGTCAAGAGTCAAAGTAATAACTCCAGAAGGTAATGATGAACCAACATTCTGGACGTTTACCCAATAATTGGTTGTCGTGTTACACCTTGGAAAAGAACCAATTAATTCAGGATTAACTTCGTAAACAACAGTATCAGGGTATAAGCCAAAATCCAAACTGTCTATAAATAATTGTGAAGAATCAATGTTGACTGTGAAGCTTAATGAATCCGTGACGATTGACCAATATTGAAGATTATCTGGAACGATTTGATACACTCCGTTTGTATCACTGAAATTCATATAGTACTCACCATTTTGATAGGTGTATGTAAAATCACTTTGAGGATTAGATAGAATCTGAATTTGAGTTAATCCAACATCGGTAGAATCATTTATTTGATTTTGATTCATGTCAATGTATACTCGACCCTGAAGTTGAATATCATTGATTAATTGATTTTCAAAGAAATAATGTCCAAAGTCATCCGTGGAACCTAAAACATCCTGATCACCATCACCGTCAATGTCCGCTGTAGTTAGGTAGTTAGAGCCTATAGTATTGGTAATCAGGTGTTGAGGACCGAAACTTCCAGAACCAAGATTCTCAATCCATGATATTTCAGAAAAATCAGTTTGGCAGATAATATCAAGGTCATTATCCAAATCAATGTCAGCAATTGCTAAACTCCATATAGATGAAAAAAAGCCTATAGAATTTAAGATGAAATTTCCACCGCCAAGATTCTCATTCCATATTAAGTAATTACTAGTAATATTAGCGATAATTATGTCTTGATCACCATCATTATCAATGTCAGCAATTTCAAAATAAAAATTGAATCCGGCATTGAAAAGTGTTTGTCGGATACCAAAAGAACCATTCCCTTGATTTTCATACCACCAGATTTGGTGAAGAAAAGCCGATTGGCAAATAATATCATTCAGCCCATCATTATTCATATCCCTTATAATGACTTCTAATGCACCGGTTTCATTTGCAGATAATAATAGTTCTCCGCTAAAAGACATTGCTCCTAAATTTTCGTACCATACTACTTTGTTCCCTCCTATATCAGTACAAACAATATCAAAATCCCCATCATAATCCAAGTCAAAAACTGCAACATCACTGGCTTCGATAGAATCCGAGATGACGATTTCAGTCCCGAAATTTCCACCTCCAAGGTTTGGTAAAATAATTACACTACTGTCTATTGTGAATACAGCCACTATATCAATATCCCCATCGTTGTCAAAATCTCCAAAACTAGCACCAACCTCTTCGGCTTGAATATCCTTGCCTTTAAAAGCAAGTACTTTCTCCTTACTAAATTCCATAGAACCAAGATTCTCATACCAAACGACTTTGCTGTCACGCTTAGAGATAGCCAAAATGTCCTGGTCGCTATCACCATCAAAATCTGCAGCCATTAAATTGAATGGTCCTGCTGGTTCAGATGCAACAAACACTTCATCACTAAAGCTCACTCCTCCTTGATTTTCATAGTAAAAAAGATCATTATCAAAATGCGTTGTTCCAATTATTTCATCATAACCATCACCATTTAAATCCGATACAAATATCGAAGTAGGATTATCTAAATTCTCAGCAACAAGCAGAAGTGTGAAAACTCCACTCCCATTGTTTAAGTATCTATAAATTCCACCATGTGAATTGAACACAACGAAATCCATATATCCATCAAGATTGAAATCTGAAACATTAATATCTGACATACTACTGAGAGTATCAATACTCGTAGGAGGGCCAAAAACACCTGCCCCAATATTCTCCTGCCATGCAGCTATACCATTATAAAGATATACCACATCAAAATCCAAATCCCCATCAATATCTATCGCTGAAACACTTGCAGCTCCTTTAGCATCAGAGGATATAACTTGCTGAGCTCCGAAAATTCCACCTCCAATATTCTCATACCATGAAATCAAACTGTCAGAATACGAAGCACAAAGTATATCCAAATCCAAGTCTCCATCGATATCCTCAGAATAGATTTTTCTTGGATTATCTACCAGATTACTGATAATTTGTTCAGCTCCAAAAGTTCCGGCGCCTAGATTTTCCCACCATACAATCTTGTCATCAGTACTTGAGGCAGAAATAATATCTATATCTAAATCCCCATCCACATCAAACGCATCTATTGTTGAGGCATTTGAAAAATTCGAGCTAATGATTTGTTGTGGGCCAAAGACAGCCCCTCCCAAATTTTCATACCATGCAATTTTGGTGTCATTTTTGGATGCTGAAATAACATCTATATCCAAATCTCCATCCAAATCAATCGCGAATACAACTACAGAAAGATCACATAAGGATGAGATCACTTGTTCTTTACCAAAAACTCCACCTCCAAGATTTTCGAACCATGAAATCTCATTATCATAATTACCAGAAATCAATAAATCATTATCGCCATCTAAATCCAAATCTACCGAATAAGTGTCATTTGGCATTTTTATTTCAGTCGATAATAATGTGAGATCATCATATTGCGAAAATGAAATATTGGATAAAGGTAATATTGAAATCAAACAAAAAAGAAGGTAATAAGAAATTCTCATTTTTATAAGGTTGAACTATTTGTAATAAAACTTATGCAAGTTACAAATAAAAGATTAGGGTTACGTAGTTAGATGTCGAAAAAAAGAAGAACGTAAATAGTTTACGTTGTGTGATAGTTTCTTTGTCCTTTAAATAAAAAAATTCAAGAAAAAATTCGGCACAACAGAACAATGTTTAGATTATCTTTCATCGATAAAATGGTCAGAAGGATATTGTTGTACTAAATGTGAAAACGTTAGTCATCTTAGAGGTAAACAGTATGGTAGCAAGAGATGTAAGAAGTGTGGTTATGACGAATCAGCTACTGCTAACACGATTTTCCATAAATTAAAATTTGGAATTCAAAACGCTTTTGAAATGCTATATGACATTTCAAGTAGCAAAAAAAAAAAGGAGCTAACAGTATTTGGCTAGCAGAACGCTATGGAGTAACGCAGAATACAGCTTGGTTATTTCGTCAAAAAGTACAAGTAGATATGCAAAGTAGTCGTCAACATGAACACCACAAAAAGGAGAACAAGGTGTATGTCTTCAATAATAATCCTGATTTTGTCTTCTGAACTATAAGCTTTTCTTGTCTTACGTTTTAAATCGCTAATTAAAGCACTTGCACTTTTCTTTTTCTTCATCATTTAAGATTTAAAGGTTTATAAAAATAATAATAAAACATCTCTCTTAAATTCAAGTGATGAATAGTTCACTTTTTGCTGACGTTATACACATCGGTGAAGAACCTAGCTTCTTTGATGTTAAAGTATTCACTTTTTCCGCGAATGGTTTCGGTGATGTTGATCGTTATTTTGAATTTATTTCAAATAATGTATATAATGAAATAACAGCAATATTTATTATAGTTGGAGGTCTTTTAACTACTTTTTCAAAAGAAAAAAATGAAGATGAATATATCGCGAAAATTAGACTATCATCACTGAGTTGGGCTGTATTAGTTAATTATATAGTGTTACTATTTGCAATAATATTCATTTATGATTTTTCATTTTTTACCATAATGATATTGAACATGTTTACTACAATTATATTTTTTATTATTCGGTTTAATATTCAATTATATAAATTAAATAAAATGGATTCTGATGAAAAATAGTATTAAAGTTGAACGAGCTAAAAAGAATCTTACTCAGGCTGGTTTAGCAAAGTCAGTTCAAGTGAGTCGGCAAACGATAAATGCAATAGAGTCTGGGAAGTATAATTTGTCTACTATTTTAGCCCTGAAAATAGCAAGTGTATTTAATGTTTCTATAGATGATATTTTTGAATTAGAGGAATATGATTGGGAGAAAAACTAACTTTTAGGTTAAATGGTAAATGAAAACATAGAAAAATTAGTAGAGCATTATTTGAATTTAAGGTTAAATGGAATGGATTTTTCAGCGATTAGAAATGAGTTAAAACAGGAAGGGGTTGATGGTTCAGATATTAAAACAATAATTAATTCAATCGATGATAAAATATTGCATGGAGTTAAAAGTGGAAAAGCTAATTCTGTATCAAATTTAACCAAGTTTGTTGGTATTCTTCTTCTAGTAGGTGGATTAATCGTAACAATTGGGACATACATTGGGTGGATAGATTTAAAAGGACATATTC
>Ga0256845_1003547_pt1 | contig 10506 bp, 7 predicted proteins | sample RiftiametaG_FD_189101 | JGI IMG/M metagenome (GOLD analysis project Ga0256845, IMG submission 189101) | Tube worm associated microbial communities from hydrothermal vent at the East Pacific Rise, Pacific Ocean - Riftia | ecosystem: Host-associated > Annelida > Integument > Unclassified ... | reverse complement strand
TGCCAGTTCCTCGGCGGTGCCCTGAACCGAATGGCACAGGCCTACGATGTTGATGTCAGGGTATTTTGCCGCCATTGCCCAGATGTTAATTGCCATCGGATTGACGTAATTCAGCATCAGCGCATCGGGGCAAACCGCCTGCATATCTTCGCAGATCGACCATAAATGCGGCACGGTGCGCAGGCCGCGCATGATGCCGCCAATACCCAGCGTATCGGCGATAGTCTGGCGCAACCCGTGTTTGTTGGGAATATCAAAATCGGTGATGGTACAAGGATCATAGCCGCCGATCTGGAACGCCACGACCACAAAATCTGCGCCGATCAGCGCATCGCGCTGGTTTAGGTGCGTGGTTATTATTGCAGGCGCATCCAGCGCTGCGACCATCTTGTTGGCGACCAATTTGGATTCTGCCAAACGGTCTGCGTCAATGTCCATTAGCGCAATTTCTGCACCAGCCAGTGACGGGTAATGCAATACATCCCCGATGATATTTTTCATGAATATCATCGATCCGGCTCCGATAAAGGCGATTTTTAAAGTCATAGAATTTCCTATTTAACCGCCCCGAGCGTCAGCCCGGCGATAAAGTGTTTTTGCATCAAAAAGAACATCAGCACAGGGGGCATTGCCGCAACAATCGCCCCGGCCGAAACCAGATGCCACGCGGCAACCCATTGACCGTTAAGCGAATAAAGCCCCGCCGTCACTGGTTGGGTATCTGCGCCTTGGGTCAATACCAGCGCCCAGAAATAATCGTTCCAGATAAAGGTAAACACCAGCACCGACAGCGCCGCCATGGCCGGACGCATCAGCGGCAGGACCACATACCAGAATATCCGGATTTCCGATACGCCCTCAACCCGCGCCGCCTCTATCAATTCAGGTGGCAGGGCTTTGATGAAGTTGCGCATAAATAGCGTACAAAAACCGGTTTGAAAGGCGACATGAAACAACACCAACCCAGCAGAGGTATTATAAAGCCCAAGGTTTAGCGTCAGGTCACGCACCGGAACCATCAAGATTTGAAAGGGTACAAAATTACCGGCGATAAACATGAAAAATATCAGTATATTCCCCCGGAATTTATAAACCCCCAGCGCAAATCCCGTCATCGAGGATAAAGCAATCACGCCGATTACGGTTGGGATTGTAACCTTGAAGCTGTTGAAAATGTACTTGGCAATGGGCGAATTTGTGAAAACTGCTGTGTAATTCTCAACCATGTTGAACGAGGTCGGCCACCCCCAGTAATTGCCCGCCGTTAAGTCTCCCGCTGAACGAATAGAGGTCAGCGCCACAGCAATCAGCGGCAGTAACCAGACGATCAGGGCAAAGGGCAGGGCGACACGATAAAGATTGCGGGTGACGCGGCTGGTTTTCTCGATGGGTGTTGGAAACATGCTACTGGCCCCTCTCGTCACGGTACATTTTGTAAAGGAACACTGTGATATAGATCATCATGATGGCAAACAGCACCACGGCAATGGCTGCGCCGTACCCCATGCGGAAACCGTATTCGGAAAATGCTTTTTCATACATGTAAAAGGCCAGCACCCGAGAGCTGCCCCACGGGCCACCATCGGTCATGATCGACACCAGATCAAATGAGCGCAACGCCCCGATCACGGTGACCACCATGGCAATAAAGGTTGCCGGTTTCAGTTGTGGCAAGATCACATACCACAGCATGCGCCAGCCCTTTGCATTGTCCAACCGCGCGGCCTCAATCTGTTCGGGGTCAACCGCGTTCAGGCCGGTCAAGTACAGGATCATGCAATACGCAGTTTGGGGCCACAGGCCGGCAGCAATAATGCCATAGGTCGCATAGCGCTCATCGGCCATGATCGCGATGGGGTCAAAACCAAAGCTGGTGATCACCACATTCAGCAACCCGAAATTCGGATCGTAAAACCATGTGAAAACAAGGCCAACTACGACTTGGGAAATAACAAAAGGAAAGAAAAACATGGATTTGTAAATGCGAATGCCTCGGACCGTCTGATTCAGAAACAATGCAACAAACAGGCCCGCAGGGATTGCTAACAAATATAGTACCAGCCAGATTACGTTGTTTTTAAGCGAGGTATAAAACGCCCTGTCGTCCATCAGTTCAACATAGTTGGCGAGGCCAATGTATTCTTTAGTGCCCATGCCATCCCATTTATACAGAGACAGGCTCATGGATTGGAAAATCGGGATAATTACATATAGCAGAAACATAAAAATGCCGGGGGCAAGGAAAAGCCACGGTGCAATGCGAAGCTGCCGTTCCTTCCAGTATCGTGAAATGCGTGCCATTTGGCTGGCCTCCGGTTCTTTTTGGTATGGTATTCCCCGACAGGGCCGGGGAATACCATATTTTAGATGTCACCAAGACTATTGATAAATACGTTGGCGCGCAGCTTCTAGACGATCAAGGATGTCGTCAAGACGTTCAGGCTTCACCATGAACTCCTGAAAACCTTCCATGCCGATTTTCGCCATTTCAGCGGTTGTATCACGGTCAAAGAATTGTGCGATACCGGCGGTAGTGCCGTTCAGCATTTCGAAACCTGCTTGCAGGAACACGTCATCCGAAACAGATGAATTGGAGTTCACAGGCAGTTGGCCCAGCTCAGCGCCCATGGCTGTTTGCACGTCTGCACGGGCAAGATAGGCCAAGAAACGCCGCGCGTCTTCCGGGTTTTTCGCACCCGAAGTCATGTGCAACGTGTCGGTTGGTGCTTCTTCAGAAAGCGGGATACCGGCAGTGATTTCCGGGAATTGGAAAAACCCGAGCTGATCGTCGGTCAAGCCAGCTTGACGCAGGGGGTCAACCGCAAAGTTACCCATGATATACATGGCGGCATCACCGTTAACCATTGCGGGCAGCGCATCCTGCCAGCCATAAGCTGCGTGATTTTCGATAAAGAAATCCGCATCCAGCAGTTCTTGCCAATGGGCCATGGTTGCGCGCACGCGGTCATCGGTCCAAGGAATTTCACCACTGGTCAAAGCCATGTGGAATTCGAAACCGTTGGTGCGCATGTTCAGATAATCAAACACACCGCCAGCAGTCCAAAGGAATTTGGTGCCGATGGTGATCGGTGTCACATCATTTTCGTTCAGGGTCGCGCCCGCTGCTAGGAATTCTTCCCAGTTTGTGGGAACAGCGATACCAAGGTCTTCGAAGATGTCTTTGCGATAATAAACACCCCATTGGTAATACGTGTATGGCACACCCCAGTAATGGCCGTCAGCCGACATAGAGCCAGCCGAAGCGCCGAAATCTTCGACCATATTGTTGTCTTCCCAAACGCTGTCAACTTCGGCAAACAGACCGGCATTCACAAATGGCATCATGCGATTGCCCGCATACCACGTCACCAAATCAGGCGCGTCAGCTGTCAGGAAATTGCGGATCGAGGATTTGAAACCCTCATGGTCAAACAGGTTCCAGGTCACGGTGACATCGGGGTTTTCAGCCTCGAAACCCGCAATTAGCAATTCAAACGCTGCTTTTGGTGCCGGGTCGGATGTGTCGGTGTTGATCACCAGTTCTCCAGCAAAGGCAGAGGCGCCCATTACTGCACTTGCTGCCATAGCGACAAGATTTTTGTGGATAAAATTACTCATTGACTTCCTCGCTGTTAAGTTCCAGATAGTGAAACATGGTTTTAATTATTGAAAACTTACACAGGGTGATTTAGGGATGTCAACACAAAGATTCGAAAAGCAGGGTTGGATGGACCAGTGAGCGCAGAAGATAAACAAGACGGAACCGTCGGCAAAGCGCTGAGCGTATTGGACGAAATTGCGTCCAAGGGCCGGCCTATGCGGTTTGTTGAAATGCTGGCTGGCAGCAAATACCCCAAGGCCACATTGTATCGTTTGCTGCAAACTTTAACGAATCAGGGCATGTTGGCATATGATCCTGATCGCCAGACTTACAGCCTAGGCGTGCGGTTGGTGCGGCTTGCGCATGCGGCTTGGCAGCAAAGCTCTCTGGCACCTATTGCGCGGCGGCATATTGATCTGCTCTCGGGGAATATTGGTAAAACGGTGCATCTGGCACAGCTTGATGGGGGGCAGGTTCTTTATGTTGATAAACGCAACGCTGCCAACCCCATTGAAATGTTCTCTCAGGCGGGCAAAGTCGGCCCGGGTTATTGCACCGGCGTTGGAAAAGCCATGTTGGCTTTTCTGCCCAAAGCCCAGCAGGACCGCGCGATTAGCCAGCAAGCATTTCACAGCTATACCGCGCATACCCTGACCACACCTGAACAATTGCGCAGTGATCTGGCCAGCATAAAAACTGCTGGCGTCGCCTTTGACCGTGAAGAGCACGAACCACAAATCATCTGTATCGCGGCCCCTATCCTGTCGCTTTCGGGGCGAGTTATTGGCGGGCTGTCCGTGACCAGCTCAACCCTGCGCCACTCCATGGCAGACCTGGAAGCGTTAAAACCCGCGCTGCTCGAAACCGCAAAAAACATAGGGGAGGATGCCGAGCATTGGCACTTTCCCGACAAAAATCCATAAGGAAACAATATGTCTGGCGTAACCCTCACGAATGTCACCAAGAGTTTTGAATCTTTGCAGGTCGTTCAGGGCATTGACCTGACCATTGAAGACGGCGAATTTTGCGTTTTCGTTGGCCCGTCGGGCTGCGGAAAATCAACCTTGCTGCGGATGGTGGCCGGGCTTGAGGATGTTAGCGGCGGGGAAATTAGCATCGGCGCGCGCGATGTTACCAATGTGGCACCGTCTGATCGTGGTGTGGCGATGGTGTTCCAGACCTATGCGCTTTATCCGCATATGACCGTGGAGCAAAACATGGGCTTTGGTTTAAAAATGAACAAAGTTCCCAAAGCCGAAGTTGCCAAAAAAGTTAATGCCGCGGCAGCAGTTTTGCAGCTTGGGCCTTATCTCAAACGCAAACCAAAAGCCCTGTCAGGCGGGCAACGCCAACGGGTGGCTATTGGCCGTGCCATTGTGCGTGGCCCCGAGGTGTTTTTGTTTGATGAACCATTGTCCAATCTCGACGCTGAATTGCGTGTGGAAATGCGCGTTGAGATCGCCCGCCTGCACAAGGAAATCGGCGCGACGATGATTTACGTAACCCATGATCAGGTTGAGGCCATGACATTGGCTGATAAAATCGTGGTGCTGCGCGACGGGCGCATAGAACAGGTTGGCGCGCCGCTGGAACTGTATAAAAACCCCGACAATCAGTTTGTCGCCGGTTTTATCGGCTCACCGGCAATGAATTTTATGGATGGTGTTGCGAAAGATGGCCAGATTAACGCTGATTTGCTGTCGGGGCATGAAATACCAACACAGCTTTCTGATGGAACCAAGGTCACCATAGGTTTACGCCCGCAAAAGCTGAGCATTGACCCGATGGGCGATGATTTTACCGTTGATATTACCGAAAACCTTGGCGGTGTATCTTATGTTTACCTAAGCGGTCCGGGCGGCGTCCGCGTTGTTGTAGAATCCGGCGAAGACGAATCGGCAAAGTCAGGCTCCAAAGTTGGTATCAGTTTTGTTCCCGCAGACGCCTTGTTTTTCGACGCTGCAACCGGCGCACGCCTTCGCTGATATGACGCTATTGGAGGCGTGGTAATTTTGGAACTAGCGCCGGAACTGGGCGCGCGATTGCCCGGCTTGAGCGTGGTGAAATACTGATCTTGCACCTCTGATCAGGTGACAAAAGCACAGGTCCATTTGCCATATCTAACGCTTCGGGAGGTGCCGAAATGAAGTTTCTACCAATGATGTTCGACTAACCAGGGCATTGCGCCTAATTGCGCCAAGTCTGGTTGAATTCCTCATCAAACCACAATTCTGCGTCAGTATCGGCACCGCGAACTGATCGAAAATTGAAGTAATGTCCGTAGCCTTTACTCTCTGTCCAAGACTTGAATTCAGCATAACTTGGCATCGTATCGGGCTTTCGCGAGATGCTTTGCTCCTCGCTCCATTTGCCGAAAAGATGTCTGATGGCGGATTCTGCTGCTGCCTTTTTCATATTGATCCTTTGATGCCGGTGTTTGTTATGAAAATAAATATGGTGGTGATCACCGTGACAAATCCAGCACAAATACGCCAATACGACCACCCAACTCTTTTGGTAACGATTGCTCGACCTTCAGTTGGAGATCATTGGCGCAGGAGATCAAAGTATTCTTGCGGCCAGCGACTTTTTCTTCCGCTCCGAACCACAAAACCAGATAGATGCCCTGCTGATTGGCGTTGGGGTGTATTGAATATTGATCGAATAGTTGTGTTTCAGCTGCCGAATAGAGCTCCGGGTTCCATTGTCCCTTCACTTCAACGGGCAGCATTATGCGTTTGCCAGCCACCATTGTTGACACCGTGAAGTCGCAGCGTTTTGCATCCTTCAATTGATGTTCAATTACGTCGAAAAAGTTGAGCGCCTGAAGTTTTGACCTAAGCAGAGTAACAATACGTTTGGTCGATGCGTTTTCCATTAAGTGGGTATTATTCTCGTAAAAGAAATCCAGCATATCAAGATCACTTCCGCGGATATCTTTCTGAAGGTTTTCAAATAGTTCTAACAACAAAATGCGCATTTGTTCTACGTTTACGACCCCACCTTGGTCGAACAACAATACGACGGTTTCAGGATTTGGTGGCTCAGAATCCAGATGTGCATTTTTGCGCATCAAGAAAGCGCGAATGCTCCGCAAGTCTGAATCAAACCCCGAAAACCGCGGATCGGCTTGCAGAAAATCCAGCACTGGAATAGCTGTTGCAGGATGATCGCGACTGATAGCCCAGATTACGTTGGTCAGGTATCTGTATGCCGTTTCTGCTTTCGGACTGCCTGTCCCCCAGCCATTTGGCAGTGGAACTTTTGGCCACACCTCAACAAAGGCCTCAAGAATTTTCCGGACTTTTCTGGCTGTTAGTTCGGGCCAGCCCGTCTCGCTTCCCTCCCGCCTCGGGCCCAAGTGCTTCTCCAGGGCAAAAACCATATTGGCATCTTCTGATAACCATCTCCAAACCCCGAGTGTATCTTCTTCAACAAAGTAAAAATACCTCAAAAACCAAAACGTTCTTGGGTCTTGCCGAGGGTGCGGCCCATATGTTTGAAGTAATACCGAACACCTTTGACATATCAGTTCACACAATGCCGGCCGATCTCCATACTTGGCAACCATATCAAACAGGCTACGGACTACATTGTCGCCTAATAAAGGAAAGCGTGTCAGCCACTCCAGCGGCAATGTAGCCCTGAGTTCTTGAAATTCCGGCTCATGATCCAGCAAGCTTGCATCGGCAAATTGACTCAGCTTCAGCTGAGGTTCGATAAGGTCCCGGGCATATTGTTCGCGATCTCCGTCGGTGATGAACAAACGATGGTTGATTTCAGTCTTGAAGCGCGCGACTTCGTCTTTTGATATTGCTTGATATCCTCCGATATCGAACTTTACGACCTTAAGGATGGTTCTATCGACCTTACGCAGATGCCCAACTGCACGGTATTCGGCTAAACAGGCAGCATGGAAAATACGGGCTGTCTGGCTTTTTTCGTGTAGCCCCAGCTGTTTTAGCGTAGGAATATGATCTGCCTGACCGGTGATGCTATTTCGCAGGGATTTCTCTACATCGATTTTTCCTTCAAACTCGCCGGCTAAACGATCTGGCTCAACCAGGTAATGGTGTGCCATTAAGTTTAGCCACCCCCAGTATTTACCATTTTCAATCTGGAGCTTATCTTCGTGAAGAGATCGGCGATTACGCACCGCGATTTTCCGGTCACGCCGCCTCCACCGGTTTTTAGATCGTGACCTTTGAGTTCGTGCCTTCTGCCAATGCGTTTCCCAAACTCTATTCTTTTCTGCCCAAACAACCATGAAGGAAGGCTTTTCCTTCGCTTGCTTTCGCATATGTCTGCGCAATGCATCGGGGCCACGCTTTTCAGGTCCGTTATAATACTTATGGCTCGACAGGAATATTGCCCAAAGGTTAACATTGTCGGCTTTGAAAGCAATATCGGTCATTGCGCATTGATCGTTAGGCCAGAAGCCAACACCAGAGTGAGCAGACCAACCGAGAACATTCAGATAAACGTCCCAAATCTCGTCCCGATCTGTCAAACTACCCATAACATGCTGCTGGATACATTGGCGCAGGGCGTGGTCTTCGTGTAAAGCGCGGACTGCTACGCTGTCTTTCGATCCTTTTTGATTATGATAATTCAGGTTCTTGATCCAATTCCATATTTGAACGGGATCGTGGTTTTCTGGCTGCAATTCGAAGTACTTATCCAGCAGCGCGCCCACGGTCTTGCTAACATTGTCTCGACAATGACATTCATGGGCAGCATTCGCCCCGCATGTGCATGTAAGCCCATGAGTAAATTGATCCAGAAGCCATTTTACAGTAGCGAGCGTCAATTCCCGGATAACCATTTTCAAAGCGTAAGACCTGTCAAAATCCTTTGGCAGCTTTTGGATGTTGCCTCGCAGCAGTGACAGTATCCGATCAAATTCGAACTGTTCTGGACCGATGTCCATGCAGAGTTCGGCTGCAATCCGCAGCGCATGACTATCTCCCGCCTTGATCAGTTCATCAAAGTCAGACTTGTGATCATGATCTTTTACCGAGGCTAACCGCATTTGTGCGCGCACCCGAATTCCCTCGGGGACATCATTGGACAGCATCAACCCCCGCAACGTAGGCACTAATGTTTCATTCGCTGGAGATCCATCGAGCAATTCCAGCAGTAACATGCGAAGCTCTTCGTCACCGCCTCGTGTCTCTAAAATAGAGCTGACCGTCTGAAGAACATCTGCAGTAAAAAAACCCGACGCACTAAAACTACGCCAAAGATCACTTCGGCGAAAATACGGGTCGTTTGCTTCAAGTCGTTGCAGGCCCTCCAGTATCCGCTGCTTTGAGCGCGCTGATAATAAGGACGGATCACCATTGCCCAAGATCGCGTAGGGGTCGATATCAATAGCCGCGTCCTGCATAGCTTGAGTGCCCAGAGCTGCCAGCCATCCCAATAGTCCCCGCAATTCATTCCGTGCAACTCCGTTGGGAGCGACAATGGACAGACATTGGCGGATTGAGAAGGTATTGGCCGGGTTATCAATATGCTGGAGAAGGTATCGAGCAGCGCAATATTCGGCGACAATTCTGTGAACAGGCTCATGCTGACCAGCGTCACTAGCAGGTTTGAACAGCTTTGTATCCAAAAGGGAAGGCAGCTTTGCGTCAGTAATGCCCAGATCACCCAGGTTGGGAAATTTCTTATCATCCAGCTGGCCCGCAACGGACACGCCCACAGCACCGGATAATAACAGCTTGGCGAAGACCTCGTCAGCCCATGCAATCCTTTGAAGCCGTGTTGGTGCGCCTTTTTGTGGAATTGCAGGATTGGCTTCATGCCCCAGATATTTGACGGCATCCTCAAAAATGGCCTGTCGTGTAGTAAAGACCCGCCCGCTCTCGATATATGCGGCGGCAAACAGCTTCAGGAACTCCGGGTTGCCCAAAAGCGAGCCAAGGTCGAACCGGTAGACTTGCTTGGCGAACGCCTCAAAATCGTCATCGGGCAGTTCATGGTTGAACAGGACTCGTTGCTCTGGCTCAGAAAGGGAAAGCAGACGAACGATAACAGGTTCAATGCCAAGCACAGATTTAACCAATTGTGTCTGAGCTTCTTCCCACTCACCTGATCGACAGGATAGAACAACGCGATCTGCACCCGTTGCGCGCACTTTCATGAGTAATGTCGTAATATCATAGGATCCAATGCGTGCGACTTCGTCCAACGCATCAATAATCAGGCACTCAGCAGAACCTGTTTCAAAGAAGCAACTGGCCCTTGTCACAGCTGCTCCAAACTTTCGCCCCAGGTTGGCAAGCAATGCTGATTTTCCGCCTCCCGGTTCGGCCAGGACAACAACAACGCCGGCTTCATTCAGAAGCTTATCCTCCGGAAATGGTTGATTACCGGCATGTAGGGTGCGTGGGATATGGAAAATACTACTCATTTATCCCAACTATAGTCTACGGGTGAGACCCGCGCTACTGCGTAACCTCCAAAATCAAATACTGATGACTATTTTTTATAATTTTAGAAACAAGGCGGCACTGATCTTAACGAGTCACGCTCTCGCGTGAATTCTGTCTAACCTTACAATTTCTCAAGCCACAATCCTGGATGCAAGTGCGCTTGAGACAGCTGAACGAGCACTCATCCCTGAACCGAAAAGTGTCCGGGCGCGCATCGCTAAAGTATGTGCGCAGGAATTGAGCTACTAGAGCCGGAATTTTCGGCAAGTACATGGTCTCACAAAGATATTTTCAGGGTAACGAACAATTTTGAACGCATTTCCGGTATGCTGAAGGTCACCGGGCGTTAGTCGTATATTTGTCGTTGAACGTCGTTGAGGTGGGAAATGGAAATCATTGATAACTGGAATATGGCCTAACCGGCCCGAAGCTGTGTAGTTGACTAGGGTGTGGACTCAATTGCACCAT
>Ga0256845_1003546_pt1 | contig 10510 bp, 7 predicted proteins | sample RiftiametaG_FD_189101 | JGI IMG/M metagenome (GOLD analysis project Ga0256845, IMG submission 189101) | Tube worm associated microbial communities from hydrothermal vent at the East Pacific Rise, Pacific Ocean - Riftia | ecosystem: Host-associated > Annelida > Integument > Unclassified ... | reverse complement strand
TGAGTGTTTCTAGTCGTTTTTTAATGGATGTGTTATTGGAATCTTCAAGCTTTTGGGTGATTTTGGCTCGGATCGGGTTTAAATCCACATAAGCCATACAGGAAAAAACAGCGGCTTCATCGAGAAGCGCTTGAGTGTTGATAAATAGACTGCTTCATAAAACAATAAAGGGGTCTGTTTTACTACAAAATACTCTTTTTCAGTAAGTATCAAACTCGGTTCAATAAATTATTGCAAAGCTATATGGATGCTCAAATATCACCTGTTACGGTGGTTCTGTCTATTGAATGTCGAATGCTCTCTGTTTCTCGAATACCTTGAAGACATTGCTCAACATATTGAATTAACTTTTATTATTAAAAAACTATCGGCTAAAATGGTTATCAATTTTTCAAAATGATACTTCAGTAACATTTATTGAATGAGATAATGCTAAATTAAAGGCTCTTGAATACATAATTTAAGTTATTTAATCCCAATATTCATCAATATATTGTCACAATTTTTAAAATTATGGCAATGATACTATTGGTAAAAAGCCAATTATAAGCTATAGTTAGCGCAATATTATAAAGAAAGTTCTTAAGACAACCGCGTAACTACATGGAAAAAATGAATATTTTAATAATAAATGCTCATTAGGATTAATCGTATGCTTGCTAAAAAAATAATGATCTCGACTCTTTTTGCTGTTTTATCTGGTAGCGTTTTTGCTGTTGGTTTAGGAAGCATTAATAATACTTCTGGTTTGAATCAACCTTTAAAAGCTGAAATTCCTTTGCTTTCTTCGGGTGATTTAGCTGAATATGAAGTGATAGCTTCACTGGCGAGTAATAGCGAATTTGAAAAAATAGGTATCGAAAAAGTATTCTTTTTAAATAGCTTAAAATTTAAAACTGTTAGGGATGATAATAACCAAATTGTTATTCATGTCACTAGCAGAAAAGCCGTAAAAGAACCTTTTTTAAATTTTGTTGTTGAGCTTAACTGGCCAAACGGTCGTATTTTAAGGGAGTATACTTTATTACTTGATCCTCCCGTTTTCGAAAAAAAAACTTCATCAACCATTAACCAATCAACAACTCAATCAACTTCTTCTTCAGTAACGACTTCGCAATATCAACAGGCTCCTCAAAACGCGGCTTACGATGGAGGGAATGATACTTATCAGCAAGAAAGCTATCTTTCTTCTAGTCAATATGGCCCAGTAAAAAATACTGACACGCTTTGGAGCATTGCATCAAAAGTTAGACCAAGTCGTTCGGTTAGTATTCATCAAACTTTAGTGGCTATTTATCGAGCAAATCCTGACGCTTTTTTTAAAGGCAATATAAACAACTTATTAAAAGGGAAAATTTTAGAGATCCCGACTGAATCGACTATTCAAGGTGTTCCTCAACGTGCAGCATTACAAGACGTTGTTATGCAAAATCGCCAATGGCGCTCTGGAGGTGCTCGTAAAATTGTTGATCGAACGGCTAAAAAAACAAGTCATAAGATCCAATCAGGTGGTTCACGTTTAAGTTTATCTACGGCGGATCAAAGCGGAGAAGCTGATGGATATGGTTCTGATGCAAGTGAACTAAATAATGTAAAAAACGAATTAATCCGTACTCAAGAAGAATCAGCAACCTTACAAGCTGAAAATGAAGCATTAAGATCTCGATTAGCTGAAATTCTAAAAAAAGCAGAAAAAGTCAATAAATCTGTTGGGATTAATGTAGAAGATACTGAAATGGCGGCTTTAGCTCAAGGCTTAGGTAAACAAGATCCTGATTCTGATGATTCTTATGCGGATGATGATGCTACGGATAGTGCGACTGAGCAAGACTCAAGCATTGAAGAAATATCACAAGATGAAAATTTAGCGGATGATGAAAACGTATTTGCTGATGACGCTGAAAATCTAGTGGTTGATGATGATGAAACTACCATTACAACGGATCAAACCGATACAAAAGAAATTGCAGAGGTTAAAAAAGAATCTACAGCTCCAAGTCTGTTTAAATCAAAAAAAGAGAAAGGTTTTTTTGATGAAATATTAAATAGTGGTGCTTTGCTTTGGGCGAGTATTGCGGGCATTATTGCCATTTTGCTGATGGTCGTTTTTTGGCGTATGAAAAAACGTATGGAAGACGATGAGTTTCAAGATGAGCTTGTTGCCTCTGCTGGTGCCGGTTCTATGGATACAACTGAAACATTTGAGTTGCCAGATGTTGGTGATGATATGTTAGTCGAACTTGATATGGATGAAGATTCTGAGGATGCTAATAATAGTGATGAATCTTTTGATCCGCTAGGTGAAGCGGATATTTATATTGCTTATGGTAAGCATGATCAAGCTGAAAACATCTTGTTAGATGCGATTGAAGAAAACCCAGTAAGAGCGGATCTTAAAGTTAAATTAATGGAATGTTATGCTCAAAGTGATTCAAAAGAAAAGTTTGAAGCTTTAGAGGCAGAAGTTTTAGAAAGTATTGATGCTGATGAGTGGCTAGAACAAATCAAGGAATTAAAAGCAAATACTTGGGCTGATAGTGAGATTGAATCAGATGACTTGCCATCGACTGAAGATATTTTTGGTGAGACCGATGATGAGTTAGATATTGATTTTGATGATGTTGATAGTTCTGAAACAGAAGATGATGCGCTTGAACTCGATACACTTGATGAAATTGAAAGCTCGTTAGATGATTCGGCAGAGCCGTCAGAAAATTCAGATGATTTATCTGGGCTGGATGAGTTAGATAATATTGAAGAAGATTTTTCTATAGATGACGATATTTCCGATACCGATGAAATTTCTGAAGTCGATGATGTGTTAGAGTTAGACACTATAGATGCCGATGATACAAACACAGATACCCTTGATGATTCGGATGAATCTTCTCTTGATATAGACAATGATTTTTCTTTTGATGAAGAAGACGATGGTGAATTTGATGAAAATTTTGCTGATGATAGCGATGAGATCGCGACCAAACTTGATTTGGCAAGAGCTTATGTCGATATGGGGGATTCTGAAGGGGCAAAAGAAATTCTTCAAGAAGTTGTTGCTGAAGGTAACGACGAACAAAAACAAGAAGCTCAATCTTTAATCGATAAAGCCGATTAAATAAAAAGGCGTGTTTATTAGAGACTAAAAGGCGGCTTGACCGCCTTTTTTAATGCATTAAACTTTAATTGCTAGGAGTTATTATGCGAATTGCATTAGGCATAGAATATTCTGGAGAAAGTTATTGTGGTTGGCAATCACAAAAAAATTCACCATCGGTTCAACAAACAGTTGAAATTGTATTAAGTAAAATAGCCAACCAACCGATTAAATTATTTTGTGCAGGTAGAACCGATACTGGCGTTCACGCTACTTTTCAGGTTGCTCATTTTGATATAACGGTTGACCGACCGATGTCAGCTTGGTTGCGTGGCGCCAATAATACTTTACCTCAAGATGTCTCGATTATTTGGGCTCAGCAAGTTAATGAAGACTTTCATGCTCGTTTTAGCGCTGTGAGTAGACGTTACCGATATATTATTCAAAACAGTGAACATCCACCAGCTATTTTAGCGAATAAAGTGAGTTGGTACCGTAGAAGGTTAAATGCAGAATCAATGCATCTTGGTGCCCAATATTTATTAGGAAAACAAGATTTTAAATCATTTCAAGCCTCATCCTGCCAAGCAAATACCTCTATTCGTACTATTGGTTCTGCTCAGGTAAAGCAACATAACCAACTGATTTTTATTGATATTGAAGCCAATGCCTTTTTGCATCATATGATTAGAAATATTGTTGGAGCTCTATTAAAGGTAGGGGATGGTTGCGAACAGCCCCATTATATCGAAAAGATTATCGCCTTCAAAGATAGAACAAAAGCTCCAGATACGGCTAAGCCTCATGGTTTATATTTGGTTGGCGTTGGTTACCCAGAAGAGTTTCATATACCAAAAGCAATTATAGCTCCGTTAAACCACTCTATGAGTTAAGAATTATAGAACGTATAGGTAGAAATGTTTTCAGCATTGTCTATCCTATTTGCTAACAGTGAATAGAACTGCATTACTAAATAATGATAGAATAGACAACTGAACTAAAATTGATTGATGAAGAGAATTTAGAATGAGTTGGTTTGAACGAATTATTCCAAAAAGAAATACCTCGGTTGCTGATAGAAGAAACAGTGTTCCAGAAGGCGTTTGGTCTAAATGTAAAAATTGTGATGCAGCGATTTATCGAGCTGAATTAGAGCGTTCACTGGAAGTTTGTCATAAATGTTCTTTCCATATGAGGATCGGAGCTCGAAAAAGATTGGAAAAGTTTCTTGATGAAGGTGTTAAAACGGAATTAGGAGCTGATTTAAAACCAACGGATATTTTAAAATTTAAAGACTCAAAACGCTATAAAGATCGTATCGTTGCTGCACAAAAAGGAAGCGGTGAAAATGATGCTATGGTCGTTCTTGAAGGGCAATTAAAAGGAATTCCTGTTGTTGCATGCTCATTTGAATTTAACTTTATGGCTGGCTCAATGGCTTCTGTTGTTGGTGAAAAATTTGTTCGGGCGGTTAATCAATGCCTAAAAGATAATAAACCATTAGTTTGTTTTTCTGTTTCTGGTGGAGCAAGAATGCAAGAAGCATTGACTTCATTATTTCAAATGGCAAAAACAAGTGCCGCCTTAGCCAGACTTTCTAGCAAGGGATTACCATTTATTTCTGTTTTAACGGATCCAACTATGGGGGGAGTCTCTGCAAGTTTGGCGATGTTAGGTGATGTTAATATTGGTGAACCTAATGCATTAATCGGTTTTGCTGGTCCTCGAGTCATTGAACAGACGGTAAGAGAAACATTACCAGCAGGATTTCAGCGCAGTGAATTTTTACTTGATCATGGAGCTATCGACATGATTGTTGACCGCCGTGATATGAGAGACAAAATCGCTTCATTATTAGCTAAAATGATGAATGTTGAAGCCGCATAACTGGCGACTTCTTTATTAATAAATCTAAAACTTAAATTAATGAGCCTGCGGCATGACCTGATGCCCAGGCCCATTGAAAATTGTAACCGCCTAAATGTCCTGTGACATCTAGTACCTCGCCAATCATGTAAAGCTTTTCTTGTTTTAATGACTCAAAGTTTTTCGAAGATATTTCGTCTGTATTAACCCCACCAATGGTTACTTCTGCAACTTTATAACCTTGTAACCCGTCTGGATACAGTGTCCAGCTGGTGAGAAGCACTTCAATTTGATTAAGTTGGCTGATTTCTAGCTGTTTTAATTTATGATTAAAACCAATGTCTTGACATAAAAAATCGGACATTGCATGGCTAAAATGTGTTGATAGTAGTGTTTTTAATTGAATCTCTGGGCGTTGTTTTTTGTTTTGTAATAACCATTCTGCAACATCAATATTGGGTAATAAATTAATAATTATTGCGTCACCGGGTTTCCAATAACTGGATATTTGTAATATCGATGGCCCACTTAATCCCTTATGAGTAAATAATAGGGAATCAGAAAATTGTTGCCCATTACAACTAATTGCAACATATTGAGAATTACCTGGAAGTGCTTTTGTTTTATTTAACCACTTTTGACTCATTATTAAAGGTGATAGAGCAGGCGATGTTGGAACAATGTTATGACCAAATTGCTTGGCTATTTCATAACCAAAGCTTGATGCGCCCATTGTGGGAATTGATAAGCCGCCAGTAGCAATAACTAGAGACTCACACTGAAATTTGCATGTAGACGTTTTAATAATAAATTCTGAATCGATTTTTTCTATTTTTTCAATGCTCGTGTTTAATTGAATATCAACACAATGTTTATCACACTCAGCTATCAACATATCTCGTATTTCTTTAGCGCTTTTTGAGCAAAACAGTTGCCCAAGGCCTTTATCAAAGTATTCAATTCCGTAACTTTCTACTAGTGCAATAAAATCCCACTGAGTGTAGCGACTTAAAGCTGATTTACAAAAATGAGGATTGGCGCATAAATAGTTTTCAGGTTCTATAGAATAATTAGTAAAATTGCAGCGGCCACCACCAGACATTAGAATTTTTTTACCAATTTTATTGGCATGATCGATAATTAATACTTTTTTACCGCGTTTTGCTGCGGTTATTGCACACATAAGCCCTGCGGCTCCTGCGCCAATAATAATCACTGAAAATGGTTGATTCATTTGAATAATATTTTCTTTTAGAATAAAGAAGAATTCTACCGTATATTTTGTCAAAGTTAAGGATAATAGGCTAAGCTTTATGAAGAATATGTTAATCAATTAGATAGTCACATTGCTAAATTAGTTAAAAGGGGATTAATTGATGTATAAAGAAATGTATTATCACGATGATTTAGAAAATTTGGCAGAAGAAGTTGTTTTCGAACAAATTCACTTACTGATTGAAGGTGATGAAGTTGATGTGCCGACTTCAGAAGTTTCAATTCAAGATATAGCCGCAATTGCTTTAAACAATATGCCTGCAAAATATGTTTGTAATTTTCTTGAAAAAAGAGCTCCAGGTGAACAATTGGCCGATGAGGTTAAGGATTTGCATCGTTACGCTAAGCGACAAGTGCTTAAAGCGATAAAAAAAGTTTTAAATACTCCGCATGATTAAATACGCTTATTAAGTCATAATGTTGCATGATTGAGTACAAATTAAAACTAGCCGGTTGTGAATGCAGTATTGTTGAATGGAACCCTCAGGCAAAAACGATTGTTTTTGTCTTTCATGGTTGGCTAGACAATCTTGCTAGTTTTGAAACTATTGCACAATATTCACCAAATTTAAGACTTATTGCCGTCGATTTTCCTGGACATGGGCATTCTGACCACATTGAGGCCGGGCTTGCATATCATTTTATTGATGGTGTATATCTGGTTGATGATTTGATTGAACATTTTCAGTTAGATCAAGTCAATTTAATGGGGCACTCTATGGGAGGAGCTGTTGCTATGATTTATGCCGCGGTTCAACCACAGCGAGTAAAACGCTTGTTATTACTTGAATCTATCGGTCCATTAACCTCATCAGTTAATAGCGTACAATCATCGTTAGACAAGTCGATTTGTAAGCGACGGTTATTAAAAAAGAAACAAAAGCGTATTTATTCTAATTTTGAAGATGCTTTAAATACTAGAGCTGAAGCATCAGAAATTTCTCCTCAATACATCAAACCTTTAGTAGAGCGTGCTTTGATGGTTGTTGAAGGTGGTTTTATCTGGCGAGCGGATCCCCGCTTAAGAATACCTTCGGGGTTTAGAATGTCTGAAGAGCAATTGCATCGATTATTACCTAATATAAAAGCCTCAACACTATTAATTGAGGCGGATAAAGGGCTGATCCAGTTCATTAGTAAAGAGGCGTTAGAGCAGCGAAAAAAACTGATCAATAACATTGAATGTCATAAATTATCAGGCAGTCACCACTTGCATTTAGAATCCCCTCAAAAAGTTGCACAATTAGTGGTTGATTTCATCAAGAAAATGTAACTATTTATCAATTTGTCACTATCGCTATAGGCGCTAGATTCACTCTTTAGTATACTGCCCTTAGTATAACGTTTATGTGTATCTAACAATATTCATCCCAGAGACGACAATGTTACTGATCATGTTATCAAGGATTAGCAGGAGAGTATAAAAAATGAAGAAAATTTGGTTAGATTCTTATCCCAAAGGTGTTCCCGCTGAAATTAATGTTGATGAATACCAATCACTTATTGAAATATTGAACGAAAGCGTTGAAAAATACGGCGATAAACCCGCTTTTGAGAATATGGGAACAACCTATAGTTTTAAACAACTCGATCAGAAATCAACTGATTTTGGCGCTTATTTACAGCAAGAATTAGCTTTAAAACACGGTGATCGTTTGGCAATTATGTTACCGAATTTACTACAGTATCCTGTAGCTATTTTTGGCGCGATGAAAGCCGGATTAACCATTATTAATGTTAATCCCTTATACACCGCTCGGGAGTTAAAACATCAATTAAACGATTCAGGTGCCGATGCTATTTTAATAGTTGCAAATTTTGCTAATACTCTGGCATCGATTAGAAATGATGTGGATTTAAAACATGTGATAGTGACAGAGTTAGGTGACGCATTATCGGGCTTTAAATCCTTATTAGTTAATTTTGTTGTTAAAAGAATAAAAAAGATGGTGCCTAAATACAACTTGGCTAATGCGATAAGTTATAAAAAAGTAATGAAAAAAGGAGCTTTATTAACTTTAGAACCTGTAGTCCTTTCTCAAAAGGACGTTGCTTTTTTACAATATACTGGCGGAACAACTGGAGTTGCTAAAGGCGCGGTTTTATCACACGGTAATATGGTCGCAAATTTATTGCAGGCTGACGCATGGATAAAAGGTTTAATTGATGATGGAAAGGAGGTCGTTATAACCGCATTACCGCTTTATCATATTTTTTCTTTAACGGTTAATTGTATGTTATTTGTTAAAGCGGGTGGAAAAAATATTTTAATTACCAACCCAAGAGATATGGTTGGTTTTGTAAAAAAACTATCAACCGTTAAATTTTCTGTTATGACGGGGGTCAACACTTTATTCAACGGTTTATTAAACACCCCAGGTTTTAGTGATTTAGATTTTAGTCACATTAAATTTTGTTTAGGTGGTGGTATGGCGGTTCAAGAATCTGTTGCTACCGAATGGGCAACCACCACAGGAGCCATTTTGTTAGAAGCTTATGGTTTAACAGAAACATCACCAGGTGTATCGATTAACCCAATGGGGCTTAAACATTATAATGGCTCTATTGGTTTACCCATTAGTTCAACAGATGTTTCTATTCGTGATGATAAAGGAAATGAAGTAGAGCAAGGGGAGCCTGGTGAGCTGTGGATAAGAGGACCTCAAGTTATGCAAGGTTACCTTAATCGACCAGAGGAAACCGCTAATGTTTTAAAGCCGGGAGGGTGGTTTACATCGGGTGATATTGCCGTGATGAACGAAAAAGGTTTTTTAAAAATTGTTGATCGTAAAAAAGATATGATATTAGTTTCTGGATTTAACGTTTATCCCATTGAAATAGAAAATGTTGTCTCATCTCATGAAAAAGTTATGGAAGTTGGCGCTATTGGTATTCCGAGTGAATCCAGTGGAGAAGTCGTTAAAATATTTGTTGTTAAAAAAGATCCGTCGTTAACTAAAGAAGAACTTTTGGCTTATTGTAAACAAAATTTGACGGGTTATAAAAGACCTAAAGAAATCAGTTTTATTGATGAATTGCCCAAATCAAATGTTGGAAAAATATTGAGACGGGAGTTAAGAGATTAATTCACTAAATAGTTTTCAAGCTGGTTTGACTAATCTAATTGATTTAACCGATGTCAGTGAAGCCGCGATAGACTGCCCAGTTTATTTAATAAACAATACTGAACAGTTAAATGAAATATCAACTCACTGGTTTAATAAAAAAGTATTAGCAATTGATACCGAGTTTGAGCGCCGAACAACCTATTATGCTAAGTTAGCATTAGTGCAAGTTTATGACGGCGATGCCATTTATATTATTGATCCTTTAACGGCTGAATGCCCAGACTCATTAAGAGAAGTTTTTTTAAATCCTAAAATAAAAAAAATACTTCACTCAAGTAAAGAAGATCTAGAAGTGTTGTATACCGCATGGAATTGCAAGATATTTAATTTATTTGATACTCAAGTAGCTTATAATTTTTTGCATGGTGAGCTGTCTATTGGTTATGCGAAATTGGTCAAAGAAATAACCGGTATTTTTATTGATAAACAAGAAACAAATTCTAATTGGTTAAAACGCCCTCTTAAAGTTCAACAACTTCATTATGCGGCAAATGATGTTCGGCATTTAATTGAAATATGTCAATCATTAGAAAAAGAATTATTGACTAAAGACTATAGCGCCTATTTTTTATTAGAGTGCATTGAGTACTGTGAAGCCGCTTATTTTAAAGTTGATTCTTTACCTGATTATAGAGATGCAAAGGACTGCTGGCAGCTCGACAAATTTGAATTAGCTCTTTTTAAACAAATATTTTATTGGCGAGAAAAAGTGGCAAAGTCTACAGATCGAACTAAAAATCATATCATTAGGGATAATGAGATCGTACAATTAATAAAGATGCGAGCAACATCTGTTGAGCAGATAAAAAGTATCAAAGATATACATCCTCGCTCTATTAGATTATTTGCTGGTGAGTGGATAAAACTTATAGCTAATTGGAACAACGCTGAAAAAATAGCCATACCGATCGTGCTAAATCCTAGAGATGTGAATAATTTAAAACCTTTTGCAACACTTTTAGAAAGTAGCGTTAAAGTTATCGCTAAAAAAAATCATCTACCTCTAACATTGTTGTTGAGCAAACGAATAATTAAGAAACTGGCTTTATCGTTATTAACGGCGACAAAAGCTCCAATACAATGGCAGGGCTGGAGAAAAGATTTACTTAATGAAACTGTAAAAGAACAGTTTAATCAATTTACTAAA
>Ga0256845_1003545_pt1 | contig 10512 bp, 10 predicted proteins | sample RiftiametaG_FD_189101 | JGI IMG/M metagenome (GOLD analysis project Ga0256845, IMG submission 189101) | Tube worm associated microbial communities from hydrothermal vent at the East Pacific Rise, Pacific Ocean - Riftia | ecosystem: Host-associated > Annelida > Integument > Unclassified ... | reverse complement strand
GTGAGATGGCCCGGCAGTGGGAGACTGTGACATCGAATCCAGCTGCGGTCAGGGTGTCATGGATCAGGTCCACGTCGCGGTCGAGCCCTACGCCATTGGAGCGAGCGATGATGTTGATGGTTGGGGGCATGGCGATTGGGGTGGGTTAGGTGATAATTATTAAGGGTGGTTTTACATGTTATTTGCGATTTTTTTGATTCCACTCGGCAAGAAACTCAGCACGCAGCCAATCCTCTGCTGTGTCGATATCGCAGTAGCGATTTTCAGGGATAGGGATGAGCATGGCGTCGTTTCTATACATGCGATCGCTGTCTAACCATATTGGTGTTTTTGCCGTGTAAAACATAGCGGCATCATGGTATACAGTAGGGAGGTCTTGTGAGCGCTCAAAGTAACACTCGGGATAAAGCATCGAGAGTTTTTTGTGTTCATCCTGTATGAAAGATCGGTGCACCGGATAATCATAGGCGATGGAGCTAATGATAAAACTAGCTTTCGGGTGCTGATCAAGAAGTTTTGCCGAACGAAGAAGATCTTCTTTTTTTAGAAAAGGTGCTGTGGCGTAAATGCAGGTGACACGGTCAGGCTTGGAATCCAGCTGGAGGATGGAATCTTGAATAACAGCGAGAACGCCTGCGTGATCATTGGAGAGTTCGCGGGAACGCAGAAAGGGCACTTCCGCACCTGCAGCTATGGAGACATCTGCAATTTCCTGATCATCAGTGCTGATGATCACGCGATCAAAAAGTTGAGAGTCGATGGCTGCTTTGATCGAGTAGTGAATGATCGGAACCCCATTAAATAATTTAATATTTTTTCTAGGGATGCGCTTGCTTCCTCCGCGAGCTGGAATGATGGCGATATTCATGATATGGTTTTAGTGTGGCAAAAATGAGCAATTATATCCGCATTTTTCTGCCAGTTGGCGTGTCGGTCTAACTCAACAACTCGATCAAATCGTTGGGGGGCTGAGTTTGAGCAACTGAGCATTAAATCAGAGAGTGCAAGGATGTCACCTGTGTTGAAAAGGAAAGCTCCAGAGGTTCGTTCGGCCCATTCAAGATTGCCTCCTACGCGAGATAAACAGACTGGCAGCCCCGAATCGAGTGCTTGAAGAAGAGAGATGGAGGTGCCATCCACCAAAGAGGCAGAAACATAAAGATCAACGAGATCAAATAATGCACGGAGTTCTGCCTCTGAAAGATTGCCGGTTAACTCGATGGAGGATTGAAGATCGAGGTCGGTAATGAGTTGTTCCAGATGCGATTGAAGGGGGCCTGCACCTGTCAGAATGATTTTGAGTGTAGGGGCTGATTGTAGCGCATGATGAAATGATCGAATGACTTGTTCAACGCCGTGAAGGGTGGTGAAATTTCTCACGCAAATGATGATTTTGGAGTCACCTTTTCTCCAGGTGGAGATCGTCTGACGCGTGCTTTCAGGAACCGTGGTATGAACGCCTCTTGATTCCAGTCCCCACGCGGCAACAAGGATATTAGAGGGCTGGGCACCCATCGAGACAAGTTCTTCACGCACAGCTTCGCAATCGACTAGAAATCCTTTGGTGGAAGGTATGAGTGCTTGGATCTCTTGATAGGTCTTTTTGTTTTGTTGCGCGAGAAGTAAGACGTCATAGGCGTATGATGTGGCAATATACGAGATTCCTTCGACCGCACGTCGTATAGCGCGAGCGTGTTGTAGAGGTCCGCCAATGACGAGATCAAATCGATGAGACTGATTGGCCGTTTTTAGAATAGCAGGATCCTCTTCAATCGAGGAGATTGAAATAAAACGAGAGTCGATCCCCCTTTCAGAAAATGCGCGAAGAAAACGTTTTTCGTGAACGCCTTCCATTTCTCCTAATAGAGCTATTCGGAGCATAAGCTTGAGGGCGTCAGGTGTTGGCCTTTGTCTAGATCATGAATGAGACGTTTTCCTATCACCTGAGGTGCTTCGTATGGCTGAAACGCATCTAGAGGAGCTGGTCGTAGCATGACTAAATCATCTTTCGATAAAAGGGTCCCTTTGGGTAGCGACGTTTTGGTGCGAATGCATCTTCTTTGGATGATTACAGTTTCTCGTTCGTTGGCTTCGACTTTTTTATTGCCTGTCCCGAGAGCTGCTTCAAGTTCTCTGGTTCGATCGACCATATCTTGCCATGAGTCAGGATCCATTGAAAAGAGGTGATCAGGACCTACGCGATGGATGTCATCTGTAAAGTGCTTCTCAATCATTCGGGCACCTAAAGTGACGGCACCCAACACGGTGGCGTGACCAGGAGTATGGTCGCTTAGTCCCAGTGGAATGTCTGGATACATCAAGTGAAAGGATTCCAGCACTCTTAAATTGATATATTTAAGGTTGTCGATCGATGCCGTATAATTCGTATTACACTGCATGAGGCAGACTTGAGCAGGGTTCTTTTTTAAAAGCACCTTCATGGCCCGTTGCACGTCGCAAAAATCAGAGGCTCCAGCAGCCAAGATGGTAGGTTTCCCCATGGACGCTATTTTTTCAATGTGTTCAATCCAAGTGATATCTCCAGATCCAATTTTATAGGCGGGGACATAGGGGTCGACATCATCGACGATACTAAGATCATAAGGAGAGGTGAAAAAATGAATCCCTGCCTTTTTACAGGTTTCAGCTAGATGTTCTGTCCAAGAGTTTGGAACGGTGGCACTCTCGTAAACTTCAACCACTGATTTTTTCCAATGAGCTTGGTGTGATTGTTGGCTTTGCATGGCGTCAAAACCATATTGGCTGACGATAGAGTCCGCTTTGAAATGTTGAAATTTAGCGGCATCTGCACCAGCTTCTTTAGCCAGATAAATGAGATCTTTGGCTCTCTCCAGATCCCCATCATGGTTAGCTGCAATGTCTGCAATGAAATAAGTGGGGTGCTCTATACCAATTGATTTATTTTCAATATTCATGAGGATTGATTACTCGTGTGATGGATGTAACGCGAAACTAGCTCTTTCACCATCGTGAGGCTATCATAGGGTGGAGCTTTAAGTAGGCTCCGTAAAATAGATGAGTCGAGCGCGCCATTCATTATTTTCCCGTCAGAGGAAGCTGAGGAGGGTGTCACAATATCATCAGGATATCCTAATTCTTGAGCGACGAGACGAGCAAAGTCATATTTGCTGATGGGATCTTGAATCCCCCAGTTGTAGCAACCTGAAAGAGCATGGAAAGATTGGTTAAAGAGTAAGTCGGCAAGACTAAAACTTGAAACTGGAGTGAACCATGCGTTAGAATATCCTGTAAGACCTTGTCCTTTTTTAAGTTCTTGAATGACCCATTCAAAAAGTGTGGTTCTTTCGCTATAAGGAGAGAACCCAACAGGAGTGCAGCGTAAGACTGTGGCTAGAGGGTTATTTTCTAGAATGGCGGCTTCTCCTGCAAGTTTGGTGCAAGCGTAAACTCCTTGAGGTTCGCAGGGGTCAGACTCATTATAGGCAAGAGGTCTTTCTTTGCTGTAGCCGTAGACTGCTTCCGTGGAGATGTGGATAAGCTTGAATTGTTCCTTGTCCGACCAACGGGATAAAATTTTGGGTGCCTCAACATGCAGTTTTTTAGCCAGATCTTGGTTGTTCTGACATTCTGTATGATTGGTCATCGCAGCCAAATTGATCAGCAGATCAGGTGGTCTTTGCTGTGTTAATGTAGATAATAGATTATCGTTGAATAAATCAATGACTTGAAAATCGGGAAAGCGATGACGATTTTTACGTCCTATGGGTAGGGTCGACCAATTATTTTTCAAGCCTGCGAGGCAGGATGCGTATCCAACCATTCCACTGGCTCCGAATATCATTACTCTTTTCATACACTAAACGTGGATACGAGGTATTTAGCGCTTATAGTCGTGCTTGAGTGACATGCTCATCGATAAGTTTACAAAGCTCGTCGACGGTGAGAAAGTCTTCATTTTCTCCCGAGGTGTAATTGAATCCGGGCTCAACAGCTTTAGCGTTAAAGTGTTTTTTATACGCTTCGAGATCCCAATTGGGAATTTGAGGGAGGATGACGTAATATTTGCCGAGATCGTAGGTAGTGAAAGAATCCGAGCTGGTGATCATTTCCTCGTGAATTTTCTCGCCGGGGCGGATGCCTATGACGGGGTGCTCGCAGTCTGGGCCAATGGCTTGAGCGATGTCGGTGATGCGGTAGGACGGGATTTTTGGCACAAAGAGTTCGCCGCCCCATGCGTGCTCGAGAGCATGCAGCACCATTTTAACGCCATCGGCGAGAGAGATGTTAAAGCGGGTCATGGTGGGGTCCGTAATCGGGAGCGTTCCTGATTCTTTACGTTTGAGGAAGAACGGGATGACTGAACCATTGGAACCCATGACGTTACCGTAACGGACGACGGAAAATTTGATCGGCTGTTTGCCTTTGAAGTTATTGGCGGCGATGAACAGCTTGTCGGATGTCAGCTTGGTGGCTCCGTAGAGATTGATGGGGGCGCATGCTTTATCGGTCGACAGGGCAACGACGTCTTGGACCCCGCAGTTCAGAGCTGCTTTGATCACGTTGTCGGCTCCTCCGACGTTGGTTTTGATGCACTCATCCGGATTGTATTCCGCAATGTGCACGTGTTTCATCGCAGCGGCATGAATCACGCAATCGATGTCCTGGAAGGCTCGATTCATGCGCTCAAGATCCCGCACGTCACCGATAAAAAAGCGGACGTTGGGGTATTTGTCGTGAGGGTAGTCCTGCGCCATCTGAAACTGCTTTTGTTCATCGCGAGAGTAGATGACGAGCCGTTTGACATCTGGCCACTGGGCAAGGATGGTTTTGGTCAGTTCTTTGCCAAGCGAGCCCGTGCCGCCGGTGATGAGAATGGATTTGTTGTTGAGCATGTCAGATTGTAGCAGAGAGTAAGTGGTTGTCTACGTTGAATGGTTTTCTTGTGCGTGTAGCGGACCTATTATTTCTGAACGAGATAGAGATATCCAGCAAGAGTAGATGGAATATTATTTATAGGCAAGAGGCTGTTTTGGTAGATAACGGGAGGCTGAGAAGTTCGGGGGCTTGAATTTCCGAGACCGGGAAATTCAGGTGATTTGAGGCCTTATATGCTAGTTGCCTGTGGATAGGAGTGGGGTAATGGATACCTGTTTCCACTCCTTGGTTCGCCATCATTTGAACCAGTGATTCACGGTTTTTGCTGCGAACCACGTAAAGATGCCAAGCGTGTCCTTTACGGTCTTCGGGATGACTTGGCAAAACGATATCGAGATATTGTAACTTCTGGTTGAGGTGCTCGGCAATGATCCGTCGCCGCTCGGTCTCTTCATCCAAGTAACGTAATTTGACACGTAATACTGCGGCATGAATTTCATCTAAGCGGCTATTCACACCTTTCAGCTCGTGCACGTATTTAATGTCACCTCCATAGTTGCGCAGTTTTTTAATCGTCTTGGCTAACTCTGGGTCATTAGTAGTGACAGCGCCGCCATCGCCAAGAGCTCCTAGGTTTTTTGCTGGATAAAAGCTAAACCCTGCGGCATCGCCTAGATTCCCCGTGCATTTCTCTTTCCACTTGGCTCCGTGGGCTTGGGCTGAGTCTTCAATGACCAGTAAGTCATGCTGTTTGGCAAAGGCATTCACCGCATCCATATCGCAGACTCGACCGTAGAGGTGCACCGGAAGGATTGCTTTGGTTGTTGCCGTGATCCGCTCTGAGGCATCGTTGAGGGAGAGCAGGTAGGTATCTAGATCGTTATCGACAAAAAGTGGTGTGAGTCCGGCACGGCTTACTGCGAGTGCTGATGCAATAAAGGAATTGGCAGGCACGATCACCTCATCACCATCCTTGAGTTGACCCATGGCTTTGTAGGCTTCAAAGATCAGCACCAAGGCATCGAGGCCATTTCCGACCCCGATGGCATGCCTCACCCCGCAGTAATCCGCAAATTCACGTTCAAAGGTCTCAAGCTGAGCCCCCATAATGTACCAGCCTGAATCCAGCACCTCTTTGATGGCGAGATCGATTTCAGGGCGGTATTTTTCATTTAACGCTTTTATGTCCATTAATGGAATTTTCATGATTTATGCGCTACGCGCTAGTTTTGAAAATGATGAGGTCAGGAGGTGTGGCAGTCAGGACTTCACAACTTCCACACTTCTCGCCTGAAAGTCGCTGTAATCTCTAATGTAATCGGACTCCTCGTATTTTCTCGAAGCCAGCACCATACACACACACCCGGATGAAAAATTATCCATTTCCCGCCAGACCATACTACCGACATAAATGCCATAGTGGGATCGGTTCAGGTGGACACGTTTTTTCTCTTTCCCATCATCAAGGACCAGATCGAAGCTGCCACTCATACAAATGATGACCTGCTCTAGGTCTTCATGGGCATGCCCGCCACGCTCTGCGCCGCCTGGAACATCGTAAAGGTAATACACCCGCTCAATATCAAAAGGCACATGCTCGCCTCCTTCAATAAAGCTGAGGTTCCCCCGGTGATCATGGATGACAGGGAAATCTATTTGATCACCTGTTGTTAAAGAATGTGATTTCATTAGATGGGTTAGTTGGTTTGACTACGGTGCTGGTTTAAAATGTTTAATAGCTCCTCCTGATTATCATTCTGTAAATATGATTCGATGTCTTTCCCTTTTACATCACAGCTTTGCCAAGATGCACCTAGACTTAACAAATACACAAAACATTCTTTACCTTCTTTAAGTGAAGGTGCTGATCTAGTATACATCAAGGGGCTTGTTCCTCGCTTATTGGTAACATTTATATCAGCCCCTTTTTTTACAAGAGTCTTAATAGCTCTCAAATTCCCATGGTAAGCTGCGATCATCAATGGGTTCCACCCATTCTCATCACACCAGTTTATATTGAACACCTCATTAAAATCAAAACCTTTTGGTAGGTCACACTTACCAATACACCAATCATACAAAGAGCAATATGGATCGATTTTAATTTCAACATCAAAATCCTTAGTTGCCAGTAAATACGTATGAAAATTAGATTGAGTCAACTCCCCAGCTTTCTTATTACCCCGCTGATTGGTTACTCTAAAATTAGACACTCTCAATCCTTGGATAAGTGGCAACTGATACTCATGAAAATTAAAAGCTCTGAGGTAACGGGAAACGCCAGATGCGGTCCATTCAATAAATTTTTCGGTATTTTGAAAATCAATATCTTTTCTGTAGTGACAACTAGCATTACTTTGGGTTTGAGGTTGCGCATGTGGTTTATCCAATGATGCGATCATGCTAAATACATTTTTGATCACTAACTTCTCACCTTCTTCCATGAATCTAAAATACAAATCTCTCGAATTGTAATCTTCTGGAATTGTAAATCGGTATTGTTCAACAATATCTCCTGTATCAATCCCCTCGTCAATTTCATGAAATGTAACCCCAGCCTTACTGTCACCCTCCAGTATTGGCCAGATTGCTGTGGATACACCACGATGGCGGGGCAGTAATGAAAAATGAATATTATACAACCGATTGGATAAAAATTTTTGAGGCTTAATGATTTGATCAAACTCCACAGAAACAAATAAAAGATCCTTTATTTCGTATAGCCGCTCCAAAGACAGCACCTTCACGCCAAGATTTCCGGCAACAAACATCAACGATTCTTGCCAAGTGTTGACGCCTGTATCGTCTTTATTAATAGCAACACAAACATCGATATCCAAGGTTTTCTCGTTAAGGATCTTTCGTAGCACATTGCATGCGATATCATTTTTTCCAGCAACACAAATTTTCATAATCTAAACTTCAAAAAATCAATGCTGTCCCAGCTATAAAGATGTATTCAGCATTTGCTTCAAATAAACCCCGTAACCGCTTTTGAGGTTTTCCTCAGCCAGTTTTTCCAACTGTTGATTATCGATAAATCCCTGACGCCAGGCAACTTCTTCGATGCAGCCAATTTTGAATCCTTGTCGTTCTTCGACGATGCGGACGAATTCGCCCGCCTGGAGGAGTGAGGTGAAGGTGCCAGTATCGAGCCAGGCGGTGCCTCGGCCGATGACTTCGACTTTGAGTTGGCCTCGGTCGAGGTAAGCTTTGTTGACGTCGGTGATTTCGTATTCCCCTCTTGCGGACGGTGCGATGTTTTTGGCGATCTCGACGACTTGGTTGTCGTAGAAATAGATGCCGGGGACGGCGAAGTTTGATTTGGGTTCGGTGGGTTTTTCTTCGAGTGAGATGACTTGTTTGTTGTCGGCAAACTCGACGACACCAAAGCGTTCGGGGTCGGCGACGGGATAGGCAAAGACGATTCCGCCATCGGGGTTATGGCAGTTGCGGAGGATGTCGCCAAATCCGGAGCCGTAGAAAATGTTATCGCCCAGCACAAGCGCGCAGGCGTCATCGCCGATGAATTCCTCACCAATGACAAATGCCTGGGCGAGGCCGTTGGGGATTTCTTGGGCAGCGTATTGGAAGTTGCAGCCCAGCTCCGAGCCATCGCCAAGCAGGGCTTCGAATTTTCCGATATCTTGCGGTGTCGAGATGATCAGCACCTCCCGAATCCCGGCCAGCATGAGGACGGAGAGCGGGTAGTAAATCATCGGCTTATCATACACAGGCAGAAGCTGCTTGCTCATAACACGAGTAAGCGGATGGAGTCGAGTGCCGGAACCTCCAGCGAGTATGATTCCTTTCATGTTTTTGAGAGTTGTGGATTAGTAGAGGTTTAATTGCTAAAAAGAGATTGCTTACGAGAATTTACCAAGCCGTTCACGTTTATAGCATCCATCTTGAACGCGCTTGCACCAAGCGAGATTAGTGAGGTGCCAATCAATCGTTTTGTCAATGCCTGAGTCGAAAGTTTCTTCCGGCTCCCAACCGAGTTCTCTTTTTATCTTTGAGGCGTCAATGGCGTATCGAAGACAACTTATTCAAAAATGTAACGGGCTGAATGGATGACTTGGTTTAGCGATTCCAAGTTTCCGGCATAGGTGAGTTTATCAACGTTGATTACTTGAGAATCTGTATTCTTGATCAAGTGCCTGATTGCGGAGGAACCAATAAATCCAGCCCCGCCAGTGATGAGTTTTTTAAAGGTGGTGTGAGTTCTTGATTCATGATTTGGAGGATATTTGATGAGTGAACCAGGTGATAAGAGCCCAAGGCCAGAGCCTTGGGGTTCCTTGGCATAGATAAGCACATTTTCGGAATGAGATTTTTTTTTCAGCCAGGGATAATCGTATTTTGTATTTGATGAGTTTGGTTTCCCCTGTTTTGAGGAGGTTTTCTTTGTCGGGGGTATTGGGCGTTTCCTTTAAGTCAAGCCACATCTGCTCGGATATTTTTGTTTTCCACCTGAGTTTGTTGATCTGGTTGATTTGTCGAGCCCGGGCAGCGGTATGTCTTAAAACGAGAGGTTTATCTATATATTCAATATTTCCTTTGAGGAGGTAGCAGCGGAATAGCAGAGCTCGATCTTCGTTGATAACCCCTTTAATGAAGGGGGCAAAGTTTTTAAACAGAGAAATATCGTAAGCTGCTACGGCACCTGTGATCGAAAGGCGTGGGTTCGACTTTTGACGGTTGATCATATCCATCAGGGGGGTGTCGCTAGGGGGCGGTGGTGCGATTTTGGATGGGGAGGTTGATCCGTCAGAGTTAATAAGTAGTTCGTCGGATAGAATAATCTTACTTTGTTGGTTTGAGTTTAACCATTGGTTTGTTAGGTGTTGGACTCTGTCTGGTGAAGAGCAATCGTCGCCAGCGGCAACAACGATGAATTTCCCTTGAGCCCGCGAGACGGCATTACCAAGATGAGCCGCAGTCCCTAGGTTTGTCTTGTTTCTATTGGTGATAATTCGGTGGGGCCCTTTGTAGTTTTTGGTGAATTTCTCAAATTCTTCAAATGTATTGTCTGTGGAATAATCATCGGAAAGGATAATTTCAAGGGGGCTGTATGTTTGAGCCAGAGCGGCTTGGATAGCCTTTCCTACTCCGTCTTTTTGGTTGTAGCACACGATAACCATACTCACTAAAGGGGGGGGGGCTTCAGAGGAGGGGTGAGGCGAGTTTTCTTGCTTGGAAAGGTGTGACATGAAAGAAGATAGTGTGTTAAAGTGACAGTCGCAGCGGGGTTAATAGTTGTTAACAAAGTTTGAAATGAGTCGGGTGGTTTCAGAAATATGATACCGTTCCCGAATGTGTTGTTGAATGCTTTCAATTTCGGGACGGTAGCATCCCCAGTTTTTCCATAACTGGACGATTTTGTTCGACAAATCAGCTGTATTGTGAGGTTCGAATACCCAAGAGGTGGGGATGCTAAGTTGATCGATTATACCCGTGGAAGAAACTAAAGTTGGAATTCCTGCGAGTATTAGTTCGAGTGGTGCCATGCCAAAACTTTCAGAGCGTGACGGATGAATAGCCAGTTGGAAATTTTTTGCAAAAGGGATAAAGTCATCGATTCGTCCTTTGAAGTGAAATTGGCTTCGAAACGGATGAGCTAGAAGCTTTTCTGCATGAGGGTCTGTGGGGCGG
>Ga0256845_1003544_pt1 | contig 10517 bp, 7 predicted proteins | sample RiftiametaG_FD_189101 | JGI IMG/M metagenome (GOLD analysis project Ga0256845, IMG submission 189101) | Tube worm associated microbial communities from hydrothermal vent at the East Pacific Rise, Pacific Ocean - Riftia | ecosystem: Host-associated > Annelida > Integument > Unclassified ... | reverse complement strand
ATTCCTTTGCTGATACCGAAGGTGTGGCTAACTATAAAAGAGAGGTTAATCAATTGTGGTCTGGTGCGAAGGTTGGCTATAATATGCCTGAAGTTATGAAGAGTTTGGCTTGATAGGCCTTTGTAAATATGAATGATTAGCCATTAATTACAGTCGTATCGCTGATAAAATGCAAGTTAATAGAATTAAATTAGGCTTTAGGCTCTTCTGATGAATAATACAACGACAATTTGTGCATTGGCAAGTGCTTTGGGGCAAGGCGGTATCGGCGTTGTGCGTGTATCAGGTATGCTGGCTGGTGAAATTGCACAAAAGATGTTGGGGAAAATTCCGCAGGCGCGTTATGCGCATTACGGTTCATTTTTTCATCAGGATGGATATGAGATTGACAAGGGGGTGGCGCTGTTCTTTCCTGCACCACATTCATTTACGGGTGAGGATGTTTTAGAATTGCAAGGGCATGGCGGTATGGTGGTAATGCGTTTGTTGTTAGAGACTTCTATGTCATTGGGTGCGGTGGCAGCTGAGCCGGGGGAGTTTTCCAAACGGGCTTTTTTGAATGGCAAGATGGATTTGGTGCAAGCAGAGGCGGTGGCAGATATTATTGATGCCAGTTCGCAGCAATCGGCTCGTTCGGCATTAAGATCTTTGTCGGGGGAGTTTTCTGATCAAGTCAATGCTTTAACTCAGGCGTTGATTGAGTTGCGAGTTTTTGTTGAGGCGACGATTGATTTTTCTGATGAAGAGATTGATTTTTTGGCGTCAGGTGAAGTCAAACAAAAGATTGAACAAATTGAGCAGGATATTCAAGTCATCTTAGGTGCAGCGCAGCAAGGTGCGATTTTAAGAGAAGGGTTAAATGTTGCAATTGCAGGCAAGCCAAATGCAGGCAAATCTTCTTTATTGAATGCATTAACGCAAGTACCGAGTGCGATTGTTACCGACATTGCAGGCACCACACGAGATGTGCTGAAAGAGACAATACATATCCACGGCATGCCGCTGAATATCATTGATACAGCAGGATTACGCACGAGTGAAGACAAAGTGGAACAAGAGGGCATTAAAAGAGCATATTCGGAAATTGAACAGGCAGATGTCGTGTTGCTGGTGTTTGATGCGCAAGATAAAGTGCCAGATTTTTCGATTTTGCCGAGCGGTATTGAAGGTAAACCGATATTATTGATTAAGAATAAAGTGGATTTAACCAGCGATGTTGTGGGTGTGGTGCATTTAGAATGCCACACTCAATTGTCAATTTGCGCCAAACACTCGAAAGGGATTGATTTGTTGAGACAAAAACTTGCAGAAATTGCGGGTTTAAGCGATACTGGTGAAGGCGTTTTGTTGGCACGAAAACGCCATATTATTGCGTTAGAAGCTGCATTAACAGCGGTGCGTGACGCTTTGGCACAACTTGATAATAGTGCCGTTGAACTGCTTGCCCAGGAATTACGCCAAGCTGCTCAGGATTTGGGGAGCATTACTGGTGAGTTTTCATCGGATGATTTATTGGGCGAAATTTTTTCTTCTTTTTGCATTGGTAAATAAGAATGAGAAATCCTTTGCCACACCTTGAAAACTATGAATATTAAAACTAAATTTTATCTTTATTTTTTAATCACAGTTATTTTATCGCCATTGTTGTTATATGAGTTGGTTATGGTTTTCCAAGCGTTTAATGGGGTTGATGTGGCGCTTGTTTTGTTAATATTGTTGGTGTATTTAGGTCTGTATTTGTCTATTCGTAAAGATTTTTTATTGCCATTTAGTGATTTGCAACAATGGGTATATGAATACAATATAGATCAAAGTGCACGCCTAAGTGATACGCAAAAGACTACTTTTCAGCCTGTTGCGGCGGCGATTAACCATTTGATTGAGGAGAATCAGTATCTTTATGACGATATGGAAAATGTTTTGCAAAAACAAATTCAGCGATTGAGTCAAAAGTCTGCCTTTTTAGAAACTTTGTATGGTGTCTCGTCAAAACTTAATACGATGCACTCAAGTGAAGAATTGTTTGAGTATTTTTTGGATATTTTTATGAATATGACGGGTGCTGATTCTGCTGTGGCACGGCGTTTAACCGTTGATGGAGAAATGTATTTGGTCGTACAACGAGGTGTGATTGATAAACAGGGGCAAGTGCTTGATGTGCTTAGTAGCGATTGTTTTTGTGGTGAAGTGGCCATGGCGCAAGACACTTGTGTGCAATTTAGCGTGCATACTTGTGCCAAGTGTGTGGGCAAGAAGTCTGCAACTAAAGCGCATGTTGGTACGATTTTTGTGCCACTTAGGTATCACGGCAAAACGCTAGGTGTGTTTAATTTATTTTTTGACAGTGAGCCGTCACTTGCTTTTGATGAGCGTGCATTGCTTGAATCAATTGCTGAAAATATTGCTATTGCACTTGATAAGGCTCGACTTGATGAAGAAACTAAGCGAATGGAGCTTTCGCAAGAGGGCTTGTTTTTATCGCAAGAAATTCATGATTCTTTGGCACAAACTATTTACAGTTTAAAACTACAAGTCACTGTTTTAGAAGATATGTTAAAGCAAGACAGCAAAGAAGATGCCAGCAAAAAAGTTGCCAGTTTGCAATCCAACATCACTCAAGCCAATCAAGAGCTCAGAGAATTAATGTGTAATTTTCGTGTGCCATTAGACCCTAAAGGCATTGAAGCATCATTAGAAAATTTAGCCAATCGTTTTAGAATTGAAGAAGGTATTGCAACTTATCTCCAAGTAGAAGGGAAATTTGACTTTACACCAGAAACAGAAATGCAAATTATGCGCATTACTCAGGAGGCATTGTCTAATATTCGTAAGCATGCTAAAGCACGCAATGTGCGGATTTTGCTTTCTGCCGAGCCACATTTTCAGTTGTTAATTGAAGACGATGGCATAGGTTTTAAAAAAATCCAGTTTGATGCTGAAGTAATGGGGAATAATATCGGCATGAATATTATGCAAGAACGAGCGACTAGAATTGGTGCGCATATTGAGATTGAATCGGAAGCTGATGAAGGCACTAGAGTGATTGTAACTTTTGGAGAAAATTTATGAAGGTTTATATTATTGATGACCATGCGTTGTTCCGTAATGGGCTTGTTTCATTATTAGAGTCCAGAAAGATTAGCGCCAAAGCAGCGTCTTCGCCCGAACAAGGGCTAAGTGAAATCCCAGATTTGTTAGTAGACATTATTTTGCTTGATTTGCGTATGCCCAGTATGTCAGGCATTGAAGTTTTAAAAGCATTGAAAAAACAAGGCAACAAAACGCCAGTGGTAATGCTCACCACAAGCACAGATGAGAACGATTTGCGTGATTGTTTAAAATATGGCGCACAAGGCTACTTATTAAAAGATATGGATCCAGATGAATTAGTATATGCCCTAGACGAAATAAGAACAGGTTCCATTATCGTTGCACAAGATATGACGCCTATATTGGCAAAGGTATTGCGTAATGAATTAACCGATGGCGATCCTTCTTTTGATTTATTAACGAATCGAGAAAAAGAAGTTGCTTGTCAAATTGCCGGCGGGCATAGCAATAAAGTTATTGCCAGAGAATTAGGAATTTCGGACGGCACAGTGAAATTACATGTTAAATCTATTCTTAAAAAACTATCGCTGTCTTCAAGAGTTGAAGTTGCGGTGATGGTAACGAAAAAAAGCTATTGTAAATAAACCCACTTTAAATTATGGATGATTATCAAAAATTAGTAGAACAAGCATTAGAATCTGTAAGCGAGATAATGCCTTGGGATTTAGAAGAAGACATTCCCGACACTGGTTTAATCTTATTAGACATTAGAGAGCAGGATGAGTTTAATAGAATGCACATTCCAAATTCCATTCACATCCCTAGAGGATTGCTTGAAAGTGCTTGCGTTTGGAACTATGACGACACCGTGCCGATGTTAGCCGCTAGTAGAAATCAAAACATTGTATTGATTTGTCGCTCAGGTAATCGTTCTGTACTTGCGGCACAGACTTTGCAACAAATGGGCTTTGAAAATGTGCGTTCCCTGAAGCTTGGCATTAAAGGCTGGAATGATAATGATTTCGAAATGCTTGATATGAAAGGCAATATTGTTGATATTGATCAGGCCGATGAATGGCTTAACCGTGCCGTTGCAGATGAAAAACGACAGCCTAATTCTTAATTTTAATAATTAATTTAATAAAAAAGTAAAATAGTACTTGACAGCAAGATTCATCTGAGTATAATGACCACCTTTCACTGAGTAGAAACATTTAATTCTTTCAACTTAGTTGCTCTTTAAAAATTTATCAAACAACTTGTGTGGGCACTCGTACATTAAATTGTGCAAGTGCACATAAAAAAACTAAAGCAATAAAGCTTTTAAAAAATTGAACGCAAAGCGCACTTATTTATAAGTGTTGCCAATGTTCTAAATAGTTAGAATTAAACTGAAGAGTTTGATCCTGGCTCAGATTGAACGCTGGCGGTATGCTTAACACATGCAAGTCGAACGGAAACGATAAGAGCTTGCTCTTAGGCGTCGAGTGGCGGACGGGTGAGTAACGCGTAGGAATCTGCCTAGTAGTGGGGGATAGCCCAGAGAAATCTGGATTAATACCGCATAATATCTATGGATTAAAGTGGAGGATCTTCGGACTTCACGCTACTAGATGAGCCTGCGTAAGATTAGCTTGTTGGTGAGGTAAAAGCTCACCAAGGCGACGATCTTTAGCTGGTCTGAGAGGATGATCAGCCACACTGGGACTGAGACACGGCCCAGACTCCTACGGGAGGCAGCAGTGGGGAATATTGGACAATGGGGGCAACCCTGATCCAGCAATACCGCGTGTGTGAAGAAGGCCTGAGGGTTGTAAAGCACTTTCAATTGGGAAGAAAAGCTAATGGTTAATACCCATTAGCCTTGACGTTACCTTTAGAAGAAGCACCGGCTAACTCCGTGCCAGCAGCCGCGGTAATACGGAGGGTGCAAGCGTTAATCGGAATTACTGGGCGTAAAGCGTGCGTAGGTGGTTTGTTAAGTCAGATGTGAAAGCCCTGGGCTCAACCTAGGAACTGCATTTGAAACTGGCAAACTAGAGTATAGGAGAGGAAAGTGGAATTTCAGGTGTAGCGGTGAAATGCGTAGATATCTGAAGGAACATCAATGGCGAAGGCAGCTTTCTGGACTAATACTGACACTGAGGTACGAAAGCGTGGGTAGCAAACAGGATTAGATACCCTGGTAGTCCACGCCGTAAACGATGACAACTAGCCGTTGGGAGGATTTACCTCTTAGTGGCGAAGCTAACGCGTTAAGTTGTCCGCCTGGGGAGTACGGCCGCAAGGTTAAAACTCAAAGGAATTGACGGGGACCCGCACAAGCGGTGGAGCATGTGGTTTAATTCGATGCAACGCGAAGAACCTTACCTGGTCTTGACATACACGGAACTTTCCAGAGATGGATTGGTGCCTTCGGGAACCGTGATACAGGTGCTGCATGGCTGTCGTCAGCTCGTGTCGTGAGATGTTGGGTTAAGTCCCGTAACGAGCGCAACCCTTATCTTTATTTGCCAGCACATCATGGTGGGAACTATAAAGAGACTGCCGGTGATAAACCGGAGGAAGGCGGGGACGACGTCAAGTCATCATGGCCCTTACGACCAGGGCTACACACGTGCTACAATGGGAAGGACAAAGGGTCGCAACCTCGCGAGAGCAAGCTAATCTCATAAACCTTTTCGTAGTCCGGATCGGAGTCTGCAACTCGACTCCGTGAAGTCGGAATCGCTAGTAATCGTAGATCAGAACGCTACGGTGAATACGTTCCCGGGTCTTGTACACACCGCCCGTCATACCATGGGAGTGGGTTGCAAAAGAAGTGGGTAGCTTATTTGGGCGCTCACCACTTTGTGATTCATGACTGGGGTAAAGTCGTAACAAGGTAGCCCTAGCGGAAGCTGGGGCTGGATCACCTCCTTAAGAAAAGTATGAGTGTCCACAACAAGTTGTTTGATAAAAAATAAAGAAGAATGAAATAATATCTTATCTTTTGATTGTAATAGATTTATATTCAATAAAAAAAGTGTGCTAAAGTCAGAAATAGAAACTGGAATTGGTGCATTTTTTAAATTTACAATATTTACTGAAAGTAGAATATTTGAATAATCTATTGCCAACCTAAGCATACTTAGTGTTTTAATATATTTTTTCTCGAAAGATAACATCATTCGGGTCTGTAGCTCAGTTGGTTAGAGCGCACCCCTGATAAGGGTGAGGTCGGTGGTTCAAATCCACCCAGACCCACCAAATTTTCATTTTTGACTGCGTTCTCGGCTCAGTTGTTTATTAACATAAACTCTATTGCCTCCGCTTTACAAAAATAAAAATGACGGTGTTTACACTGTTTTCAAGGGGCCATAGCTCAGCTGGGAGAGCGCTTGCCTTGCACGCAAGAGGTCGGGAGTTCGATCCTCCCTGGCTCCACCACATTGTTTTTGCTTTTGCAAAAAAACTAAGTTTTCATTTTTTTAAAAACTTAAATAAAGTCATATTGTGATTTTATTTAAGTTTTTATACCACGCTTACGGGTGTGGAGTTCTTTAACAATTTAATACATGAAGTAAAGTTTGTAAATATACAATATAACAACGCGAAAACTGTTGTGATGACAGTTTTCATTGGTGTATTGCATTGACACAACAATTTCAAAAAATATGGATTCTCATAGGCGGCATAAAAACCGCCGATGAAATAAAAAAGAATTCACCGATTGTGATTTATCACAATTTGTGACTTCAAGGTGAAATACGAAATCATACAACACCAGGTTACAAGGCTTTGGATTTTGTTTGTTTGTAAAGCGTTTTTGAATTCTTGAGGGTATTTAGTTTTTCTAGATAACTGATTGAACGAAAAAACAACATAACAAATAGATAAAAGTTAAAGCCATAACAGATACTTTGGGGTTATATGGTCAAGTGAATAAGTGCATACGACGGATGCCTTGGCATTAGAAGGCGATGAAGGACGTGATAATCTGCGATAAGCTTCGGTTAGCTGATAATAAGCATTATTAGCCGGAGATCTCCGAATGGGAAAACCCAGTGGTCATCAGACCATTATCCTTAACTGAATACATAGGTTAAGGAGGCAAACCTAGGGAACTGAAACATCTAAGTACCTAGAGGAAAAGAAATCAACCGAGATTCCCTTAGTAGCGGCGAGCGAACGGGGAACAGCCCTTAAGCATATTTTAAATTACTAGAATGTTCTGGAAAGTTCAACGATACAGGGTGATAGTCCCGTATAGGAAAATTTAATTTATGTGAAATCGAGTAAGGCGGCGCACGTGAAACGCTGTTTGAATATGGGGGGACCACCCTCCAAGGCTAAATACTCTCTAATGACCGATAGTGAACAAGTACCGTGAGGGAAAGGCGAAAAGAACCCCGGGAGGGGAGTGAAATAGAACCTGAAATCGTATGCATACAAGCAGTAGGAGCGGATTTATTCCGTGACTGCGTACCTTTTGTATAATGGGTCAGCGACTTACTTCTCAGTAGCAAGGTTAACCATTAGGGGAGCCGTAGGGAAACCGAGTCTTAAATGGGCGTTTAGTTGCTGGGAGTAGACCCGAAACCGGGTGATCTATCCATGGCCAGGGTGAAGGTTAGGTAAAACTAACTGGAGGCCCGAACCCACTTATGTTGAAAAATGAGGGGATGAGCTGTGGATAGGGGTGAAAGGCCAAACAAACCCGGAGATAGCTGGTTCTCTCCGAAATCTATTTAGGTAGAGCGTCATGTATTACTTCAGGGGGTAGAGCACTGTTATGGCTAGCGGGTCGTCAAGACTTAGTAAACCATTGCAAACTCCGAATACCTGAAAGTATGAGCATGGCAGACACACTGCGGGTGCTAACGTCCGTAGTGGAAAGGGAAACAACCCAGACCGTCAGCTAAGGTCCCAAAATTGTAGTTAAGTGGGAAACGATGTGAAAAGGCCCAGACAGCCAGGAGGTTGGCTTAGAAGCAGCCATTCCTTTAAAGAGTGCGTAATAGCTCACTGGTCGAGTCGGTTTGCGCGGAAGATTTAACGGGGCTAAAACTACATACCGAAGCTACGGATCGCAATTTATTGCGATGGTAGGAGAGCGTTCTGTAAGCCGTTGAAGGTGAACTGTGAGGTTTGCTGGAGGTATCAGAAGTGCGAATGCTGACATGAGTAACGATAAAGGGGGTGAAAAACCCCCTCGCCAGAAGTCCAAGGTTTCCTACGCAACGTTAATCGGCGTAGGGTTAGTCGGCCCCTAAGGCGAGGCAGAAATGCGTAGTCGATGGGAAACAGGTTAATATTCCTGTACTTCATATAACTGCGATGGGAAGACGGAGAAGGTTAGCGCAGCTTGGCGATGGTTGTCCAAGTTCAAGCGTGTAGAAATGAGTTTTAGGAAAATCCGGAACTCTCTATTTCAAGGCGTGATAACGATCCCTCTTTTGGGAGAAGTGCGTGATACCATGCTTCCAGGAAAATCCTCTAAGCTTCAGGTTATATGAAACCGTACCCCAAACCGACACAGGTGGACGAGATGAGAATTCTAAGGCGCTTGAGAGAACTCGGGTGAAGGAACTAGGCAAAATGACACCGTAACTTCGGGAGAAGGTGTGCTCTTGCCGGTGATTTTACTTGCTAAATGAGCTGGTAAGAGTTGAAGATACCAGGTGGCTCCGACTGTTTATTAAAAACACAGCACTCTGCAAACACGTAAGTGGACGTATAGGGTGTGACGCCTGCCCGGTGCTTGAAGGTTAATTGATGAGGTTAGGATTCGTCCGAAGCTTTTGATCGAAGCCCAAGTAAACGGCGGCCGTAACTATAACGGTCCTAAGGTAGCGAAATTCCTTGTCGGGTAAGTTCCGACCTGCACGAATGGCGTAACGAGGGCCACACTGTCTCCACCCGAGACTCAGTGAAATTGAAATTGCTGTTAAGATGCAGTATACCCGCGGCCAGACGGAAAGACCCCGTGCACCTTTACTACAGCTTTGCATTGAACTCTGATCCTACTTGTGTAGGATAGGTGGGAGGCTTTGAAGCTTGAACGCTAGTTTGAGTGGAGCCACCCTTGAAATACCACCCTGGTATGGTTGGGGTTCTAACCTAGGTCCGTTATCCGGATTGGGGACAATGCATGGTGGGTAGTTTGACTGGGGCGGTCTCCTCCCAAAGAGTAACGGAGGAGCGCAAAGGTACCCTCAGCACGGTCGGACATCGTGCAATGAGCGCAAAGGTAAAAGGGTGCTTGACTGCGAGACTGACACGTCGAGCAGGTAGGAAACTAGGTCTTAGTGATCCGGTGGTTCTGAGTGGAAGGACCATCGCTCAACGGATAAAAGGTACGCCGGGGATAACAGGCTGATACCGCCCAAGAGTTCACATCGACGGCGGTGTTTGGCACCTCGATGTCGGCTCATCACATCCTGGGGCTGAAGCAGGTCCCAAGGGTATGGCTGTTCGCCATTTAAAGTGGTACGCGAGCTGGGTTTAGAACGTCGTGAGACAGTTCGGTCCCTATCTACCGTGGGCGTTGGAGACTTGAGGGAAGCTGTTCTTAGTACGAGAGGACCGGAATGGACACACCTCTGGTGTTTCGGTTGTGACGCCAGTCGCATTGCCGAGTAGCTATGTGTGGAAAGGATAACCGCTGAAAGCATCTAAGCGGGAAGCCCCTCCCAAGATTAGGTCTCCCTGATAGTTTAACTATCCTAAAGATCCCTTGAAGACTACGAGGTTGATAGGCAGGGTGTGGAAGCGCAGTGATGTGTGAAGCTAACCTGTACTAATTGATCGTGAGGCTTGACCATATAACACCCAAATTATTTGATTGAATCTATAATTTTTGTGCTGATGTGTCATGCAATACACTGAGTAAGTGTACAAACTTTATAAATGTATTTTATTGTTATACCTTCTGGTTAGTAATAACTAAGGTATAAAAACTTTTTAATTTGTTTTTTGAGATTTGAAACCAAGACTAAAGGTAACGAAAGATCTGTTACTCTAAAGCTTTGTCAAGCCTTAAAAAAACAACCAGTTTGCTTAGTGACAATAGCGAGTGTGACCCACCTGATCCCATACCGAACTCAGAAGTGAAACCACTTAGCGCCGATGGTAGTGTGGGGTCTCCCCATGTGAGAGTAGGACATTGCTAGGCTTTAATTCAAAAATACCCGACTTCTAAATATAGAAGTCGGGTATTTTTTTGTCTAAGATTTAGCGTTAGGGAATTATAAATATTGCTTTAATCAGCCGTTCTTTCTTGATTTAAGCACAAACACCTGTCCTCTAGTAGTTAGCACTATTGCAAGCCCGAATCTGTTGCCACCAGTTTTTCTGTTTCTGGATTTTTCTAGTCGATAAAAAAGATTGAAAACCTTCTTTATAGATTTTCTGTAATTCCCGATTCGCTGATCTTAATTTGTTTCGTAGCTTGTTGTTCATTGCTGCAGCCAATAGAATTTCTA
>Ga0256845_1003543_pt1 | contig 10525 bp, 8 predicted proteins | sample RiftiametaG_FD_189101 | JGI IMG/M metagenome (GOLD analysis project Ga0256845, IMG submission 189101) | Tube worm associated microbial communities from hydrothermal vent at the East Pacific Rise, Pacific Ocean - Riftia | ecosystem: Host-associated > Annelida > Integument > Unclassified ... | reverse complement strand
CTGGTCAGCGGGCCGGTGCGTCGCACATGCTCCCCCACCCTCCAACGCATCCGTAACGCCACAAAGGTCTAGGCTGACTTACTTCATGTTCTACTTCTCGTGTATCACGTCAATCACCCATCGCAGCGCCTCAATTTTAGCAGCTTGCACGACCAGTGTATCGCCCTCGCTTGACCATTTGAGCCCACGCACTTTGGAGGCTCTGGCTCGCTCTTTAAGTTCATCTTCTAGGTCGCCGTTGTCGCCTTCGAAACCGCGCTCTTCGGCGTATTCTCAACGGGAATGTCCCGTAGCCTGTTGATCATCAAAAAAAGAAGTGGCGGTCCAAATTGGAATCCGAGAAAATCTCGGACCTAAACCCCAAAAGGACCACCATGAAGAAAACTGCCAAGAAGACGAAGAAAAGCCAAGCTAAAACTCAGTCCAATTTTCACCTCACTCTGACTACATTTGTGAGGCACACCCTTCAGGACTTCGTCGTCCGCGAAGGAATGAAAGCTCTCAGCGAAGTCCTCCTCGAAGAGCAAGAGGCCCTGTGCGGTCCCAAACACAAGAAGCCTGACTCGAAGGACGACGCACAGCGCTGGGGTACCGCACAAGGCCGTTTGTCTTTTGGCGGTCAAAGGGTACTCGTGGAGCGACCCAGAGTGCGCAAAGGCGGCAAAGAGATCCCTCTGCAAACGTGGGACGATTTTTCAGAAGAAGACCCCCTGAACAACCGAGCATTTGAGCAAATGGTCGTGGGCGTGTCCACTCGAAGCTTTGAGCGCACGCTCGACGACTTGCCGGAAGAACTCGGTAGTCACGGAACGAGCAAAAGTGCAGCGAGCAGACGCTTCAGCAAGAAGACAGGTGAGCAGCTCGAAGCCTGGCTTTCACGGCCGCTTGGAGAGTTTTCTCTCATAGCCATCATGCTCGACGGAATAGTCGTGGACGGACAGGCCGTACTCGTGGCTCTAGGTATTACGGAAGAGGGAGAAAAAGAGCCACTTGGGCTGTGGGTAGGCTCAACAGAAAATGCCTCGGTAGTGCAATCCCTGCTCAACAATCTCGTGGAGCGAGGTTTGGATCCGATGGTCCGTCGTCTATTTGTGATCGACGGGGGCAAGGCTCTGCGTAAGGCGATTCGGGACACGTTTGGAAAACGCGCTCTCATTCAACGCTGCCAGGTGCACAAAGTGCGCAACGTCCTCGACCACTTGCCCGAAAAGATGAGGCCAAGTGTGGCTGCACAAATGAAAGCCGCCTACCGGAGCAAATCAAAGAGCATGGCAAAGAAGAAACTCTTGAAATTGAAAGACCATTTGGACAACAATTACCCAGACGCAGCGGCATCCCTTCGTGAAGGGCTGGACGAGACACTTTCAATCAAGGACATTGGACTTCCTGACGCTCTCGAACGAACCTTGTCGACGACCAATATGCTGGAGAATCTCAATGGCTCGATTCGAAGAGTCACTCGCAACGTGAAGCGCTGGCAAAACGGGGAGATGATCAAACGATGGGTGGTCGCCGGCATCCTCGAGGCGGGAGCGAGGTTTCGGAGACTGCGCGGCTACAAGGGTCTCAGTAAGCTCTCAAATTTTCTCCAAGAAACAGCCGGCCAAAACGCCCAGCTTGACGACGGGAACGTCGCCGCCTGAATATAAAGTCAACCGACCGCCGCTTCGATGATCAACACGGAGCGGGACATCCCCGAGGGGAGAGGGGAGCGGTGGTGGTGAGCTGAGTAGTCTTGGTATCTGTTTATGGTGAGTGGTATCTGCTTTCTATTTGAGGCGGAGCGTTGGGACAATTTACGTCCTACCATTCTTGAGTAGCAGCGCCTCGCCCCGTAGAGTGCTTGCATCATGGTGAATCATGCTGTCAGGGGAGAGGTTGTGGCCTTGTGAAGGAAATAGGGCCATCAGATCTTAAGTCTATCCTACATTCCAAGCGGGCGAATGTGTATTACCTGGAGCACTGCCGTGTTTTGGTTAAGGGGGGGAGAGTCGAATATGTCACCGAACAGGGTAAGAGTTCTCTTTATTGGAATATTCCTATTGCCAATACGACTTCCCTATTACTTGGAACGGGGACTTCTATTACTCAAGCTGCGATGAGGGAGCTCGCAAAGGCAGGGGTTCTTGTTGGATTTGCTGGCGGGGGTGGGACACCGCTTTTTGCGGCAAATGAGGTGGACTTTGAGGTTTCCTGGTTTTCTCCGCAAAGCGAGTATCGGCCAACGGAGTATTTGCAGCTTTGGATGCGCTTTTGGTTTGATGACCAAGCGCGATTACAGGCAGCAAAAACTCTTCAACAACTAAGAATTGAGCGTATTCGCGAAGAATGGTTGAAGAGTCGTCGTCTGAGAGATCTGGGATTTCAAGTGGATGCCATTGCTCTTGAGGTTTCACTTGCCCAGTCGTTGAAAAAAATTGAGCTTGTCCAAGATACCGCTTCGCTTCTGATGGAGGAAGCCAGGCTGACGAAACATTTGTACAAATTGGCGGTAAATGCAGTGCGTTACGGTGACTTTACTCGCGCCAAGGGAGGCGGAGGCGTAGATCCAGCTAACCGTTTTCTCGACCACGGAAACTATCTTGCCTATGGAATGGGAGCGACGGCCACCTGGGTATTGGGTTTACCTCAAGGGTTGGCTGTTCTTCATGGCAAGACTCGCCGTGGCGGCTTGGTTTTCGACGCCGCAGACTTAGTAAAAGACGCGCTCATTTTGCCTCAGGCGTTCATCTCGGCGATGCGGGGTGATGAAGAACAGGAGTTTCGGGTGGCATGTTTGAATGCGCTCACGCGTACTGAGGCTCTGGACTTTATGATCGATGCGCTGAAGGAAATTGCGTATCAACATGGGGGGTGCAAGTGAACATCTTACTTGTTTCACAATGTGAGAAGAGGGGGCTTACAGAAACTCGGCGTATTTTGGATCAGTATGCTGAAAGGTTTGGAGAGCGTACTTGGCAAACACCTATCACAAAGGCTGGCTTGGACACCTTGAGGCGCGTTCTAAAAAAGACAGCAAGGAGAAATACGGCTGTTGCTTGCCACTGGATTCACGGCAAGAATCACAGTGAGCTTCTTTGGATAGTGGGGAACGTTGGGAAATTTAACTCCAGGGGAGTTGTTCCGACGAACACGACATCTCGCAATATTCTGCGCAGCCAAGACGAAAATAATTGGCACAGCGCCGAGGTCATTCGTCTCCTGGCGATGATAGCGGCTCTATTTCACGATTTTGGCAAGGCCAACAAGGCCTTCATCGAAAAACTCGTCTCCAAAAAGCCGATGGCGGACGCCTATCGTCATGAGTGGGTGTCCCTTCGACTCTTCGAGGCATTCGTTCGCGAAGAGGAGGATACTGAGTGGCTTTCTCGCCTGATGAATCTCCAACCAGGCGAGGAAAAATCTTGGTCCGAGAAGCTAAAACGGGATGACCACGTCCCTGGGAAAGGGCCATTTGGAAATTTGAAACCTTTAGCACGAATTATCGGATGGCTAATCGTGAGTCACCACCGTTTACCGGTACTAGCTGATGGCGTTGTTTCTCCTGGCAAGCTTCGCAATCTACCGCTCCCGATTCTTCCGGCATGGAATAGCGCAATTGCGGACGCTTCGAAGAGTGAGCGAGCTGCTTGCTGGGAATTTCCCAAAGGTTTGCCATTTGATAGTCGTTCATGGTGTTTGCGAGCGAACAGTTGTGCGCAGAAAATTCTCGAGCATCCAACACTAGCAAAAGCAGGGATCGCCGATGAACTATTGCACGATCCTTACGTTCTTCACGTGTCGCGACTTGTGTTGATGTTGGCAGATCATCACTATTCGAGTTTGCCGAGTGACAAGAAGTGCGGAGATGTAGACTATCCTCTCTTTGCCAATACTGATCGTAAGACTCGGCAATTGAAGCAGCGCCTAGACGAACATTTAATTGGAGTTGCTACTCACGCCCGTCGGATAGCAGGCATTCTTCCCCGACTTGATGCTGAATTGCCTCGCCTCGCACGTCACAAGGGCTTTCAGCGACGCACAAAAGATGCGCGCTTCGGGTGGCAAAATAAGGCATATGAGCTCGCCGTGTCGGTGAGAAGTCAGGCAGAGGCTGGTGGCTTTTTTGGGGTTAATATGGCCTCGACTGGCTGTGGAAAAACACTGGCAAACGGTCGTATTATGTATGGCCTTGCGCATCCAGAACGAGGGGCTCGTTTCTCAATTGCTTTAGGCTTACGCACCCTGACCCTCCAAACTGGCAGCGTGTACCGTGAACGACTCGACCTAGGAGAGGATGATCTTGCAATTCTCGTTGGCGGTGCTGCCGTTCGAGAATTGCATGCCCTTGGCGAGTCCGAGGCTCAGGAGATTGGCGTTCACGAGTGGAATGGCAGCGAGTCGGCAGAAGACATTTTTGAAGAAAACGCTCACGTTCACTACGAAGCGAATTTAAGCGATGGCCCTCTAAAAAACTGGTTGGCCGACAATACAGCAGCCAACAAACTCATTAGCGCTCCCGTACTTACCTGCACCATTGACCACTTGATCCCGGCAACCGAAAGCACACGAGGAGGAAGACAAATTGCACCAATGCTACGGCTCCTTACTTCAGATTTAGTGCTGGACGAACCCGATGACTTTGGAATGGAAGATTTGCCGGCCCTCAGTCGATTGGTACATTGGGCAGGTCTACTTGGCAGCAAGATTTTGTTATCCTCCGCGACCTTACCACCCTCAATGGTGCAAGGCCTCTTCAACGCATACAGGGCCGGGCGTGAAGTCTTTGACAAAAACCGGGGAATCCCTGGGCAACACACGAAAGTCTGTTGCGCCTGGTTCGACGAATTCAAGACCATTTCAGAAGCCCACCGCACCGAAGAATCATTTCTCGTTGCCCACAATGCTTTCGTGACCAAGCGCGAAGCTCGAATTCGAGAGGTTGAGTTCAGCCGCAGAACCAGAATTATAGAGACTCCATTTGATAGTAAAGAGCAGCCCGAGATTTTAGAAAGTCTTGCGCAGCTCTTTTCGAAGAGCATGACCGAGCTACATGAGCTACATCACTCAATTGATCCGGCTACGGGAAAGAGGGTGAGCTTTGGGCTAGTTCGCATGGCCAACATCGATCCGTTGATTGAAATTGCACGCACATTGTTCAAGGAAGGTGCCCCCCAGGGCGTAAGGGTGCATCTGTGTGTCTACCACTCAAAACACCCATTGGTCGTTCGAGCTGCTATTGAGCGAAGACTTGACCGATGTCTTAAAAGGCACGAGCCTGATGCGGTATTTCGTCTTCCAGATATTCGTAAAGAGCTAGACGAAAGGGACGAAGAGAATCACTTGTTTGTAGTATTGGCTTCTCCAGTGGCCGAAGTAGGGAGAGACCATGACTACGATTGGGCTATCGTTGAGCCGTCTTCCATGCGCTCAATTATTCAGTTGGCCGGGCGAATTCGCAGACACCGTCCTGGACTCTGCAAGGAACCTAATATTTATCTACTGGATAAGAACGTCAAAGGGCTACTCGGTCGGGCCATCGCCTTTGACAGACCTGGATTTGAAGCGAAGCCTTTCTTTGAATTGAAAGATCACGCTCTGAGTTCACTCCTGACAGGCGAACAACTGGGGCACGTTCATTCGGGTCCCCGTATCGTAGAGAGGCCTGTTTTGGACTCAACGCAGAACTTGGTCGATTTGGAGCACGCTCGCTTGAGAGCCTTGATGTTGAACGAAGGCGAGAACACAGACCTGCCCATTCATCTTTGGTGGAGCACTCAGGCATCTCTAAGTGCTGAGTTGCAGAGAAAGCAGCGATTTCGAGCAGGACCACCAGAAACCACATACGCATTTTTGCCGAACGAGGACGACTCAACTGATTTAATTTTTCATCAACAAGATGAGCTTGGATCGTGGAAAGCTCCGGCTTCTTGGATCCCTCAAGAGAATTTAATCAAACGTGATGAGTTGGAAGTGGGTTTGCGTATACAAACTTGGGGAAGCAAGGGTCTGGGCGCCGAGCTTGAACACTTACAGGATAGATTCGACAAAGATCTTTCCTGGGTGGCTCAGCATTACGGGACTGTTCAGCTCCAAGAGCAAACTCAAGGTTGGAGATATGAGCCAACCTTGGGCTTTCAGAGGTGCAAGTGAATGACTGCCTATTCGGCAGTGAAGTTGAAAAGTACTGCAAAAAGTACTGTTTTCTTAGCTACCCGTTCGGCAGTCAGTGGGAGAAGTGTAGAAAAAGAATTGCTAAAAGTACTGTGGTTTGCATTTTGGAAACAGTCCACTATACTTGACTTGTCAGAACAGCGTCACGCCCAAGCACAACGCTGTTCCAGATATCTTGATTTCCAAGGTGTGACTCTTGATCGAAAGGTAGGTGCTGAAATGCCTCCTCCATAGTTCGTCTCGCAACCAGGCTCTAGCCAGCCTGGTTGCGAGCTTTATTCTAATGATTTGTGGTGAGGATTGCCAATAGAAATGAGGGGTTATGAATCAAGAAAGTATTGAATTGCGGGAAGTGATGCAGAAGTTCATCACTGAGCGATTAGAAGTGAAGCTGGCCAAGCTGAAGCCTGAGGAGGAGACCAAGCGAGAGAAGTACGTTGAAGATTTTGCTCTTGATACGTGGTTGTTGGACGCGGCAAGGCGGGTTGCTCAGATTCAAACAGCAACACATACGTTGAAGCCGATGCACCCTGAGGCTCGAGGAACAAGCTTACATGTGGAGTCGTCTGGGCTGGAAGTTTTTGGCCTGGTGGGAACACAGAGCCTGGGGACAACGCGCACAAATGATGTTGTCGGAAATGCTGCCGCTTTGGATGTCTTCAAATTTCTCAGTCTTGAATGCAAAGGAGGTAGCTTGATGGAGCTCATCTTGAGTGGGGACCCCGTGGTAAAAAAGGCACTTTCGGATGACCCTGCTACAGGGGAGTCTCTTTGTGCAACTTTTTCTACCATTCGTGAAAGTAAGGGTGAGCTGGCCTCTCATACGTTGGCTAAGCAACTCTATTTTCCTTTGGAGGATGCGGGTGAATATCATTTGCTGGCTCCACTCTTTCCAACAACGCTGGTGGACCATGCGTATAAAACCATGAGGGCGCATAGATATGGCGACGAGGCCAAAGCGGCACGTGACGCGCGCAAGAACAAGCTAGCTTCAGTCGACGATGTGCATGAGTACTTGGATTTGGCGATTCAAAATTTTGGGGGCACGAAGCCTCAAAATATCAGCCAGCTGAATAGTGAGCGTCATGGAGAAAACTGGCTTCTCGCTTCTCTACCTCCTACTTGGATCTCCCCAAATATTCGTGCTCCTCAACACATGGAGTCTGTCTTTGAGGGGAGCTTTTCTAAGCGGCGGCGGGTGCGCAAGGCTCTCTTTGATTTGAAGAGTTTTCTGACCAAAACAGCTTACAACAATCAGAGTATTCGTTTGCGTCGCGCCGAAGTCGTGGAAATTATCTGCGACGAAGTCCTTCAGTTTGGTGCTAGTTTGCGCGAACTTGACCCCGGGTGGAGCGCGTCAAGCGATTGTAAACTTCATGAGAGTGAGCGTCTTTGGCTTGATCCGAGACGGTGTGAAGAGGATGAGGAATTTGCCAAAAAATACGGTTGGCGCGACTGGCCTAAAGATGTGACTGCTCGGTTTGCCAGGTGGCTCAATCGAGCGCTGAGTTCCAAGAAAATGCTTCTTGGAGACAGCGAGTACGAAGAATGGAATGCCGTTCTAAAGACTGAATTAAATTCCTTTCATGACTACCTGGAGGCCGACCGTGATTGAACCCGATGCCCTGCTCATTTTGCCTCGCTTGTCGATACAAAATGCAAACGCAATTACGAGTCACCTCACCTGGGGATTTCCCGGGCCCAACGCTTTCTTGGGTTTTGTTCATGCTCTTCATCGAAGAATCTCAAGAGAGTTCAATGTAAGTCTGCGAGGAGTGGCCGTTGTTTGTCACTCGATGGTTCCCCAAGTGTCACAGCCTTCGGGAAAGCGAACAAAGATCTTTTGTCTCACTCGAAATCCTGTGGGCAAAGACGGCGGAAGTGCGGCGCTCGTCGAAGAGGGCCGCGCGCATCTCAAGGTAAGTCTTATCATTGGTATTAGCGGTGACGATTTATATCAGGGCGATGACCCGCAAATGATAGCCGACCGTGTTTTTGAAATGGCAATGTCTATGCGTATCGCCGGCGGGAGCGTCTTGCCGAGTACTCAAGAGATTTCAAAGCGTGATCGCGCGGAGATATTGGACTGGTCAACGTCGGAAGCAAAGAAAATAAGCCGAGTAGTCTCTCGAAAAGTTCTGCCAGGTTTCGCCCTAGTGAGCCGGGAAAAACTCCTACAAGAACACTGGCTGGGAATGCAAAAGAAGAACTCTGAGAGTACGCAGTTAGATGCCTTGCTGGACCTCACGAGACTCAATATCGAACCGTCGGAACGGCCCCTCGCAGGGCTGGACGCCGTAGAGGGTTCTAGTGCGAAGGAGAAAAAGGCGGATGTCGAGTGGAACGTTCGGAATCAGCCGGGATGGTTAGTGCCCATTCCGGCCGGGTTCAATGCTCTCTCAGAACTCTTTGAACCTGGAAAAGTGAACAATACTCGGGACAGAGAAACGCCTTTTCGTTTCGTTGAGGGCCTTCTCACAATTGGCCAATGGCTGAGTCCGCACCGCGTCGATGATATTCGGCATTTGATGTGGCAATACGAAACCAACACAGAAAAAACAGTCTATCGGTGCACGACACCATTTTACGCGAACCTAATTTGAAGAAGAGGAATACAGCATGGCAATAAAAGAATTAAAAACAGCTTCGGTTCTCGCTTTTGAAAGAAAGCTAGATCCGTCAGACGCCCTTTTCTATTCGGGGAGCTGGGATAAGCGTGAAGAGTCATCGAATTGGGCAAGTGTTCCGGTACATGAGAAGTCAGTCAGAGGAACTATCTCCAATAGATTGAAGACAAAGGACGCCGACCCCGCTAAATTAGACGCGTCCATCCAAAACCCCAATCTACAGCGTGTCGATGTATCGGCTCTACCTAGCAAAGCCGACACGTTGATGGTTCGTTTTACGCTTCGTGTTCTTGGCGGAACAGGAGTCCCCTCGGCCTGCAATGACTCTGATTATCGAGAGAAGTTATCAGATACGGTCAGTACGTATGCCAAGGAACAGGGGTTCTCTGAATTAGCTGCCCGCTATGCCACCAATTTGGCCAATGGGCGCTTTCTTTGGAGGAATCGAATGGTTGCGGAACAATTGGAAGTGCGTGTTCGACACCTCAAAGAAGGGAAGGAAAAACAATCGTGGACTTTTGATGCCATGGATTTCGATTTACTCGAGCTCAATGATCGCGATTCGTTGAAGGGGCTTGGCGAAGTCCTCAAGGACGGGTTGACCGGTGAGAGCTATGTGTTACTTGAGGTCACAGCATTTGCTCGCGTCGGAGCAGGTCAGGAAGTGTTTCCTTCCCAAGAGTTAATTCTCGACAAGGGTGACAAGAAGGGACAAAAAAGTAAGACTCTATACGTTGTTGATAACGTGGCGGCGATGCATTCTCAAAAGATTGGCAATGCGTTGCGAACGATAGATACGTGGTACCCAAACTTTGGCGATCTGGGTCCAATCGCAGTGGAGCCTTATGGGTCTGTGACTTCGCAAGGCAAAGCGTACCGCGTCCCTAAAGAAAAACTCGACTTTTACACTCTTTTGGATGGTTGGGTGCTCAAGGACAAGGTGCCTGCTGTGGAACAGCAACACTTTGTGATGGCAAACCTCGTTCGAGGAGGAGTCTTCGGCCAAGCTGAAAAGGGGTAGTCGTGGATCACTATCTTGATTTTCGTTTATTGCCCGATCCAGAATTTCCGTCGACTCAGTTGATGAATGCATTGTTCTCAAAACTGCATCGGTGTCTTGTTCGTCTGGGTAATGGTGATATCGCTGTCAGCTTTCCAGAGTCGCAGAGTCGTCCCGCTTCGCTCGGTCCCGTCTTAAGGCTTCATAGTTCAAGTGTTGGTTTTGAGCGTCTGCAAAGTCAAGCTTGGTTGAATGGTATGCGTGATCATGTACGGATTGGCGAGGTGAAAGAAGTACCTCCAGTAGTCGAGTACAGACGGGTTCGTCGTGTTCAGTCCAAAAGCAATCCGGATAGGATTCGCCGTCGACAAATGAAAAGACATGGCTGGACGGAAGAGGAGGCTCTGGAGAAGATTCCAGATAGTTCTGCTCGTCGTCTAGCTCTGCCTTTCTTACAGCTCGACAGTAGAAGCTCTGGAAGACGATTTCTGTTATTTTTGGAGCATGCAGCGGCCTTGGAGATGGTTCCAGGGACTTTTAATGCTTACGGCTTGAGCGTGTCTGGAACAGTTCCTTGGTTTTGACCCTCTTTTTAATGTGGTGCTAAGAGGGCTTAAAAACGTGGGGGTGTCACCGGCGTAAAGAAAAAGGGTGAAACGACAAGTTTCGCCCTTTTTCTTGTGTCTTCAATGGGTTAGACGAGAATGTATCATGTGCACTGCCGCGTAGGCAGCTGAGAAATATG
>Ga0256845_1003542_pt1 | contig 10526 bp, 9 predicted proteins | sample RiftiametaG_FD_189101 | JGI IMG/M metagenome (GOLD analysis project Ga0256845, IMG submission 189101) | Tube worm associated microbial communities from hydrothermal vent at the East Pacific Rise, Pacific Ocean - Riftia | ecosystem: Host-associated > Annelida > Integument > Unclassified ... | reverse complement strand
ACAAGGCCGGGGACCCCTTAGCTTGCCAGCAAAAATCCCCGGACTTTCACGAACGCCGACGACGGATGAACCGTCGTAATGCAGTTGCGAAGTAGTGGTCGCATGCACCGGGATCGGCGTCAAATTTTCGGAGTGTCCGGAGGGGATCAACGGTTTGACTTCCAGTGTTCCTGACGGCAGGAATTTCGCCACCACGCTACTGAACTCGGTCGTGCGCCAAATCCGGGATCGAGGTTTGAACAGGGCCTCGATTAGTCGCAAAACTGTCGTCTTGCCAACCCCGTTTGGGCCGTGGCTGATGGTGATGTGGTCCTCCGTCTTTAGCTCAAGGGAGTGGCGAAAGACGCCGAACAAACCATCGACGACGAAGGAATCCAGTCTTCGTCTAGAGCCATCTGGCGTGGACCCAGGCTCGGAGTTCTCGGGGGGCATACGGACAACCCTGGCAGGAGCCGATGCCCTCCGCAACGGGCGCCCGCGGTCCGGCGTCGCGACGGGCGAATATGCGCCCGTCGCGCTTGCAGCCCCCACGGGAGCGGGGACCCGCCGAGGCCGGATCACCGAGGCGGAACGCGACCTCGCCAATCCACGGCGCGTGCTGAGCACGGCGCCACCCAGCGGAGCGTCCCCGGCACCGGGGACCGCACTCCCGGAGCCGTCGCTAACCCCGAAAACAAGAACCCCGCGGTGGGCTCACCACGGGATCCTCATACGTTCGCGAATTCGCGGCTTAGACAGTGGAGGCGCCGGGAATCGAATCCAGGAGGTGGAGGGGTGGAGGGGTTGGGTTTGGTGATGGATCGTGAAATTTGGGAGGGGACGAGGGGCTACTTGCTCGGCGGACGTTTGGGAAAGGAGGGCGATGGCGCGGAGCGGGTGGGTTTTCGATGTCGCAAGGTAGTCGGCGCGGTTGAGCAGGCGTTGGCCGCACTGAATCGCGGTGAGATTGAAGCGGCGGAGGCGTTCCTGCGCGCCGGATTGGCTGAGGTCCAGAGTCATCTCGATCCTGATTCGCGCCGGTTGTCTCCAAGAGACGGCTCTCGGACAAGAATCGGTGAACCGCTGACGTTCGAGCGTGGACTGACACTCGGTCCCGCCTGCACGTACCCACTCGCCTTGTCCGAAGACCTTGAGGCCGGTGGCATCGACAATCAGGCAGGTGCTCTCGCCATCCGTTGATGCCAGGTCCGGTCGTGGCGCTGTGCCCCAGGTTCCCATGATTTCAGCGAGATTGCGTCCAGCAGGTCACCGCCGAGGGAGAGGACCTCCCTTTCTTCACGGTATTGGACCTCCACTCACGCTGATGTATTGTCGCCCTCGACCGTGTTCAAGGAGTCTGCATGCAGGATCTAGGCACCTCAGCGATCGGTAAGAAGGGATTCGCGGCGGCGGCCCGCATGTTCTCTTCCGTTGTCTTCTCCGAGATGGCACGCGATGCGCAATCGCCTCGTTTTGCACATTTTGCGTCCGAGGCCGTAGGGAGCGTTCCTGTGGACGGTGCTCGGACTGTCGCCGAGCACTTTGACATTGCGCTGCGCGCGTTGACGAAGGAGTACCGTGACGAATACGTCTACAAGAACATCGTTGCCCGGAGAATCGTCCTAGGGAGGCATTCGATACGGACCGCAACGATGCTCACCGAACTTCGAGTCGGTCGATGCAAAGCCGACATCGTTGTCCTGAACGGCTCGTCGACCGCCTACGAGATCAAGTCAGACTTGGATAATCTCGGCCGTCTTGAAAACCAACTCACCACCTACCTTCAGGCATTCGCTTCTGTAAATGTAGTGGCGGGACATCGCCATCTGGATGCGATCTTGGCTCTTGCGCCCAAGCCTGTCGGGGTTCTGTGCCTGCGACGCGGGTCGATATCGGTCATACGGAAAGCCGACGTCGACCCAGGGCGAATTTGCCCCGAGATCTTGTTTGATTCCCTTCAACTCGTGGAATCGAGGAGTGTGCTTGTGAGGCTGGGGGTGGAAATTCCCGATGTACCCAATACTCTCGCGTATCGAGTTCTCAAGGCTCTGTTCGTCCAGCAGCCGGCTAGGTTGGTACATGACGCAACTGTTGCCGTCTTGAAGAGGTCTCGTGGGCACGAGCGGATAGGCGCGATCTTGGGAAAAATACCTACATCGCTTTCGGCTGTTGCGCTAGGTTCTCATGTTAGAGTCCGGGACCATCAGAACATCATGAAAGCGTTGTCAACAGACCTTGGAGACGCGCTGTGTTGGAGATAAGAGCATGTACCACCCGTACTTTCGAGGGAAACAATTTGAGCTGAAGGCGATCCGCGAAGCCGCACCGCTGTTGGCGAAACACAACTTTGTACCGGTCATCGAACCGGTAAAGAAGGACCTGGGTCCCATCAAACGTACGCTTGATGAGGTCTCGAAAGCGAAGGGGAAGGCCGTTCTGATAGTGAATCCCTTTGTCGGGGAGTTGAGTAACGATGGATCGTCGGTAGAGAATCTTCTCGATGCACACCTTGACGATTGGCCAGGGATATCGGTAGGGATTCATTTGTCGGCGGAGATGACGGTTGCAGAGACTGTTCGGTTTTACGAATCTCTTGATCGAGAACCAGAAGAAATCACACTCGTTCACGCTGGGCTCACAGATGCAACACAGCTGAGTTCCTCGCTTGGCGACGCTGCTCAGGCAATGAGGCACGTGTTCGTGGACCGAAAATGCGGGAGACGGTATCGAGATCTCTTTCAAAGCGAGCGCATGGTGCTCCTCCGCGACGGCTTTAATCGTTGCAACAACGCGGACTATGGCGCTTCAGAGATGTTCTCTGATTTGCATACGACCTACCGAGCGGAGGGGGTAACCGGGTTTGGCGATTTCCTGACACAAGGAGACTACTTCCCAAAGGGCGGAGGGCTCCCATATGCGGTCGCAATTCATCTTACGTACTTCGATCCGAAGCAGCATGATAACATGTACGTCGCTCATTTCATTTCCGATAGCAATCTCACACAGGCGGACCCTGCTGGAAAATTCGCCGAAGCCGTAGCGAAGTTGTCTCGCGAAGTTGAGAAAAGCGGAAGCCTGATTCTACGAACTGATGGAGTCGAAAAATTTCTCGAATGCCATCGTGAGCAGCGAAACCCCGGACTTGGTTACGCGAAGAAACTTTCGCTGTTCCATCACATGGAGACGTTTGCTCTTGGACTCCCGAAAATGGCAGACGGCTAAGCTGCGGTGAGCGGGCCTGCAAGGCGACATTCGGCGGACAAACAGCGAATGTTGCAGTCGGCCGGCCCGTCGCCGAGCACGAATCGACAGCGAAATCTCACAGTGGTATACGCAATTAGTGAGTTGTGATGTCAACGTTCGCTTTTTCTAACAAGTGATATAGTGTGGCGACCTTCACTCTTGCACCTCGCTTCGCACAGTACGTGAACATGACACGTTGCTTCGCTCGTGTGAATGCAACAAAAAATCCCGAAGTGCCCTCGATCTCATCTTCCTCAAAGCTCCACCACGCGCCATCATCGAGCCCGACGAAGATGACGGTATGATATTCATGACCTTTGCTCTTGTGAATGGTCATGAGAGGGACCGCACGAAAACCCTCGTACGTGTCGAGCGCTTCCTGCCATGTGTTGACTCCAGACGAACTGGCGGCGAGGTGTGTCACCATCGATTCGACTACCTTATCCAGCCATTCACCCTGTCGATACGCGGGATGGGCTGTCGACAGGGCTTGGCGACCAACGAAAGCGATGGTGATATCAATCACTGAACGAGCCTCCGCTTCGTCGCGCACGGGCCGAAGACAGACGCCTCGCAGATTCTTTGCAAACTCGTCGAGTTCACATGCGAGCCGTCTTTGGGCTCGTTCATCATGAGGAGAAATCCCTCTCAACGAGGAGAGGGTCGCCTGGCAAGTAGTCCAATGATGCCCCGCTCTTGAACTGATCGCTAGCCTGAAGAGGCTGACAAGGACTTTCGACAACTTCTCTGACAGAAGATCCTGGAGCGACAACGATCCAATCCGAGCAGCTTCATTGCGTAGCGAAAGACCATGCTTCGAGAACGCCGGTTCCAGCACCTGACTGTAATTCGCCGGTAGTTGGCGGACCAATATTACAAAATCTCGTGGAGATAGGCCGTCCTTTTTCATCTCGGCCTCAATGAATCCTGCGAGCCTATCCGCTTCCTGCGACACCGAGGAGAACTCCCAAAGAGCGCAGCTATCACCGCTTACCGTAGCGATGGCCTTTGACACTGGCTCGACCGCCCGAGCATCAAGGGCTTGTGCGAGGACGTGCTGTATTCGCACGAGATCAGGTGAAGAACGATAGTTGTTGAGTAGCGAAGAACGGATTGCACCGAAATCGATTTCGATGGCGCTGAAAGGTTCATCCATCGCCAGTGCCCAGCGCATGATCTTCTGTTTGTTGTCACCTACGGCGGTGATTTGCGTATCAGAAGTTGAGAATATCGTTCGGACGAGATCGTACTGGACTTGCGTCGTGTCCTGGAACTCATCCATGAATAGGTGAGAATAAGTTAGCCCAACGGCTCTCCTGATCACTGGGTTGAGGCGTAGCAAAAGTTCAACAAGACGCCCGATCATTGGAAAACTGAGGTAGGTGAGCGATTGTTCATGCAGTGCAATCGTCCAAAATCGGTTCGCAGCCCATTGTGGCGGGGTCATGTTCGTTGGAGGATCGTTCGCTAGCGGGGCACCGAGCAAGTGTGTGCGTTCGAAGGCTTTGACTGTAAGTGCCTCTATGTCTGCCCGAATCCCTATCGCAGTCGGTGGCGGGCCGAGAGTGTTAAGAAATCGTTCGTACAATCTGAAGTTCGTCAGCAAGATCTCGTATTTCGGCCTCGGTCGCCAGATTGTTGGCAAGATCTGACCGAAACGGTCGAGCAGACTCTTGGCGAACGCATCGAAAGTGAGAGAATCGAATCGATTCGCGTCGTTAGGATGGCATCTCTCACGCACGCGGCCAGCGAGATTCGTCGCAGCGTCTGTCTTGAAACTGATAGCCAGGATGCGGCGCGGAAACGGCGACAGTCCGGTCTGCAAGAGATAGGATGCTCGTTGGGCAAGAAGTTCGGTCTTCCCAGAACCGGGCCCGGCAATGACAGAACGATGGGAATCAGAATGAACGATGTCTAGCGCATTTGGCTCAAGTTGTTCGACTCCGACAGGATTCCAGTTGCTGGGAAGGATACGGCTGGACGATGGTGACATGATCAATCTCGTCGCATCTTGGCGGCAAGGTGGTTCAACACCGACCGCAACGGCTCGGGAATCTCGGCTTGGATCGCCTCACGCGAGAGATGGGTGAGGGCGGCGAGATGGGTAGCCGGCTTGCTGTGTGTCATAAAATGGTAGCGGTAGGCAGGAAACAAGTCGATGCAATCCGAAAGCTCTCCGGCATAAAGGGCCAGCCCAGGTCCTTTGACCCCGAGCACAGCTTTCGCTGCTTCTTTGCCGCTCGTACGGGGACCGCCCTTCGTAGGGATGATCGCTTCGTAGGCGGCGGGAAACGCCCTAAGCATTGCGAGGTCAAGATCGAGAGGCGTGGAAAAGAAGACATTATGCTTCCGAAGATTGTCGACCCATCGCATCAGGATGCCTATCTTGGACGCATCCTGCCAAGTGTGCATGTCTTCCAGATCTTTATCGGAAGTCAGTGTCTCGTTCGGTAATTGTAGTAAATCCGATTTGGATACGCCGAGTTCGATCAGGTTCTGGATGGCCGTCTTTACTCGCCCGAAGCCCCCTCCGTGGCGGCCAAGGTCGAGGTCGAGGAGAGTTGCGAAGGGGATATCGAGTTGATCAAGAAGGCGCCAGAAATGCTGAACATGTCTACCGCCGAGAGGCACGATAGCGACGAACGCGGGATCGATCACGATATCGAGAGCCTCCGCAAGTTTTGGCAATACCAGACGTTCGGAGTCGCCCTCGACGAGAAGAACAAACCGGGCGAAATAGAGTTCTGGGAACGCTAGCATCGCGTTGCGAACGAATTTTTCGGCCTCCTCATGGCCCTCGGGCAGCTCAATCGGTCGCACACTGGAGATACCCGTTCGGACCGAGCGCCTACAGTAGCGGACGTTTGTCGGCTGAACTCGGCTCAGTACCGACGGAGAATGACTTGTCAGGAGTGCCTGTGAATTTCCTCCAGCGACAAGCGTCAGTACTTGCTGAATAATTCTTGCGAGATAGTACGGAGAGAGATGGTTCTCCGGCTCCTCAAGTGCAAAAATGGTCATTGGCGGTATATTCATCTCATCCGCTCGAAAACCCGCGACATCTCCCGCAACGACGCTACGTTCGAGATCAAAGACGGCCGCGGCGAGCGCGAAATAAAACAGCGATTGTTGACCGTCACTTAGCGATGTTAGGTCCCTTTCTTGTCCATCGGGTCCTTGCTGAAAGAGTACTGTTATTCGACGAATCACTTCTTCGAATCGGCGGCTGACGAGGCTAAACCCCGGCCTGATGTCGGTTGCCTCGTCATGAATATTCGACCATCGACTAGCCAAGGAACTGCTGATCGCCTTGATTGCTGTCTCCGCCTCGAACGCTGAACCGATGCTCTGACTCGCTCCTTCGATCGCTTTTCGAGTTGCAGGGGACCACTCAATGGCTCGGAGAAGACGAGCTGCCAGTGCTCCTGTCGTCGCCCGAATCTGGGCCGTTGCGTCGCGACTTGCCGGTACATAGTGCAGTTGGATCAGGCCACGATCCGACGAGGAAACGGGGTTTTTTTGATCTTCTGTCACCGTCGGATCAAGAGTATCGACCCAGTATAGGTTTTGGGTGATGTCGCCTTCGATCGTCCCGTCGTCCTCCCAGCGAGCTTCAAGACGCAAACGACAGGCGGGCTCTTCCCCCGCGTGTTCGATGCGTAGATTGCGGAAGCACGGCGCGACGGTTTCTGACGTCGCGGAGCCGTCGAGAAGCTCAGGCAATCCGATCTCGACCTCGATAACGAGTTCCCGTGCCGATCGATCATCAGGGTCTATTTCGGGCGGTCGGTGGAAGTCCGACCTCTGGACTGTCCGCTCTATCCGTGAAGTTCCGAAAATTCTGGCAAGTGACTGTAGAAGGGCTGTTTTACCGGAGGCGTTTGGCCCGACGATTACGGTGAGGTCCGGAGAGAGGCTGATGCGTGTTGGCTCGGGGCCGAAGCACCGAAAACCGGAGATAGAGATAGCTCGAATATGCATGGTGGATTGAACTTCAATACGCCGCGATGCGACGATCGCCGGTGTCGTCTTGTACCATCTCGAAGACTTTATACATGTGGATCCAAAGATCCATGTGTTGGCGCCAAACGATCGTCAGGGTGTGGGAACTTGGATGAATCTTTCTCTCATTTCTCTCCCAACAACAACCGCAACGCCTCCCGCACCCTCTCCAAATCCACACCCGACCGCCCATCCAACATCCCAACGATCTCCTCCAACACCTCCGCCCCCTCGCCCCGATCCTCCATCGGAACCCGAAAAAGCTCCACAATATCCACTCCATACAGTTCCGCCATCCCCACCAACATCTCCCACGATGCAAACTGCTGGCCACGCTCCAGCCGGCTGATCGTATCCCCGGCCGCACCGAGCTTGCCCGCGACTTCGCCTTGCGTGTGACCGGCGATCTTCCGCAGCTCTGCCAGGCTCCGCCCGAACTGCCTGCGACGCGTCTCGCTCATGCACGGCTACGGTACCGGGCTGTGCGGTGCCATAGAACGTCGTGAAACAGCGATTCTCATCCCTCATGATCTTTGAATTAGACGTAATACATCTAATTTGCGATTGTGCCGGTCCCGCATCCGACGCGTCAGCGCTAGTCGGAGCCAAGGGCCGCACCGATGCCGACGCACCGAACTCAGGAATCTCAGCGAGCAGCGCTGCTGCTCAAGGTGTTGGCGGGACCCAGGTGCCCATCGTTTTGTGACCCGGAGATTGGCTCGTGGCTGTGGAGAACTCTGCGCGGAGCGTTTCCGGGCACCTACGCCGTCTGCTTCGTGCATCACGAGATCCACCTAGTAACCAATCTCGTCGGTTTCGACGAAGCGATCGATGTCCGGCCGAGGATCTGCCGTCTTGTCGGCCAGTTCACGCGCAAATTCGACCTCCATGTCGGAGCCGCGACAGCGATGAACCCCCAGGAGGTCCCGACGCTGGATGACCTTTGCCACTGGGTACGCGAGGTCCACTTGCTCCCGTGTCGCGCAGGGCTGGCACTGTGTCCGCTCGCGTGGCCATTTTCGACGCATCGAGATCTCGTCGGCGCTGTCGTTGATCCGTGGGTCTCGGCGGCAAGGTTGGCGGCGGCGCTGGAGATCGACGACGCCGATTTTTCCGTCGGGTTTCACGAGCATGTCAGCGACGATCTTTCGGCGGTACACGGTGGAACGCCATATCCGAGGGCCATGACGGCTTCGCTGTTTCCGTCGCGCTCGTTTAACTCGGTGGTGAATGCCGCTGCGGGTGCGACTCGTTCGATAGCAACGGGAATCCGCTCCAGTGGTCCCACCCGAATCGCCTTCGTGCTCCTGGCGCTCTGGCATGGTTGGAGGAACCTCGACCAACTCGCACTCCTGTGTAGATGCTCCCGCCGTACGATCCTGCGGATCTCGAAGCTCGACAGGCCGGAGCTGCTCGGTCCGGCTCGCCTCTGCTTGGGCGATGAACGGCTACAAGTCGTTCAGGTGGCGGGCAGTGGAATGTCGCCCGATGCCGGTACAGCGAACGAGGCCATTCGTCGCGCACGGATCATCTCTGGTCTCGCTCCCAGTGCGTGGCAGCAGGGCGATCCCGATGACCTGTCTTGACCCGCTGTCGGAGGCTCATCGACGGTTTCGGGCATCCATGCAGGGGGCTCGGACGCCAGGAAGAGCCGTCGCGCTTCCTTCGCATACGACCCATCTCCATAGCTCTGTTCGCCTACCCGAGATGGCGCCGATCTTTTTATCTGGGACAAAAAAAGATGTGAACCGTCGTATTCGCAATTTCTCGCCGCCCAAAAACGCAGTTCAATTTTTGTGGTTTTTATTGCTCTGCCGCCCCCTCCCTTGTCTGCGCGCAGCAGGCGGTCACGGTCAATCTCATGGGCACCGAAGTCCGCGACATGGCCACCCGAAAATTCGACTCGCCATGGTCCCCCTCCTTCAGGAGGAGAGGGCTGTGAGCCTCGACGAATCCCTACGGCGTATCCTTCGGGATGAAGTGCGAGCGGTTCTCCGCGAGGAGATCGGGACTTTGCTCGACAAGCTTGACGAGCACGCGGCTGTGGAATCTTCGGCATCGTCGTCGAGCGAATTCCTGACGACGAAGGAGGCCGCTGCGATCGCGCGCGTTGGTGCCAGCACCATACGCACGTGGATTGGGAACGGCAGCCTCAAACGATACGGACGGGGAAACCACTTCCTCGTCGCAAGACACGAGCTTGAGCAGTGGCTCACTGGCGAAGACGAAACGACGTCGATCGACTTGAGCGTCGACGACCTGGCCAACGCGATCGTTGCGAAAGCCTGCGGCACTTGAAGGAGAACATGATGGGATCTGTGTACACACGAGGGAGCAAGCTCTGGATTCGGTTCAAGAACGGGGAGTGAAAGTGGACGCAGAGCACTACGCCGTATCGCGTTGGCGACGAACACGAAGCGCGAGCGTTGCTCGAAACCGTCGAGACGAAGATCCGCTCAGGCGAAGTGCTGAGCGCGGCCGACCTGGGGCCGATTACCGTCGCTCGCTACGCGAAAGGCTGGAGCGAGCGACGGAAGATCGCGGGCGTTGCCGATTGGAAGAACGACAAGGCACGACTCCGCCTGCACGCGCTCCCGATGATTGGTCGGCTGAAACTGCGGGAAGTTCGGGCGAGGCATCTCAAGGATCTGTTTCTATCGCTGCGCACCACAACCGAACTCGCGCCATCGACGATCCGAAACGTCTACGGCGTGCTGGCAGCCTTGTTCCGCGAAGCGGCTGTAGACGACCTAATCGACCGTAACCCGTGCATCTTGACGAAGGCGGAACTCGGCTAACTCACCTACAAAGACCCTGTCGCTCAAGCCGAGTCCCGATATGAGCGCGAGGAACTGTGCGGCCTGGTCTTCGATCCTCGACTCCCAGCGGAGAATCACCTTGTCTACGCCCTGGGCGGTCTCGCAGGTCTCCGCCTCGGCGAGATCGCGGCTCTACGCTTCGACGACCTCGATTTCACCAGGGAGCCCCTCGGACGCATGACCATCTCGCGTTCCCACGACCGCAAGACCACGAAGACGCGCCGAGTCCGATACACACCGATTCATCCGGTGCTCGCTGACCTCCTACAAGCGTGGCGGCACACAGGCTGGGTGAACGTGTTCGGGTGCGCTCCAGACCCGGACTCGTTGGTCCTCCCACGGTCTCCAGGCAGACGCGTACGAACGGGCGCGATGCACTCCAAATCGACCCTCGGCAAGCAAGCGCTGCGGGACCTCGAAACCCTCGGCATCCGTAAACCCGCACATCCGATTCATGATCTCCGCGCCACGTTCATCTCGCTA
>Ga0256845_1003541_pt1 | contig 10526 bp, 10 predicted proteins | sample RiftiametaG_FD_189101 | JGI IMG/M metagenome (GOLD analysis project Ga0256845, IMG submission 189101) | Tube worm associated microbial communities from hydrothermal vent at the East Pacific Rise, Pacific Ocean - Riftia | ecosystem: Host-associated > Annelida > Integument > Unclassified ... | reverse complement strand
TGCCGATGTAAGTTTATTTTTGTATTCTTCATCAGCGTATAAAAGCAAATATAGAGGGGATTGTCCACAAAAATAGCTTCTTTATGCCAGTGCTACTCAAAGTGCCATTAGATAAAAACACCGTGGGTGGCGTAATATCTTTAGGAAGAATCTGGTTGATCTCCTCAAGTGATCGGTCAAAATCTTCGATAATTTGATCGCAGCTCACCTGTTTTGTTTCTGGAATCCAGTGAACCATCAGCTCGTGCTCTGGATCAGAATATAAAAGCGGCATATCAATTCGAAAATTTGCCTCGCAATCGCTACACGTCACACGATTTAACCGATTTTCTAATAACGCCTGTTTTAGTTCTGGATTTGATTGCACATTAATCGATTCGTGTAATTCCACCTCTTGAGTCACACCACAAGAAGGGCATCCAATTGTAAATTTTTTTGTACTCATTCAACACTCCTTTACTACACACTAGACCTGAAGTTCTTCAAACAACGCTTCGGCATCCAAGAACGAATCCAGTATCCAATCGGGATGCGTTGCCTCAAGAGCTGCGCGATCAAAGCTTCCATTACAAACCGCCACCGAAACCATTCCGCTCTTTTTTGCCGCCAAAATGTCCGACGGAGTATCGCCCAACAAAAAAGCGCGCTCGGGTTTTCCTGCACGTTGAAAAGCAAGCGTTGCCATCTTGCACCGGTCGCCATGTTCATCGCCAAAGCCACCCACCTTGCCAAAAAAGCGTTCTAACCCCGCGTGGCGGATTTTAACCCAAGCAGATGATTGACTATTTCCCGTAACCAGCCCCAACCCCCAATCGGTTGAAACCCGCTCAAGAAAAGCCTCCACTCCAGGAAATACCTCCGGCGGAAAAGCCGTTAACTTTCGATCCAGCTCCAGCGAAAGCTCCGAAAAAAAGGTCGCATCCTGTTCCGCAGATCTTGAAAGGTTGCACTGAAAAGCCAGCTCATCAAGCACCAACAGATCGGTTGCTCCCGCAAAATTAATTTTCGTCATATCAGGCAGAACACCAAACGCCGTTGCAAAAGCAGCACCAAACGCAGATCGCCCTGCATTTGGCGCATGCAACAACGTCCCATCTAAATCACAAAAAATATAGCGGTTACGTGGCAACAACATCGCCAAAATCTAATCAATTAAATCGATCAATTCATTAATTGCATCCGCTTCCGACGCCGATTTTTCCTTTGGAGGACGAGGTGTTCGGGCAGGGCGTTTATTGTTATTATTATTTTCAGAAGAACCCTTCCGACGTTGGGGCGACCGATTCCGCGCTCCATTTTTATTATTTTGTTCCTGTCGTTTTTTAGACGAGTTAAAATCCGAACCCTTCATATCAAAAACCTTTTGGAACGTACTTACACGCATCGTCGAAAGGCCCTTATTCAGTGCCAGCTTTTCCACATCGCTATTGCTCGAAACCAAGATCACGCCCCCGCCTTTTGTGCTTGCTGTCCGAACCACCTTATTTGCAAATGTGTTCGACATCTCGGTATAAATTACCGTAATGCCCTCAAACTTTTTACCTGCTGGGGCCTTATGTAACGGTTCACCCGCAAGAACAATCACAACACTTGTTTTTTCTCGATCCGAAAACCGAGCCAAATTTCGAAGGATTTGCAACTGATTGCGCGGGGAGGTTTTCCCCTTCATTCCCATTGCTTCATTCAAAGAAGCACCATCAATAACCAGAACGGTCTTTTTTGTTTTAAGTAGGTTTAATAAACCCATAATTTATTCCTTTTGTTCGTTGTCTATTCACCATGCACTTACATTGTCGTTTCCATCTTTCACGTTTATTCGTTTGTCTGACAATATGTTGCCGTGCAATAAAAAAAAGGAAAGCTACCGAACTCCGAACCTTTGCGCAAGCCCTCATTCTTTATAAAAATGTGCGTACAAAATAAATTAAACATACAAAAGAGCACATACACAAATCAGCCCCATTCCTAACTCAATAAAAATAAGGCCCTTTTATTTTTAAAAGGGGTGGTTGAAAAAAAGGTCAATCTCTGAGAGTCTGCGAACTTATTTTTTTAAGGATTTATTTATGGAACATTTTGTAGAGATGATTGTACTGGCCATTGTTCAGGGAATAACAGAATTTTTGCCGGTGAGTAGTTCGGGACATCTGGTTCTTTCTAAACATTTTTTGGGAATGACGCAATTTAAAGGTGTGACGACAGAAATTGTGCTCAATACAGGAACGCTGTTGGCTATTTTAGTTTTTTACTGGAAACGACTTTTAGAAATTATTTTGGGTCTTTTTCGAAGAGATCGTGAGGCGTGGATTTTTTCTCTTTTAATTATTGCGGGGTGCATTCCTGCGATTGTGGTGGGATTTTTGTTTAAAGATAAATTGGAACGTGTTTTTTCTAATCCTCGATTTGTTTCTTGCACGCTTGTTGGGACTGGGATTTTTTTGATTGCGAGCCATTTTGCAGGATCGGGAAAGCGTTCTGTGAGTTGGTGGTCTGGAATGGTTATTGGTTTGGCACAAGCGGTTGCACTTTTACCGGGTGTGAGCCGATCGGGGTCAACAATCGGAATGTCGCGGTTTTTAAAGATCGAGCCCAAAAAGGCTGCGGAATACTCTTTTTTTATGTTGATTCCGCTTTCTGTTGGCGCCTGCTTGCTTGGTGTGAAAGATCTTTTAGAAGGGGGAAACCAATCTGGATTTAGTGCTTCAACATTGGGAATTGGTTTTTTGGTTTCAGCGATTGTTGGCTATTTTTCTTTGAAATGGTTGGTCTCGCTTTTACAGCGTGGTCGCTTTTGGTATTTCGGAATCTATTGCCTTTGCATTGGCGGAATTTCGTTTTTCCTTTTAAAATAAAAAGCCCGATTTTTGATTTTTGAAAGATAGGTTGATGGTTAAAAAACTTGTCTGAGATTCTTTTATCCTTATGCTTATCTATCTTATTGATTTAACGTAGAAATGCTATGTCAGAGACCGCCTCCATAAAAAAACAGATTCAACTCCTTATTAAAGAGGAGCGTTGGAGCGATCTATCTGAACACTTCTTGCAGTTGCACCCTGTGGATATTGCCGAAATCATCAGTCATGCCGCATCTAGTGTGCATACCACATTATTTGATCTTTTGCCGGACGAAATTAAACCAGATGTTTTGGCGGAGCTGAACGACGAAGCAGAGTCGGACATTGTTGAAGAACTTTCGGATGAAGCACTTTCGGATATTGTTGAAGAGATGGCTCCTGATGATGCCGCTGATGTTTTGGGCGAATTAAATGCAAAACGCAGTGAAGAAATCTTAGAGTTAATGGAGAACGAAGAGTCGGAAGAGGTGCGCGACTTACTTCGTTATGATGAAGAGAGTGCTGGCGGAATTATGACGCCTGATGTTGTTGCAGTGCGTGCTTCGATGACGGCGGCCGAGGCTTTGGAATATATTGGGAAATTGGATTTAGACGAACCTATTTACTATGCCTATGTTGTTGACGAAGAAAACCACCTCACAGGATCTGTTCAGCTTTGGGAAATGATTAAACACGTCAACAAAACTCGAAAAATGGAAGAGCTTTCTGATAAAGAAACGCACTCTGTTCTTACAAGTACCGATCGAGAAGAAGTGGTTAAAATTGTGGATAAATATGACCTTAGCGCACTGGCTGTTGTGGATGAAAAGGGCTGCTTGGTTGGTCGTGTAACAGTTGACGATATTGTTGACATTATGAAAGAAGAGGCCTCAGAAGACATCTTTAAATTGGCTGGTTCAAGCGATTCCGAGCTGGAAGACACCTCTCCTTTACAAGCGTGCAAAGCACGTCTTCCCTGGTTGCTCATTACGCTTGCCACAGGATTTGTAAGCAGTTTGATTTTAAAAAGTTTTAATCATCATTTGGAATTAACAAAAATTATTCCATTAATGTTTTTTGTTCCTATTATTATGGCGATGGGCGGAAATACGGGCATTCAATCTTCAACTCTTATTATTCGAGGAATCGCCCTAGGTGCAAGCCACAGCAAACGAATTGGAAAAATTTTGATTCATGAAATTATTGCGGGTGCAATTATGGGGTTAATTTGTGGGGTTAGTATTGGGCTTTGGGCCTATTTTATTATTAACACCAGTGGAAACAACCCCTGGGCAGAACCCGCATATTTAGCTGCAACAGTAAGCATTGCTCTTTTTAGTGCCATGACTTTTGCCGCCGTTTTTGGTGCGCTTGTTCCTGTTTTGCTTGATCGCTTAAAAATAGATCCTGCCGTAGCTTCAGGGCCCTTTGTCTCGGCATCAAACGACATCTTTGCCCTGCTTATTTATTACGGAGTTACGCTTTTAATGATTGGTGCAGCACATTTGGGGTAGTCATGACGAGTGGAACCATTTTTAAAACGCTCGCCATTCCGTTGCAATATAGCCCGTACTCCAGCACCTCTCGGATTGTGCAGTGGCTCAGCAAAGATTACGGAAAAATAACCACCCTTCTAAAAGGTGCATTGCGTCCAAAAAGTGTTTTTTTAGGGGAATATGCTCTTTTTGGAACCAGCGAACTGCTCTTTTATCCTCGTCGAACAAAAACACTTTATGCAGCCAAAGAGTGTGCATTGTTAACGCCGCGCAACACCTTCCGATCGCAATGGAAAGCCATGCAAACCGTCTCCTATCTTTCTGCGCTGATTCAAAAAACAACGCCATCCAATGCGCCTCAACCCGAACTCTTCTCTTTCTATGAAAAAATACTCGATCTTGCCACATTACATGCAAACCACCCTCAATTCCTTGTTTGGGCTGAATTACAATTTTTTAATTATTATGGACATGCCCCACATTTTCAGCCCTATTGTTCGCACTGTGGCACAAAAAAACCAGCCTATTTCGCCCCAACTATTGGAGCCATGATTTGTCGTCGTTGTTCCGAAAATGAGGGGCTTTCTTATCTTCCTTGTCCCCCCGACACCTTGGCGATTTTACGAGCCTGGCAACGATCTGCCTCCCCGCAAATGGCGCTTAAAACATGTACCACATCGCCTCAATGGAATCGATTACGAACCCTTCTAGACCATTTTGTTCAACATCACTTTCACCTACCCCCCTGCCCCCTCATTCACACCATAAACAATCAACATGTTCCTGTTTTACTTAAAGAAAAGGTCTTTTATGAGCACTAAAAAACAGAAGAAAAAAACGAAAGGATTGCTCTTTTTTACGAGTACCTTACTGTTTGTTTTCATCCTCTGTTATTTTTTATGCGGAAAAAATGGGAAAACATCATCGATAAATGGTTTCGATAAAAAACCCATTTTTAACAGGAAGAAAACAAATGAAAAAAAACCACAAACAAATAAAATTAATCTTGTTTCTCGACATGCTAATTCCCCAATTTTAAATACCCAAACCAAACCCAAAAATGATTTCGTTTTCGATGTTGAAAAATATGAGCGAGATCAGTTCAAAAAAGGGCTTCATAACAAGGAATTAGTACTTCTTTCTAAAAAAATTTATCAATTAAGAACAATACTAAAAACAGTTTCTTTGCCCGATTTTGTTGAATTGTTTTCTTCTGTCGTGAAGATGGCTTCCTCTATTGAGATGACCGCAGAGAACAGATCTTTCTGCAATCTTGAAATAATCTCCATTTTGTATTCATATTACGGGGAGAATGAAGCGTTATTTAAACTAAATCCATTAATCGTTGATGAAATTGATTTTGAAAGTTTTAAAAAAATGCAAGAACGAATAATAAAGGAGTGTTCTAGTGAATTTTTGATGATTCAAGATCTAGTATCTGAACAAACAAAAAAGGCCTCTCTTAAAGATAAAGAAAGGCTACTCGAATATATTAAAAAAGGGTTTAAAGAGTTGCCAAAATTTAATTACACAAGAATTTACACCACATCGCCCTTTTCTACAGAGCGAATGTTTTTGGATCGATTATTAAGAAAAATAAAAAGAGCTCATTATTTAAGGGAAGATCCATGGTCGTTATATTCGAAGGAATCCTATGAAAAAGATTATATTTACACGGATGAAGGGTATACAAACTTCTTGAAATCATTGAAGATATAAGAAAAAAGGGGGAAAGATCATCAGTGTTGGGATTGTGAAAACTACAAATGAACATGAAAAAGTAGAGAATAATGATTTAGGCGAACGAATCCCTTTGATAATTACGGACACTTTGCTTTACACTCTACCTAGATAATATCCCATGCAGATACTTTAATAAAAAAGTTGACGGTTAAGAAAAAGGTGATATAACAGCCTGCATGAGTAAAAGACGTTTTCTAGGAAGAGCAAAGGTGAACTACTACCATTTGATGTCGCAAGTGGTTAGACAGCAGTTTATTTTTGGTGAGGAGGAGAAGCTCCACTTTCGGTGGTTAATGCGTCGGTTGGAAAAGTTTATGGGGGTTCGCGTGTTGACCTATTGCATTATGTCGAACCATTTCCACATATTGCTGGAGGTTCCTGAGTGTGATTGGCTTAGCGATGAGGCGTTGTTTGAGCGGATTGATGCATACTATTCACCCGTGAAGGCGGAGCGGATTCATCGTAAGTATGAGCGATTGAAGGCGTATGATCTAGCGGCGGGGAATGATAAAATGGTGACGGCTTGGCGAAAAAAGTATTTGGTTCGAATGGGGAGTTTGTCGCATTTTGCAAAGGATCTGAAGGAGCTTTTTACGAAGTGGTACAACAAAAAAACGGAACAGAGTGGAACGCTTTGGGCTGAACGGTTTAGAAGTATTTTGGTGGAGGATTCGGAGTCGGCATTGTTGACAATGGCGGCGTATATTGATCTAAATCCTGTTCGGGCGAAGATGGTGAAGGATCCAAAGGATTATCGGTTTTGTGGATATGGCGAGGCAATGAGTGGCGGAAGTAGTTCAAGAAACGGGATTTGTGCGTTGGCTCAGATTATTCGACGGGATGACAAGTTTGTAGAATGGGAGAAGGCGCAGTCCATTTATCGGGTACATTTGTTTGCGCAGGGCGATGGAAGAGGAATTGATTCGGAGCGGGTTAAAGAGGTGTTGGCTGCGAAGGGAAAGCTGTCGAAAGCAGAGTTGCTGAGTTGTCGAGTTCGTTATTTCAGGGATGGTTTAGCGGTTGGAAGCAAGACGTTTATAGAAAATGTGTTTGAGACACATCGGGCGTGGTTTGGTGAAAAACGAAAAGATGGCGCTCGAAAAATAAAGTGTTCGGACGAGCCTTTTTATTGTTTGAGAGATTTGCAGAAGGAATCGATTCGAGCATCTATTTAATCAAGAGACTTTGATTTCTCTAAAATTTAAGAGGATTATTTTTAGAAGAGGATTCTTAAGTAGAATAAACATTACCGCTAAAAAAATGCTGTTTTATTATTCACGCTCTATATACTTCTTCATCCTTTCTTTTCTGGTTATTTGTTCAGAGAAAAATCTACGTTACCCGACAGCAATTTCAGACAAAAAATCCCATGAGAATCAAAAAAAAGAGAGCCCCCTTTTTTGGTGGATGGCAAGAATTAATGACACTCGCATGGCCGCTCATCATTAGTTCGAGCTCCTTTGCAGTACTCAACTTTTGCGATCGTCTCTTTTTATCGTGGTACAACGAAGATGCCTTCCGAGCCTCCCTTCCCGCCGGCGTTCTCTTTTTCACTTTGGTGTGCGGTTTTATGGCCGTTGCAGGTTTTGCCAACACCTTTGTTGCGCAAATGTGGGGAGCCAACGATCGCGAAGGCTGTGCAAAAGCAACCGCTCAAAGCATTCTATTTTCAGGGCTCTCCTTCTTTCTTCTTCTCCTTCTTGTACCCGTTGGCCTTCAATTACTTCGGCTAAGTGGTCACGCCCCAAATGTGCTGCTCATGGAAGAGCGTTATTTTCGTATTTTAATGTGGAGCGGCAGTGGAATGGTTCTCAGCTCCGCAATCGGCAGTTTTTTTTCGGGTCGCGGAAAAACCTTCATTATCATGGGCTGTAACATTGCAGCCAATGCCGTAAATATTCTGCTTAACTATCTTCTCGTGTTTGGAAAAGGGGGCTTTCCCGAAATGGGAATCGATGGAGCTGGCTGGGCCAGCGTAATTGGAGCGTGGATTTCCCCCCTCATCTTAGTTGCCTTCTATTTTTCCAAGCACAATCGCCGCGAATTTAATACTCTGAAAATGTTACGATACAATTCCGTCCTTTTCCGTCGTCTCATTCGCTTTGGAGTTCCCGCAGGGGTTGAATGGTTTTTAGATGTTGCGGCCTTCACCATCTTTGTTCTCGTGCTTGGCCGAATCGGAGAAATTGCACATATTGCCAGCAATATTGCACTCAGCATCAACCTCATTGCCTTCATGCCCATGATTGGCCTTGGCATGGCCGCCTCCATTCTTGTTGGGCAATATTTAGGTCGCGACGACTCGAAAAATGCACAACGCATTGGCTGGCTCGCCTTTCGGATTGGGCTAAGTTACGTCGCCCTCATTGGAATCACTTTTTTACTCTTCCCTATCTTCTACGCAAAAGCCTTCACCGGACATTTAAGTAGCAGTGTTTCCCTAAACGAACTTATGCACACCGTTCGCATTCTTCTTGCAATCTTAGCTTTTTGGGGATTTGCCGACGCCACCGCCCTCACTTTATCTGGTGCTTTAAAAGGAGCAGGCGACACTCATTTTGTCATGCGATTCCGCCTCATCGTCTCTTGGGGCATTTTAGTTCCCGCCCAATTTTTAATCGTTGTTGTTTTAAAAAAAGGAGTTTTCGCCAGTTGGGCCTGCACCCTCTTTTACATCACCATTTTAGCCATCGGATTTATCCTCCGCTTTCGATCCAACCGATGGAAACAGATCGACTTACTCGACCGAAAAAACAGACAAAAAACCATCATCCCCTACGAAGTCTAACCACCCTTTGGTTGTAAAATCAACGAACAAAGATATCGTTCTCGCTTAGCGGTTTTTATTTGGTATTCGAGAGTTCCTTTTCGTGTTGAATCACTTCATACACAGCACGCGGAGCAGAAACCGATGTTCCCTCATAATGAACCCCATTAAGGTTGGCAAAGGCCGGTGCGTACTCTTCCACGAAGTCTCCAAAATTCGATTTTTCCCAACGCGCGCCCGACGGATCTAACCCGCCAATCGCCCGTACATTTGAATAACCCGCTGGATAAATTGGCACACCCGTCGGTTTATTTCCAGCCGATGCGTACAAGATCAATCCACGCTTTACGGCGTAATTCATAGCCGCTTGAATGAATGCGCTACTGGTTTCTGCGCCCCAGCTCATGCTCACATATTTCACGTTCGACTTTGCCGCAAAATCCATTGCCCGAAAAAGAATATCACTGCTTGTCATTCCATTTTTATCAAACGTTCGAACCGCCAAGACCGGTACGCCTGTTTCTGCTGGAGAGGCTCCTTCTGGAGTAATCACGCCCGAAGCCACCAATGCGGTTAAAGTTCCATGCCCCAAAGGATCTGACATAGGGCTTTCGGGATCTACTGCGTTGTACGAACCGCGAATCACCGAAAGCTGTGCATATTTTGGGTCTAGCCCCGAATCAAAAACCGCCACCGCCGTTTCGCCCGGGCGCAGATGCAAATTCATGCCGGTCACCGGTTTTTCATACGGAGTATGAAAAACGTCCATACGCTTAAAAGCCAGATTTGGCTCCGCCCCTTTCACATGATCCATCTTTTTAATCAAAGCCAGCGCCGCCTCCACCGAAAGACCCTCTGGTAATTTAATCCGATAAATTCCCATCGGATTTATCACCTCAATCACCGTCCCCGACACCTTTTTCAAAAGGGCATTTAGATCCTTCACCGATGCATCTCCCGAAAAGCCAACCAACACTTCACCACGCAGATACTGCACGCCGTTGGTTCCTGTCATCACATCCAGCACCCGCTCCTTTTTAGAGAGCGGCTTGGCTCCCTCTGGATTTTTTGGAGAATAGATTTTTATCGATGCCAACTGATATAACGCCCCAAGAGGCCCCTTCAGTTTTCGCCATTTTAGCAAATAGCTATATTTCCCAGAAATCTGTTCAACAAACCGGTCCGTTTTCGTGTTTTCCCACGAGCCAGAAATTTTTGTCATTGATAACGAAGGATCGACCAGCACCTCTACATTGCAACCCCGAAACGCCTCTAACACATCCACAACCGATGCATTTTTCGCCTTCATCCAAACCCGATCACCCTGCATCCGAAACTCCAGCGCAACACTTGATTGGCAAAAAGCCAACATCATCATCACAAAAATAATACTAAACCGTCTCATCTTTCTACTATACGCAGATTTATCATCCAAACTGAAGAAAAACAAAGTAGTATTTTTTTAGCTATTCAGAAAGATGGATTTTAGTTCAACAAATTACGATTAAGGGATCGAGCAGGATTTTAAAACAAAATTACGGGAATAAAAAAAAGAGTCCGAAAACGGACTCTTTATCAATTAATCTATAAGAAGGATTAAAGATCACTAGCTTTACGAAGCATGCGACGACGTGCCACAATCATGCCTATTCCGACCAATCCAATTAGACTGAACGTTGCTGGCTC
>Ga0256845_1003540_pt1 | contig 10528 bp, 12 predicted proteins | sample RiftiametaG_FD_189101 | JGI IMG/M metagenome (GOLD analysis project Ga0256845, IMG submission 189101) | Tube worm associated microbial communities from hydrothermal vent at the East Pacific Rise, Pacific Ocean - Riftia | ecosystem: Host-associated > Annelida > Integument > Unclassified ... | reverse complement strand
CTTCATTTTTCCCAAGAGGTCAAAACTTGCACAAGCTTTTATTTTGTTCCCCATCCAACACTTCTGTAACTTTTTAGGTCACACTTTTTGTAGGCTAAAATAAGCAACACATTTACCTACGCATTTTCATTAAAAATGTAAAATCGCTTCGGCAATAAGTTGTCCAGCACACAAAACAAAAAGATGATGCCATAAAAAGATTACCCAAAGCTAAGTAACATAATACGAGTTATAAGAGCAGCCACACAAAGTTTGAACACTTCCAAAGCTGTACTTATAACTAGTATTATGTGTAAATAGCCGCTAGGCTGACCCAAACCAAAGGGCAAAGAATTTACCCTTTCAAACCCTTTTCGGGTAGTTTTTTCTCCCTTTGCTCACGCAAAAAACTACAAGGTATCTTTAATTATTAAGGGTCTTCCACCCTTAAACCCGGAACATCAATTTTAGTAAACGATTTAGGTTTGATTTAAGACTAAACCGTTTACTAAAATGTGATGCAACAACCAAAGGGCGTTAGTTGTGTAAGCCAATTAAAATAGCTTTGTTTGACAGGCTTGATTGAGAATTAATTGAGTAAATTTGGAAGAATGGAAACAGAGCAGGACAGATACAATAAATTACGAAAATCATCTTGGGATAATGCAGTTCATACTTTTGGATTGTCATATGTCTTTGACAAGAAAGCTCAAAGGCATAGTCTTTTCACGAACCTACTTAAAATCTTTGGTATTGTTGTTCCAGTTACTATTGGTGCAACAGCTTCAGGTTATGGATTACAATCAGAAATATTAAAAAGTGTAATTGCTTTAGCAATTCCTTTAACAATTATGCAACTTATTTTTTCAGTTCTTGCAGTTGTTAAAAAATGGGATGATGAATTAGCATACTCTTATGAAGCTTCGCAAGACCTAACTTTACTCTCAGATGAGTTTAAGAAGTTGGGAAATCTTCCGCCAGTAGAGTTTTTAGAGTTAAATCAAAAATATGATTTACTAAATACAAGATTTAAAGCAAGGTCTCAACAGAATTCAAAACATAATATTAAAGAATGGGAGTTGCGATTAGGAATGCGTTACGCTTTAAGAGAGTTTCAAAGAAAATGTGTTGGGTGTCAAACAGTCCCATTGTCAATGGATTCAACAGACTGTGAAGTCTGTGGTAAATTTGACAAATCAATTTATTACAAATTATTTAAACCATAAAAGATGAGTAAAAAAACATACAAAGTAGTTAAAGGCTATTATGAATTAACTTCATCAGAAAAAAGAGAAGTTAGAGATGCAATCAAAAAAATTGATGATAAGGAATACGATTTTCAAAAGCAAGATATTGTAAAAGCAATGTCTGAAAGTGTTGGTCCTTTGGATTCAAATAATTGTCCTTGCTGTGGGAAATAGGTAAGCGGCTATTTTACATAATGTACATTATAACTGACTGTTTTTTACTTGTAAAATAAGGTTTAAAAACTGTATGTAATGAACTTATAATGCACATTATGTAAAGATAGCTTAGGGTTTTTAGTGTACTTATTTTTGAGAGAAAGCAATCAGCTGATTGTTTGAAATAATTGTTCATTTTTTCAATGAAAATATGCAAAACAATGTGCTGATATTGGGAGGGTTTAGAAAATGGGTGCACTAAAAACAAGTGTGTAGGAGTGGGAAACAAAAAGGAACCAAGAGCGGAAAAAAGGCGTTACTTTTTGTGAGGATAATCTTTAAAAAAATAAAAAAAGATGACTACTTTAGAGGCTTGTAAAAAACGTTCTTTAAAAAAATGAAATTGCAGAAGTGCCTGTAAAAATTGCATCGCTGTTAAAAAAAAGTATGAGTTAGGGAACCATTTAGGCTCGGTTCGGGTGGTCATCTCAGATCGTAAACTTTTAAGCCAAACTGCTGGTGTAGGTGATGCTACTTTGATAGATGCAGGAGATTACTTCTCACCAGAAGTTGTGAGCTTCTCAGATAATTACCCAGGCGGGTCTATTATGCCTGGGCGTAATGCAGGTAGTGAAAGTTATAGATACGGTTACAATAAAGGCTCTGAAAAAGACGATGAAATTACAGGAGTTACAGGTTCTCATATTACAACCCATTTTAGAGAGTACGATACCCGCTTAATGAGAACCTGGAGTATTGACCCTGTTGAACAAGCTTGGCAAAGCCCTTATGCTTCTATGGATAATAACCCTATTTGGTTTAACGACCCACTAGGAAACGTAGCAGGAAAAACAGGTAAAGAAAAGCAAGCAAAGAAAGATGAAAGGGGTTTTAGAAGAGAAAACAACAGTGGAAAAGGGTTACTTAATTTTAGCTTTACGCCAATGAGTTATTCTCAATTATTAGGAAGTGGAAAGTGGAAAGAACAGAATAATACTAATTATGTAAATCCTTATGAAGAAGGGTTTAAATGGTCTGAATTTCAACCTGATGAGCCAAGTGGTATATGGGCTGTTAATTATACCTTTTTCAATTCTCAACATATAAATTTATCTTTTGGAGGAGCATTAAGCAGAATAAAAGGAGGTTTACTTAGTGGGAAAGGTAATCAGGAGCCTCATTTTGCACATGGGTTAGGTAATCTTGGAGGTGATATTAGAGTTGATTATCAGTTTAAAGTAAGAAATGGTATAAATGTAAGTGGTTTTGTAGGGGTAACTGGAGGTGTCGCTGTCGCTGGTTTTACAGATCCTAACAATGAAAATACACAATATTCAAATCCAAGTGTTAGCTTCGCAAAATTGGATCCTAAATTACCTTCATGGGGAACTAGGGGATGGGGGGCAACTGCTTATGCGGGAATTAATGTGTCTGTAGGATCTTCATTTTTTCAAAAAGAATCAGGGAGTGATGTGTTTAGGGTTGTTATAGGGGTTACTTATGCCATACATGCAGTTAGAATTAATTCTTATAAAAACGTTACCACAAAGACGTCTTACCCTTCTTCTTCACTTGTGTTAGATGGAGTAGGTGTAAATGTAGGTGTTTCTATTGATATGAGTTGGGGGCATTAAAATGAAAAGAATTGGATTTATATTTTTTATGACTTTTGTTCTTGTTTGCACTTTGAAAGGGCAGAAAGAAAATTATTTTGGAGCAAGTTTTTCAGTAGGGTATAAATCTATTCATAATTTATCTGGTATAGCAGCACAAGCAAGATTATTGAATCATATTGATTTAGACTTAGGTTGGACATATAGTCATTTTAATGGGCACGGTTATTCTGGAGGTATTAATTATGTACCTTTGAATACAAAAGTTCAACCTTTTATTGGCTTTCAATATGGGAAGAGTTTTGGTAATAATAATTTTGATATTACAGAAGGTGAAAACATTAGCTACTATAATATAAGCCCTATTGAGTTTGTTTATGTAAAATTTGGTGTAATGTATGAACTTGAAGAAGATGAAGATCAAGCAGTAAAAAATATGCCTGCTTTTTTTTCACTTTCTTTATCTTATCGATATGCTGTATCTAATTATCAAGTTGTTCATACTGGGGGAAATCCCTATAAATATGAAGAGAGTTTAAATAAGAGAATGGGAGATGGTTTAGGGTTTTCAGTTTCTTTAATAGTCTTATTTGGAAAGGTTAAAGATTAGTATTATTTTTTTAAAGAATCGTAAATATTTTCTGCTCCTTCAGATAAAATAGCTCCTAGCTCAATAGCTTTTTCAAAACTATTTAATGCCATTGAATTAATTTTCATTTCGTATAATATTAACGCTTTGTTAATGTAGTAATCACTTTTGTTGGGGTCTATAGCAATAGCTTCATTTGTTCTGATTAATGCTTTAGAAAGCATATCATTTTTTAAATAAGCAGTTCCTAGAATATTTAAAAACTCATCATTTCTATATCCCAAAGAGTAACTTTCCTCTAAAATATTTAGAGCCTTTACATTTTCTTTTTTTGATAACAAGTATAATGCCTGATAATACATTATTTCTGTATCCTTAGGGTATTTTTTTTTAGCCCTATCAATATAAGGTTTTGCTTTGTCAAACATTTTCTTGTCAGTATAAGAAGACAAACGAAATATTAAAGCATCTCGATGCCAAGGGTTTAATGATAGACACTTATCTGTATACAATAATGCTTGTACAGTATCTTTTTTATGAAAATAAGAATAACCCAAATAGTAATAAGTATTAGGTATGGTATCTCTTTTTTCTACTGTGATATTAAGTTCAGTAATGGCTTTGTCCCATTTGTTTTGTAGTAAGTAGATTTGTCCCTTTAAATAATATGTATAAGGATTGTCAGGTTTCTTTTTTGTTGCTTTGTCAAAGTTGGCAATAGCATCTTTGTATTGAGCTTTTTCCATAAATTTAACACCTTGTGTCATATAATCTTCAAAAGTTTCCTGAGCAATAGCATTAATATTAAAAGAGATTAAAACAATAGTTAAGATACTTAATTTAAGTAATATTTTTTTAGGCATAATGTATTATTTAAAAGCTTGTTTAGATTTATAATTTTGGATGTAAGTATCAATTAAGTCAAACAGCGTGTGTTGTTTCTTATCATCTAATTGCTGAATATCCTCTAGCCGTTGCAAAGTCTTTTTATCAAGAACCATACCACCAGAGCCACTAATTAAGTAGTCAATAGTAACAGCTAGAGCATCTGCAATGTTTTTAGCTGTATCAATAGAGGGTTTAATCTCGTTACGCTCATACCTACCAATAATAGGAGCCGAAGTGCCTATTTTTTTAGCAAGGTCATCTTGCGACCATTTCAGTTTTTTTCTAAGTGATAAAATTCGTTCTCCAAAAGTCATAAAAAAGTATTGTAAATCCCCTTAAAAGAAAGGAGTTAGTAAAAATACGTTACTTATTTGTTCTAAACAAATGATAAAAGTGTTGTATGATTGAAACCTATTGATTACTTTTGTCACCAATTGGTACTAAAAAATAATTTTTCAATGACAAAAAGAGCCTTAAATACAAGTAATGCAGAATCTTTAGAATATGTAAATGACATACTAAGGCAAACCGTATTAGGAGGAATAAAATTAGAAGGATTAGATAGAATGAGGGTGACATTAAAAGTAGAGTTGAAAGATAGTAGCAGACCACCAATAAGGCATAATTTGGATTTGTACAATGACTCGCAGTGCGAGAAACTGATAAGAAGAATAGCCGAGCGGTTAGAGATAGGCACAAGTGTAATAGCTGCCAGTTTATCAGAATTAACTGAACAACTGGAAAAATACCGCTTAGAAGAAATCAAAGTCCAGCAATCAGTAGAAAGAGAAATGAAAATCCTAACACAAAAAGATATAGCAGAAGCCAAAGAGAATTTATCCTTCGGCAAGTTCAGGACAGGCGACAAAAAAACATTACTAGAGCAAACAACAGCAGATTTACAAAACACAGGAATACAAGGGGAAGAAGAAAACGCCTTGATATTGTTGTTAGCAATGACAAGTCGAAAAATGCCAGACCCATTAAGTGTAATCTGTTTAGCCAAAAGTGGCGTAGGAAAAAGTTATTTAATGGAAAAAGTAGCACAATGTATTCCATCAGAAGAAGCCAAAGAGCATACCCAATTTAGCGGAAACAGCTTTTACTATTTTAAAAGAGAAGAAATAAAAGGAACGGTTTTTTTAATAGAAGATTTAGACGGAGCACAGGCAGTAATGTTTCCAATCAGAGAACTGCAAACAAAAAAGCGAATCAGCAAAACGGTAACCATCAAAGATAAAAACGGACAAATGCGAACCATCACACTAATAGTTGAAGGACCTGTTTCAATAATTGGCTGTACCACCAAAGAGAAAATTTATGAGGACAATTCCAACAGAGCAATACTAATCTATTTAGATGGAAGTCAAGAACAAGACGAAAGGATAATGAATTATCAAAAGAATCTAAGAGCCAACCTAATTGACACGCACACCGAAAAACTACTGCAAAATAAATTACAAAATATGCAACGAGTGTTAGAACCAATCAAAGTAGTAAATCCTTATGCTCCAATTATTGACATTCCAAAAGAAGATTTTAAACCAAGAAGAACCCTACCGCTATTGCTCGGATTTATTGAAACTATTACGTTCTACAACCAATTGCAACGAGAAGAACAAGCAGACAAAGAAACAGGAGAGGTATTTATTGAAGTGCATCCCGAAGATGTTGAAAATGCTTTTAAGCTGATGAAAGATGTATTGTTTAGAAAAGCAGATGAATTAAGCGGAGCAGCTCGGGAGTTCTATCAGTTTGTAAGTGATAAGGAAAGAAAATTTACAGACAAAAATATGAATAACGGAAAAGGCTTTTATGCAAGAAATGTACGAGAAGAAAGCAGAATCCATCCAAGAACACTAAACAGATACTTAAATGAATTAGCAGAATATGGCTTATTGCAAGTAACAGGAGGAAATAAGAACACTACAGGCTACAGCTACAAATTAGTAGAAAATAGAAGCTATGAAGCCTTACAAAAAAGCATTGATACACAAATCGAAAAAGTAGTAAAATCAGTTTGGGAAGCTCATAAACAAAGGAATACAAAAGGAAAGCCAAAAGAATTAGTAGGACAGTAAGACAATGGTAGGACAGTAAAGTAACTGACTGACATAACTAACTGAAAATCAACAAATAAAAGCCAGTCGGACACAAGTATTTAAAAACGCAAGCGGTAAGAAAATTAATGAGATAAGATTTTGTAAAAATCTGTAATCGAATTAATCCAGATTGAAGCGATAGCGGAATATCGGGAACTAAAACAAAAAGAATTATGAAGCATCTACCTATTAAATCAGAGAATTTTCAATATGTAGAAAAGAGCTTTAAAGAGTGGTTGGATATTTTAGGATATGCACCGAGTACCGTTTATGGTTTACCGAATCACATTAGAGAATTATTCCACTGGTTAGAGAATGAAAAAGAGCAAACCCAAATCAATCAAATAGATAAATCATTAATCCAAGAGTACTACGAGCAATTAAAAACAAGAGGAAACCAAAGAAGAGGCGGAGGATTAAGTAACGCATATTTAAACAAGCATTTACAGGCACTTTATAAGTTCTCGGAATACCTAAGACAAAGCGGAAGATTAGTATTGCCATATCTCAATATTGAATGGGAAACAGACGATACAAAGGTTCTCCATTGGCTGACCCAAGAAGAAATAAAAGAGTTGTACAAAGTTACAGAGGGATTTAATGAGAATACACGTTTTGAATCCTTTAACGCAAGAGATAGAGCCATTTTAACCATTTTCTACGGATGCGGATTAAGAAGAAACGAAGGCTACCATTTAGATCTAAGTGATATTAATTTTGACCGCCAGATCTTACACGTAAGAAAAGGAAAAGCGTACAAAGAAAGATTTGTTCCGTTCAACAAAACCAACAGCCAGTATTTACAAGAATACATTTATGATGCTCGTCCGCAGTTGGTAAAAGATGGCAAACAAAGCGCTTTATTTATTAGTCAAAGAGGAGTCAGAATGCAAGCCCAAACAATGGCACTACGCTTGAAAATATTGCAGCAAAGAAGTACAAATATTGAACTACAAGAAAAAGATGTAAGGCTTCACGTATTACGCCACAGCATTGCAACCCATTTACTACAAAACGGAATGCCATTAGAAAAGATAGGCAGATTTTTAGGACACGCAAGTCTTGAGAGTACACAAGTTTACACGCATTTAGTTGAGAGTGATTTAAACGGAGAAGAGATAATAAAACAGCAACCTTACAGAAATATCCCGAAATATGAAATAACACAATTACACGAAGATGAGCGGTAAAATCAGATTAGGAAAAACAAGAGACAGCAGAACAAGAAAGCAAGCAGTAAAAGCGATAAATGTAGAAGAAGCGGAAAATTTACTGGAAGAACTGAAGAACCAAAAAGAGTTTACCCAATATTTATTACTCAAAGGTTACAGCACAAGTACAGCAAGAAGATATGTGAAAGATGCAGTAAAATTTATTGAATGGGCAGAAAAAGAAAATATACCAATCGAACAAGTCAATTACTCAGATGTTTTACACTACATACAAGGTAAAAGAAATCACGTAAAGCAAAGAACCGTAAGCACCAATATTAACAGTATTAAACATTACTTTAACTTTTTGGCCGTTACTGACCAGGGAATCGAAAATCCAACCACACAAATACAAATCAAAGGAGTTAAGCGAAAAATGTTGTACGATATTTTGAGCAAACAAGAGTTGGAAAGTCTGTTTAATAACTTTGAAATCCCCAATGAAGAAACGAGTAAACACAAAAATAAAAACTGGTTTAAAACCTCACAACTGGCAAGTAAACGCAACAAAGTAATTTTAGGATTAATGATTTATCAAGGCTTAGGAACAACAGAGCTTGGGCGATTAACAGAAAAAGACTTGAAGCTAAGAGATGGGAAAATCTTTATTGCAGGAACAAGAAGAAGTAACGAAAGAGAAATGAAATTGGAAGCACACCAGATTCTTGATATTATGGAGTATCAGCTAAAGACCCGGAATGAAATTTTAGCATTAACCGGAAAGCAATCAGAAAGTTTGTTTGTAAGTGCTGGTCAGAGTGGCGAATTTAGAAGTATCATTAACAAGCTAATCAAGAAGCTGAACAAGCAGAGCAGTAAAGTAACATCCGTTTTACAAATCAGAACAAGCGTAATAACTCATTGGCTTAAAATTCATAATCTTAGACAGGCTCAGCATATGGCAGGGCATAGATATGTGAGTAGTACAGAGCAATACTTTGTGAATGATTTAGACGATTTACAAGAAGATATAGGTAAGTTTCATCCAATCGGTTGAGTAATGAAAATAGTTAATAGAATCATACAATTTAACCAACAAGAAAAATTGTTGCTATCAACAGGTAATAGCTTTAGAATAGTGGAGATTGAAAGTATCAGCCATTTACAAAGTTGGGGAAGCTACACGGAAATCTATTTAACCAATAATAAGAAAATTGTTACCACAACAGGGCTAACAATTTATGAAGAATTACTAACAAACAATCACTTTTTTAGAGTTAATAAATCAAGCTTAGTCAATCTAAACCAAGTAGAAAACTACAACCATAAAAAGAGAATCATTCAACTAAAAAGTAAAGCAGAAATAGAAGTAGCAAGAAGAAAACAAAAGGACTTTGTAAATGCTGTTTTTGAAAGGACAACAAGAATAGCAACAACAAAACAGAACAAAAGAGTAGAAAAAGCGTTAAATTTGTAGTAACCCTAAACAAATAATTATGAACATACAAGCAGACATAAGCTGGATACGAGAGGAGCTGATTAATGTGAAAGACCCTAACTTAGTAGAAGCATTTAAAAATATGTTGAAATACAGAAAAACAAAAAGTGCTTCACTTGACACCTTGTTTTCTACAACAGATGAAGATTTAAAGCTAAGAGCAGAAGAATCTTTAAAATCAATAGAGAGAGGTGATACAAGAAATATAAATGAATTTAAAAAAGACGTTCAGAATTGGAAAAACAAGCAAGCTATTTAGTTGAAATTACCCCCGAAGCAGAGCAGTATTATATGGATTTGCTGTCTCATATTTATCAAACTCACAGTGTTGAAAGTGCAGATAGAAAATCAGCAGAAATATTAGATTTAGCTATGTCTCTATCGGGGTTTCCAAATAGAGGAAGACAAGAAGAATGCTTAGAATATTTAGAAAAAGGACATCAATTTTTGATTTATTCTTTAACCAATCGAAAAACAGTTAAAATTATTTACTTTGTTGTAGAATCAGCTAAGACAGTTTATGTTACAGACTTTTTCGCTACAGAAACGAATCCTACGAAAATTAAAAAAGAATAAGACTTACAATAAATCCTCAGCAAATAAAATCCACATTTTTTGAAAATAAAAAATTCTCTGTATTTTATTTGTTTCCCCATCCATCACACAAAAGCTTTTTCACAACACATTTTTTTAGCCAACCCTATAAACAGCATATTAGCGAAAAGCTAAAAAGCTGTTTTTCCATTCCTCAAAAATAAGTTGTTTCAAAAGCACCAAAGCTAAGTAACATAATACGAGTTATAAGAGCTACCGCACAAGGCTAAGACACAAAACCCAAAGTAATCTTATAACTAGTATTATGCAAAATAGCCACAAGGAAAACGCTCTCGGTTTGCTTCGCAATATTTTAACATTAAAGGTCTTCCACCTTTAAAATCTGGAACATCAATTTGAATGAATGATAAGCAAGAAAAATTGTTTTTCATTTAAACTAAAATCTAAAGCTTATCATTCATTCAAATAGATGCAGCAACCAAAGGGCGGTAGTTTGCTTGAAAAAGCAAATGAAAACAAAATACCTAGAGCGAGAGGTATGCGGATATTTTACATAATGTACATTATAACTGACATTTTTTGACATAATCAAGAAAATAACAAACTCAAAAAAAGTGCGAAGCGAACTTATAATGCACATTATGTAAAGATAGCTTAGGGTTTTTAGTGTACTTATTTTTGAGAGAAAGCAATCAGCTGATTGTTTGAAATAATTGTTCATTTTTTCAATGAAAATATGCAAAACAATGT
>Ga0256845_1003539_pt1 | contig 10529 bp, 6 predicted proteins | sample RiftiametaG_FD_189101 | JGI IMG/M metagenome (GOLD analysis project Ga0256845, IMG submission 189101) | Tube worm associated microbial communities from hydrothermal vent at the East Pacific Rise, Pacific Ocean - Riftia | ecosystem: Host-associated > Annelida > Integument > Unclassified ... | reverse complement strand
TTATTCTAAATCCCTAATTTTTTAAGATGCTTTTGCCCTGATCTGTAACCCTACTTGTTGGGTTTTTTCAGTAATTTTAGATAGGGTATTCCCTATTGAGAAACGTCATATATACAAACCGCTTAATTATGGAGCATAACGATATAACAGAAATAGAGCTCTGGGTCTATGTTTTTGAAAATTCGAACGAGAAGACCAACAAAAAGGTCGAATCTTGGATGAACTCTGGAGATTTTGATAATTTTTTTCATTAAAAATAATAGATATATTATGGAAAATCATATAACCGAAACTAAAATCTGGGCCTATGTCTCAGAAAATGCAGATAGTATTACCCATAAAAAAGTCGAAACGTGGATAAAACCGGAGGATTATGATGGGAAGCTATATGCTAAAGTTACAAAAATTTATTCCATGACGGGGGAAAACCCGTACCATGATGTCGCTGATGCTAAAAAAAAGTTTTTTAAATCGGTTGCCCTAAGGGAAAAGAAACCCTATGCATGGAAAAACCTATTAAAATATGCTGCGGTGCTGGTTTTTGTGATAGCTACAGGTACGTATGCCTATAGGCAGTTACCGACCACGAATAGACAAGAGCTTGTGCAGACCACATACGGCGAACATCGAGAAGTACACCTTTCTGATGGATCCACGGTCTGGCTGCGCCCTTCGAGCAAACTTTCCCATGATATAGGATTCCCTAGAACATTGTATTTAAAAGGAGAAGCTTTTTTTGAGGTTGCCAAGGACAAAGACCGTCCGTTTACGGTCACTACCCCAGATTATATAACCGTTACAGCTTTAGGAACGAGTTTTAACGTAAAGTCATATGCTGAAAATACGTTTACCGAGATGGTATTGCTTACTGGTAAAATAGCGGTTACCTCGAACGAGCATTTTAAAGAAAAGATTGTAATGGCTCCCAATGACAAGGTGACATTTCATAGAAACAACAAAAATATAGTTAAGTCCAAAGTTGGCTTGACCAAAGACGGCACCGCTTGGAAAGAAGGAAAAATACAGTTTGCCAACAAAGCCTTTAAAGATATCGCCATAGACCTGTTAATACAGTACAACATAAAAATACGTTTTGAAAATGAACAGATTTCGAATTCAAAATTCACGGGGTCTTTCGATGTTGGCACTCCCGCTATAGAAATATTGGAGACTCTACAATTATCCAAACATTTCACATTTCAACACCTTGGCGATAATGAATGGGTCATAAAATAAAAGCCTACACCCCATAAATCATTGATCTGTCGGTGAATAAGAACGGTATTGTTCTACCTGCTTATTAATAGTTCCATAACATTTTAAAAAACAAACGAAATGAAAAAATATGTGTTGACCTTGATTTTTTGCGGACTGGTATTGTTCGTAAAATCGCAAGATACAAGCGTAGAAAATTCAACATACGGAATACAAACGGGGGTCTTGGGAGTTTGGGCACATCGTGAAATAAGATTGTCGAATGGAATAACATTAAGGGTCGAGGTTGGTATGGATGCCGGTTTTTGGGGTGGTAGTTTTTATCCAAAAAATGGATATTTAATGACACCCGTAATCAGCATTGAACCACGATGGTATTATAATTTGGATAAAAGAAAATCGAAATCAAAGAACATTGAGGGGAATAGCGGAAATTTTTTGACCGTTCAAACAAATTACCATCCCAATTGGTTCGTAATCTCAAACTATGACAATATAGAGGTCGTAAACCAAGTAGCGTTGATCCCTACTTGGGGAATCAAACGGAATATAGGAAGTCATTTTACCTATGAGACAGGAATAGGACTGGGCTATCGATATTATTTTGCAAAAAGTGCAGGATATTCAAAAAATGAAGGAGAGGTGGCCGTAAACCTACATTTACGAATAGGATATAGATTTAAGATCAAATAAAAAAGTGGAGAAACTGCCATTCCTCCACTAGCGTGTCAATAATTTTCCAATTGTGTGAATCAGTATTAATCAACAACATTCAAATTTATGAAACTAAAACAATCTGTAACGCCTTTAGCCAAAAAAAGCGTTCGTAAAAGATATATATTCTTAATGAAATTATCGCTATCACTATACCTGTTGGGCTGTTTGCAGCTTATGGCCACTACCGGTTTTTCACAAGGCAAGGTCTCTTTAAGATATGACAATACCGAGTTAGAGGTCATTCTAGGGCAGATCGAGTCACAAACAGCCTATCGTTTTATTTATAGCAATGACGAAATCGATGAATTTCAGAAGTTGAACATCAACGTTTCCAATCTAGCGATCGGCAAAACCCTTGAGAAGCTATTCAGTACAACTTCGATACAATACACTATTAGGAAAAAACACATTATTTTATCCACGGGCAATGACAATGTCAAAAGCAATCAGGAGAAAAAGAAGTTTACCCTTAGTGGAACAATCAAGGATAGTGCGACCGGCGAGACCCTGCTAGGTACCAATATTATTGTCAAAGGCGAAGCTATAGGTGCCATTTCCAATGAATATGGGTTTTATTCCATAACGCTACCAGAAGGGATTTATGTTTTCCAGGTTTCATATCTAGGGTATGTTTCAAAAGAGATCGAAGTCGATTTAACAGTAAATAAAAAACTTGATATTGAGTTGACCCTCTCCGCAAATCAATTGGACGAGGTTGTCGTGAAATCTGATTTAAGAACAAAAAGTCAAGTAAGAACATTGCTCTCAGGAGTTACTACTTTAAAAAGTTCGGAAATCAAAAAAATTCCAGCATTGCTAGGTGAGCCCGATGTGACCAGGGCATTATTGACACAACCAGGGGTGAACAGTATAGGAGAAGGAGCTACTGGTTTTAATGTTCGTGGCGGCAATATAGACCAAAACCTTATTCTTTTGGACGAGGCACCTATTTACAACTCATCACACGTTTGGGGCTTTTTCTCCATTTTCAATACAGATGCCATTAAAAACCTAAAACTCTATAAAGGTGGCATTCCTGCCCGCTTTGGAGGAAGGGCTTCCTCGGTATTGGATATACGACAACGAGAAGGAAGTACAAAAAAGTTCAAGGGAGAAGGTGGTCTTGGGCTGTTGTTTTCAAGATTGACTCTCGAAGGTCCTATAAAAAAAGAAAAAGTAAGCTATTTGGTTTCTGGGCGTAGATCCTATTTTGACCTGTTCTTTCCATTATTGGGAGAAGAAGTCAAAAAGAACAAAGTCTATTTTTATGACCTCAACACCAAATTAACATGGAACATCAATGAAAACAACAAACTGTTTGCCTCGGGTTATTTTGGAGCCGATGTCATGAAACTTAATTTTGATGGTTACATCCAAGATGATGGCACCAAGACCCCAGATGAGAAAATAAATTTTCAATGGAAAAATACTACGGCCACCCTACGGTGGAACCATCTTTTCTCAGATAAACTGTTTATGAACGTTTCGGGAATTTATAGCCAATATAATTATTCGTTAAACTCAGAAAACGATACGGGCGGTGGGCCTGTAAATACCTCGGGCTCTTTCACGTGGAAATCCGCCATAGAAAATTGGATCTTTAAACCCGATTTCACGTATTACCATAATCCAGAGACAAAATTTAGATTTGGAGTCAACGGTACGCTATACCATTTTACCCCCGCCAAAGTGGTTACCAAAGAGAAAGGGGTAAACAATATAATCTTCGATACGGAAAAAGGCCTAGAAATAGCACCATATTTTGAATATGAAAAGCATTGGGACAAGTTGGCCCTGAACGCAGGACTACGGTATTCATGGTTCGGCAATATAGGGCCTAATAGCACGTCGCTATACGCCTCTGATCTTCCTATAGCAACAAGTACGATAACGGGTGACAAGAAATATAAAAATGGGGAAATCATTAAAAGCTATGGAGGCTTTGAGCCCAGAATATCCTTGAAATATACTATTAATGACCGTAAGGCCCTAAAATTAGGGTATAACAGAATGTTACAATACATACATTTGATATCGAACACATCGGCAGCTTTGCCTTTTGATATTTGGAAACCTTCAGGTACGTACATAAAGCCCTTGGAAGTCGATCAATTTTCCGCAGGTTATGCGTATGATACTCCGGAACGGGACTATAATTTTTCTTTAGAGGGGTATTACAAAATGTTCGATAATATGTTGGAGTATAAAAACGGGGCAGACCTGTTTTTGAACAAAAATCTGGAAACCCAATTATTACCGGCAAAAGGCTATTCGTACGGAGCAGAAATCAGTTTGCACAAAAATACGGGTAAACTTACAGGTAATGTCAACTATACCTATTCTGTAACCAAAAGAAAAACGACCAATAGGTTTTCAAATGAAAATATCAATGGAGGAGCGTATTATCCTTCCAATTATGACAAGCCCCATGTTTTTAATGCAATGGCAAATTATAAATTGGGTGAGAAATGGGAGGTGGGCACTTTTTTCACCTACCAGAGCGGAAGACCATCTACACAACCCACAGGGAAGATTTTGGTGAACGGGACTTGGCATTTGACCTATTCCGACAGAAATGCATATAGGATTCCTGATACACATAGGTTGGATATTTCGTTCAACTATACCCCTACGGGAAACCCCGATACAAAATGGCAAAGTAGCTGGTCCTTTGGTATCTATAATGTGTATGGTAGAAAAAATGCCTTTTCTACCTATTCAACTTTTAATAACCAGCAATTGAAGACATTCCAATTTTCAGTTATCGGCTCTCAAGTGCCGTTCGTTACCTATAATTTTAAATTTTAACAGACATGAAATTACGTTATTTATATATTTTTATACTGGTTGTTTTTATTGGCTGCACAAAAGAAATGACCCTTGATACTGACTTTAAATCGCAGATATTTATTTTTGGTACACTTACCGATGAACCTAAGAATTTAGTAATTACCATTCAAGAATCTGTTCCCGTAAGAAGCGTTTCCACAGAACCAAAACCTGTAAAAAATGCCAAGATTACGTTGTACACTAAAAGCCCTAGTGGTGCTGTTGCTGTGGTGACCGATAATTTTATAGAACAGGAAGAAAATTATATAAGTTCTCAGATAATAGCTCCTCTATTGGGCAATTATTATTGGATCGAAGTGATTCTAGAAGATGGAACCGCGTTTAAATCTATCGAAGAAAAGCTTAAAAACCCGATACCTATTACTAAAATCACTAAAGCCAATGGTTTTACAAGAGCTAGATTTAAAGACCCTGTTAATGAAAAGAATTTTTATAAACTAGAAGTAATATCTGCAGGAAACGAATATAGTTTTTGGCATACCCAGTTGTCCAATGATCTACTTTTTAATGGGAACGATGATGCTTTTATAGAGGTTGAAAGTTTTTCTGGGAATAATATTACCGCTGCTCTCTTAAATTTCAATTATGACACTTATCAATTCTACTTGAACATTGCTGCCCAAGAAGATGTAATTCAAGAGTATGATGAAGAGGAAAATTCGGGAGACCCCAGTCGGTTATTTGCTCCCCCCCCTGTTCATTTGACCGGAAATATTTCAAATACCGTTACGGGCAAAAAGGCATTAGGGAATTTTGGAGTCACAAGTATTAGCCGTAAGGCCATGGAATTCACATCTGTATTTCCTGAAGAAATTAATACGTTAATATATTATACGGGTAATGAACTTTCCAATACGGTCATCATCAACACACAAGGAGGTCCAGAACCTGAGCTTGCTACACAAGAGTTTAACGATATTTTATCAAAAGTCAATACTACGGGCATATTAAAAGTGAACGTACATCAAGCACAGACCATAAATCCACAATTATTCACTAGTTCTGAAATCACCTTTGAGCAAGCAATGACTTACGATTCAGAGAGTATAGAAATACTATATACGGTTATTAAATACTTCAAAGACCAAGGGAGAACGGTTTATGTTATGGGAATTTCTTTCGGCGCTTTTATGGTAGAAGAACTCATTGCCAAGAAAGGAATAAACGTAGCTGATAAATACCTGATTATGGTAGGTAGATTAGATATGAATGATATTTATTGGAAAGGCTTCAGCCAAGGACAAAATGGTCATTATGTAAATGGTGTAACCCCCGTTTTAGAAAACCAGACAGGAGATTCTGAAAAAAATATGAGCAAGTTGGCGGCAGGTCTAGGAAAAAATAGATATACAGAAACATTAGACAAATACCCAGACCTTTCTAAAGTTACCTATGTGTATGGGAAAATAGATGAAGCGGTAGGGAAACTGACTCAATCAGAAATAGATTTTCTAAACGATAAGAACGTCACGATAATAGAAGGAGCGGGAAACCACTCACAGACCATAGATAATTATATCGTGGAAGGGTTTAAAGTGGCATTTGGGGTAGAATAAAACTTCTTCAAAATAACGTTATAGTTCAACGAACTATAACAAATAAAAACATCCATAGCAAAGGCTCTGCCACCCCAAGAGAATAACTTTTGGGCAAACTGAAAAGCACAAAACATAAATTCATAGTCCGATTTTTCCGAAAAAATGGACTTCCCTAAAAAGAAAAATCCAATCTAAAAAAGGTTCTACCCCAGTTTGTGCGGAAGGTCGATCCGGGCATTGTTCTGTAAAAATGTAAACTCCCCCGTTTCGACCTCGATACTTTTTCATCAAGACTACTTGAAAATTGTTGCATCCCCAGTGCTCCCTCGATGATGTCGGCCGGTCTTGTGGAACTACCACGGGTCTTGGAATCCTGCCCGCCAAACGGCCATCCAATATTTTTTAAACTTCTTAAGCAGAACCCTAAAAAATATTAATATAAAGGCCGTAGACTCTTATACTTCAGGGGTCTTGGAGATTTTTAAAACAGGGTTTAAAGGTTGTTTGCAACTATCCTACCGATATTTTTCAAAAAATCGATAGGGTACTTCCCATTGAGAAACGTCATATATACAACAAATCGCTTAACTATGGAGCATAAGGTAATAATTGACCTAGTCGGATAATTAGATTTTTTAATTAGCAAACAACCTCGGAGCAAGCTCAGAGGCATTAATAAGGAACGAACCATTTATATTTCGACGCAAGCATCGAGGTATTAAACCCTCTAGTGGAAATAAAAAAAACCAAGGTGCCCGAAGAGCTTGAAGGTCATTTTTTAAACTATTGATGATTTTATGGTTCAAGAGTATGAAGAAGCATTCCAAATAGAATAAAACCTGTTCTGAAAATGTCATGATAGTTTAACGAAAAAAAAAACGAATGAATGAAGAAAATAAAATTTCAAGTTCTCACAGTACAAAGGAAAACAAGACGTCTTCTGCTAAACACAAATGGTATATCCTGCTTAATGCAACCCTTTTAAAATAGGGTTGTCTATAATAGTGTCAATCAAGAATAGGGTACTAAAAAACCAAAATCGATTTGGCAGTATAAACGTTATCTCCAAGAGGGGCATTACCACAAAAATGGCAATCCGTTCAGTGCTAGGGAACATTATAACATGGAAGGTGCTTTGAACAGAAAAATACAATGTAGAAAAAAGAAAAAGAGTAGTTAGACCAATAGCCCATAACTGTATTATTTTGAATAGCCTAAGGGAATAAGAAAGCTTATAGAACAACTAACACTTATTTGAAGTAACTCATGAATGGATTTATTATAGGAAGAATAAAGAGCTTAAAATATGCCACCAGGGGGTGTTTATTATTAATTAAAACAGAGCATAGTATAATGGCACAGGTCTGTATATGTGCTATTGTAATCGTCCTTGGTTTTTATTTTGATATTTCGGGGCAAGATTGGATCAACCAGTCTATCATAATGGCCCTGGTATTGGGTGTAGAGAGCCTGAATACCGCAGTAGAGAAATTGGCTGATTTTATTCACCCCGATCATCATTCCAAGATTGGGTTTATAAAAGACATTGCCGCAGGTGCGGTTACGTTTACCGCAATCACCGCATTCTTGGTTTTTTCAATTATTTACTCACCCTATTTTTTTTAGTATGAAATTGAACAGGTTTTTTGACGGTAGATTTTCAATATGTTTTTTCTACATAGCCATGTATCTTTTAATTTCTTTTGTTATAAGAATCGCTCTCTACGTACTGTCGACCAGCTCAATAGATTTTTCGGTAGTCACATTATTTAAGATATTCGGGACCGGCCTATTTTTTGATTTGGGGACTGCCGTTTTTTTTATTCTTGTCTATGCGCTTTACCTATTGATTGTGCCCAGATGGGTCATCGGGTCCGTACTGGATAGGATAGCCACCTATTTCATTTTGTTCATAACGCTCTTTGTTACTTTTTTCTCCTTTTTAGGGGAATTTCCTTTTTGGGAAGAATTCAATACCCGTTATAATTTTATTGCCGTTGACTATTTGATTTATACCTACGAGGTAGTGAAGAATATTGACCAATCCTATCCATTACCTTTACTGGTGTCCGTTTTGATACTCCTATGCCTTATAACCTTGTTGGTGTTAAGGAAAACAGGTAGACTATATTTGGCCTTTAAAAGTAGGCCTTCTTTTATACACAGGCTTTTACCCCTAGTGCCGCTTACCGTTATTGCTTTTGTTTACGCCAATTTTGTTACGAACAAGATGGCCGAGTCAAGCGATAACACCTATGTAAACGAGCTTTCCAAAAACGGGGTCTATTCTTTTTTTGCGGCATATCGTTCCAATGAGTTGGATTATGATACTTTTTATTCCGCTATAAAAGAAGAAAAAGCCTTTGAAATCATACGCAACGAGCTAAAACAGGACAATCAGGAATATAGGTCAAAAGACCTCATGGCTATTCTTCGACAAATCAAAAGCGATTCTGTTGAAACACGGCCGAACATTATTCTCATTTGCATTGAAAGTTTCAATGCCGATTTCATGGCCACCTTCAAAAATACCGAAGCGTTGACACCGAACATAGACCAACTGGCTTCTGAAAGTGTTCTCTATACGAATATGTACGCTACGGGAACACGAACGGTCAGGGGCATGGAGGCCATCACCTTGAGTGTCCCACCAACACCGGGGCACAGTATCGTGCGGCGGCCCGACAATGACCATTTGTTCTCTATCGCCTCGATACTGAGACAAAAAGACTATCAACTGAATTTCTTTTATGGCGGCGACGGTTATTTTGACAATATGAACAACTTTTTTGGTGGACAGGGATTCAATATCATTGACAGGAACAGGGGAAACCCATTGTCCGATAATATCCGAACAACAAGGACCAATATCGAAGACGATGAAGTGACCTTTGAAAACGCTTGGGGAATCTGTGACGAGGATATCTATAATAAACTTTTGAAAATTTCAGAAGAGAACTATAAAGCGAATAAACCTTTTTTTAGCTTTGTGATGACCACTTCAAACCATCGCCCCTATACGTTTCCTGACAACAAGATTCATCTGTCGCAAGGATCTAGGAAAGCTGCTGTCAAATACACCGATTATGCCCTAGGTTCATTCTTTGAAACAGCCAGGACCAGACCTTGGTTCAAAAACACCGTGTTCGTCGTAATGGCCGATCATTGCGCCAGTAGTGCGGGCAAATGGGAGATAACTATTGACAAGCACCACATACCCGCCATAATCTACAACTTGCCAAATACAGCCCCGATGAAAGTAGATAAACTAGTCTCACAGATTGATATAATGCCTACTGTTTTTGGCTATTTGAACTGGAATTATACGACAGCACTCTACGGTAAGGATATAAGCCGAATGGCTTCTGATAATGAAAGGGCCTTGATCGGAAATTATAGGACCGTCGGGCTGTTAAAAGATTCGATTTTTACAGAGATCAACGACAGAAAAAAAAGCAATCAATACCTATGGGATTTAACAAATAGACAAATGACCAAATCAGAATTAAAAGATGAAGAATTAAAAGATTTGACCATTTCGTATTATCAAACGGCCAGCCATAGGTTCAAGAACAAATCAATGAAAGAAAAGTAAAATAGAATACATCAACCTTGAATCGAAAATTGTATATCCGTAAATACTAATAATCATTAAATTTCGAGTATTTTTAATGAAAATCCCTGGTATGAATATTTTTAGTTTTACAGCAGAATTTGATAGCGAAGAATCATGTCGTTTACATTTTAAAGAAGAGCGAGACAAACTAGGTGTTATTTGTAAGCGTTGTAAGCATACATTTCATTACTGGATAAAAAGTCAATGGAGTTATGAATGTAAGCAATGTAGAAGTAGAACCTCTTTGCGAAGTGGAACCATTATGCAGAGTTCAAATTTATCCTTTCTGATTTGGTATAAGACTATGTTCTTATTAACAGCGACAAAAAAAGGATTTTCTTCAAAAGAAATACAACGACAATTAGGGTTAAAGCGATATGAGCCCGTTTGGGCAATGGTTCATAAATTGCGAAAAGCAATGGGTAATAGAGACGACCGATACACCTTAGAAGGTATGATAGAAATGGATGAAGGCTATTTTACTATAGAAGCATCAGAACATCAGCATAAAACTCAAAAGGCAGGACGGGGTAGCAAGACAAAGTCTAATGTTATGATTATGGCTGAAAGTACAATTCTTGAAAATATAGAAA
>Ga0256845_1003538_pt1 | contig 10532 bp, 5 predicted proteins | sample RiftiametaG_FD_189101 | JGI IMG/M metagenome (GOLD analysis project Ga0256845, IMG submission 189101) | Tube worm associated microbial communities from hydrothermal vent at the East Pacific Rise, Pacific Ocean - Riftia | ecosystem: Host-associated > Annelida > Integument > Unclassified ... | reverse complement strand
CTACTAACTAACGGCTTGGAGGAAGAGCGGCTGGGACGGACGAGGGGGGGCAGCGCGACCGAGTCTAGGACGTGCATCGGCCCCTTTAGGGGTCGACGCGCGATCCGACCTGTCTGAGGAGTGGTGTCCCCCCTCGTTCGGCCTCCGCGACGGCCTCCGCCTCTCCCCCCTCAGCCTTCTCGATCAGGACCTCGACCGACCCCCAGGATCATGCCGCAGCCCCGACCCCAAAGACAGCGCGCGCGCTACAATCTCGGGCCTGCAACCCGGCCAACGGCCCGCTCTAGCCATTTGAGCGTCGCTGGCACGATTCCACTATCGACAAGGCCGACCAGAGGCTGGTCAAAGCTCGCCTGCAGACTCGCCTGTTTGTAGAGCAGATGACCCGCGCTTGCGAGTTCGACCAGGCGTGCACGCCCGCACCCCCGCTCATTGACCAATTCGACGATCCGCAGAGCCTCTTCGCGACTGCACACATAGTCGTACTCGGCATGAAAAACCGCGACCTCGGCGTTGAGCCGCGTCCACGCGCCCTCGAGATCCGCACAGTCGAGCTCTCGCGAGTAGGCAAACGAGCGCCCGAAGATCCGCCCCCCCTGGGACAAGAGGGGCAGCACATGCACGAGATCCGGGCGTCGATCAAGCGCCTCGCCGGGCCCCAGCCCCTCGCGCAGCAGCAACTCTTGCAACTCACGCATCGCCGGCAGCTGCTCCAACGAATCACCGCCCAGCGCGAGCTGGCGCCGACGCGACGCACACACACAATCGCTGAATCGATCGGCCGAAGTACCGACCGTACCGACCCCCGCGACCGGCGACTCAGCGGCGAGCAAGGGCGCGATCATTCCCCCCACGCAGTGGCCAAAGAGCGCGATCCGTCGGCTGTCGACGAAATCGGCGGAACGCAGCAGATCGAGCCCTGCCCGGGATCCGGCGAGTTCTGAGCTAAAGCTGGTGTCACGGCAGGGCGGCCCCTCGCTGTCGCCGATACCAAGCTTTTCGACCCTTAAGGTACAAAAACCTGCCCGCGACCAGGCGTCGATCAGCAAGCGCAGCGGCTCCTCGGGATGCAGGGGAAACTCGCAGCTTCGACAGCCAACACCGCGAATCATCATCACCGCGGGATGCGGCCCCGCGGTGTTTGGCCGGGTCAAGAAAACCCGCTGGCGCCGACCCGGCGGACCCACGTGATCGAGGATCAGCGTGCTGCCGTCAAAGCGCTCGGTCGGCCACGCGCGGACAAGCCCCGAGAGCCGCTCACGGCCGTCGCGGCGCACAACCTCGACCTCGATCGCCTGCCCCGAGCTCAAGCGATTCACGAGCCCCTGGCAATGCACTCCACCGAGCACCGCTGCGCCCGCGAGCGCGACGATCCGATCACCGACACGCACTCCGATCGACGCTGCGGTCGACTCGGGATGAACCTCTAAAACCTGAGCACCGGGGCCTTCGTCATCAGCGAGACGAACGCCAAAAAAGACCCGCCTAGGCAGCCCTGGACGTATTTTTACATCACTCAATGCACGGACCTCTCGCAGGACGTAGGGTCGCCACAGGGCTCGCGAAGATCAAGTCGACTCCCCATCGTCCGGCCCCGTAGGATATCGAGAAAAGCATCATGTATGGTACCCGCCATGCGCCTCCGCGATGTCCGTCGACGCCTGCCCGTGCTCACCGAAGCCCTGCCAAAGGACAAAACCCGAGTCCTGCCGACGATCGACCAGGGCGAGGTACCGACGCCTCGGCACGCCGTTTGGGAATTCACACTCGCTTGCGATCAACGCTGCCTGTGTTGCGGTCCCCGTGCTGGCATCGCCCGGCCCGACGAGCTGAATACTGAGGAGTGCCTGCGCTTGGTCGATGAGCTCGCCGATCTCGGAGTCGGCGAGATCACGTTGATCGGTGGCGAGGCCTATCTGCGCCCCGACTTTATTCTGATCATCCGCGCGATCCGAGAGCGCGGCATGACCTCGACGCTGACCACCGGCGGCTACGGCATGACGCAGGAGCGCGCCGAGGCGATGGTCGAGGCCGGTGTGCAGAGCGTCTCGGTCTCGATCGATGGTCTGGAGGCCCATCACGATCGCCTGCGAGCCAGGCCGGGCAGCTGGCGGCGCGCCTTTGGGGCGATGCGACTGCTGCGGGCGGCGGGATCTAAAATCTCGGCCAATACGCAGATCAACAGGCTCACCGTCGACGACCTCCCGGGGCTCCTGGAGCTACTGGCGAAGGAGGGCATTCACGCCTGGCAGATCCAGGTAACCGTCGCCCACGGCGGCGCCGCCGATCACCACGAACTGCTGCTCCAGCCGTACATGTACCTCGATCTTTTTGACATGCTGGAGGGCCTCGTCGATCGCTGCCGAGCCCTCGGCATCACCCCGACTCCGGCCAACAGCCTCGGCTACTTCGGCCCCTACGCCCACAAGCTGCGCCGGCAACAGAGCCGCCAGAGCCACTACCTCGGATGCCAAGCGGGCATCGCAGGGATCGCGATCGAGAGCGACGGCAGCATCAAAAATTGCCCGAGCCTGGGGGGCCGCAACAACATCGGCGGCTCATGGCGAGAGCACGGACTGCGGGCGATCTGGGAGCGCGCCCCAGAGCTCAGTTACATGCGAAGGCGCACCGATCGAGAGCTGTGGGGGTACTGCCGCGAATGCTACTACGCGAGCCTCTGCAAGGGCGGCTGTACCTCCGTCAGCGAGCCTCTGCTCGGCCGCCCCGGCAACAATCCGATGTGCCATCACCGGGCGATCGAGATCGATCGCATGGATCTGCGCGAGCGCATCGAGTGGGTGCAATCCTCGACCGGCGAGCCCTTTGACAATGGTCTCTTTCGGGTGATCCGCGAGCACAAAGATCCCGCCCTTCGAGCCCTGCACGGACCCGTGCAGATCGACGAACCGAGGACCGCCCGCGCCGACGACCCCTTTGGCGGCGGCCGGCCGGTCAAGCTCGATCACAGCCCCCGCACAGAGCGCTAACTCGGATTCTCAGGCCCAGAGCGCTTCGGGCATCGGTGCTCCGGGCTGGCCGTAGTCACCGACGGCGAAGGTAGAGGCCTGATCGAAGTAGGACCACTGGAGGCGGCTGCGCCCCGGCTCGTACCCCGGCCTCGCGTAGGATCTGCGGACTCCACGAAAAGGCGACGGAGCACAGCCACAACAACAGACGAGTACGATCGAGATGCTGCAAGCGTGCAATGGGGCCCGTGTCCTCGATGCTGCCCCGGCTCGCAGGCCGTAGAATAAAAATATTCACACTCCATCTCCAACCGCGTCTCGCCATTGTGAAACAGCAAGAGGAACTCACGGGTCGAAAACGCTCTTTCGTTTATGGTTCATTCATCGCGACTCTCGTCAGCACCGGACTCAACTTCGCCTGCTTCACAGGCCAAGGCCTGGTAGGCCAACCCTGTGAGCGCGACGACGACTGCAACCCACAGGTCAACACCGTCGACGAATTGCTCCGCTGTGAGCAAAACATCTGCGGATACTCTCCGAAGTGCGGAGACGGCATTATCGACCCCGATAGCGAGATATGCGATAACGGTGACAACAACGTGGCCCGCGCCTATGGCGAAGGGTCCGGCGAGTGCTCCGCGACCCAATGTCGCCTCCTCCCCTACTGCGGCGACGCTGCCACTGACAGTCCGTGGGAGAGCTGTGATGACGGCAACAACAATGACAACGATGCCTGCCCGGCCACCTGCCAAAAGGCGATTTGCGGCGACGGCTTCGTCGGTCCCGGCGAAGCCTGCGACCCTCTCGGTGACGCCAATTGCAATGACGATTGCGCCCGCCCAAACTGTGGCGATGGCGTGGTCCAAGGGGGCGAAGAGTGCGACGACGGCAACATCTTCAGCACCGATCAATGTACGCATCTCTGCAAAATCGCAATATGCGGCGATGGATTTATCCAGGAAGGCGCCGAAGACTGCGATGATGGCAACAACCTCAACGACGATATTTGTGTCGGAGACTGCACGAATTTCGAGTGTGGCGACGGCTTCGTGGGCCCCGGAGAGGCCTGTGATGACGGTGATATAGATGAGATCAGCTGCACGAACAGTTGTGCACTCCCGAGTTGCGGGGACGCGACCCTCCAGGAGGGCGAGCAGTGCGACGATGGAAACGATGATGACACGGACAAGTGCATCTCGACCTGTCTCAACGCGACATGTGGTGACAGTTTTGTCGGCCCCGGCGAGCAATGTGATGATGCCAACCAAGTCGACAGCGACGCGTGCATCGCCTGCAAGGACGCGACCTGTGGCGATGGGGTCGTCTACGTCGGAGTGGAGATGTGCGACGACGGCAACCTCATCAATACCGATGCTTGCGTTGGCGAGTGCGCGCTAGCCACCTGCGGTGACTGGCTCACTCAGGTCGGCGTGGAGCAGTGCGATGATGGCAACCAAGTCAACGGCGACGGTTGCTCGTCGACCTGCGAACACGAGGAATGTGGCAACGGGATCAAGCAAGAAGGAGAAGCCTGCGACGATGGTAACGTCGAGGACGGCGACGGCTGCTCGGCGGTCTGCGCTTTTGAGACCTGCGGTGATGGGATCAAGCAAGGTGATGAGGACTGCGATGATAAAAATGACATCAATACCGACGCCTGTGTCGGCTGTATCAATGCGACCTGCCACGATGGTGTGACCTGGAACGGTCACGAAGAGTGCGACGATGGCGACTTCGACGATGATGACAGCTGTGTCGACGACTGCAAGGTCGCGAGCTGCGGCGACGGTCACGTATGGGTGGGCGCCGAAGAATGTGACGACGGCGATGGCAACGCCAATACCGAGGCATGCAAAGTCGATTGCACCCACAATATCTGCGGCGACGGATTCCAGGGTCCGGGCGAGGAGTGCGATGACGGTAACGATGTCGACGCCGATCCTTGCAAGAACGACTGCACTGAAAATTTCTGTGGCGACGGGATCGTCGATTCGACGACGGAGGGCTGCGACGACGGCAACTTTGACGACGACGACGGTTGTAGCAACGATTGCTGGCTGGGGCCGACCGCACTCAGCTCCACGAGTGGCGGAAGCCACGTCTGCGCGATTCGCCAGGGCAAGGCTCGCTGCTGGGGTTACAACTCCCGGGGGCAACTCTGGCAGGGCTCAGGCGCCAGTTTGGGGGACGAGACAAACGAGCTCCCCGACCTCATCCCCGACGTGCCCGCGGGTGGAACCGTTGTCCAGATCGTCGGCGGCTGGAATCATACCTGTGCCCTCCTAGACACTGGCAATGTCAGATGCTGGGGAGCAAATGACAGGGGCCAGCTAGGCTTCGGAGAAGCGGGCCCCAACAACTACGGTGATAACCCGGGCGAGGAGCCTCCCCTGGCCAAGATCGGTGGCACCGTGGCAGCCATCAGTGCCGGCGGTTCGCACACCTGCGCGCTGCTGACTACGGGTGCCGTCCGCTGTTGGGGCTCAAACTCTTACGGAGCGCTGGGTCAGCCAGGAACGGTCTCAGGAAAGACACCAGAGGCCATGGGCGATATCGATATCGGGCCGGGGGCAGACGTGATCCAGGTGGCGGCCGGAGGCAGGCACACCTGTGTCGTTCTCGCAGACGGCGCGGTCCGTTGCTGGGGCAGGAACGCCTCGGGACAGCTCGGCCTCAGTCACACAATGTCGATAGGCGATAATGAGACCCCTGGGACCCCGCCACCGGTGAACGTCGGCGGTGAGGTCGCGGAGGTCGCCCTCGGCTTCCTACATACGTGCGCACGGCTCGTTAGCGGCTCGGTCCGGTGCTGGGGGAATAACTTCAGTGCACAGCTCGGGGTCCCCGGCGGGGATGTCGGCGACAACGAACACCCCGCGAGCGTAGGAGATGCCAACATGGTCCTTCCCGGCGAAAAGACCATGAGGATCTTTGCTGGACGTCATCGAACCTGCGCTCTCCTCACCAGCGGAGATCTCCGCTGCTGGGGCAGAGCATTGGAGGGCGGAAACGGCTATGGAAGCACCAAGAGCTACGGAAAAGGTGCGCCCCCAGGATTCATCAACGTCGACAATAATGACCTTACAATCCGTGACGTCACACTGGGCGGTGATTATACATGCGCCCTTCTCTCAGGCGGTCACCTCCGCTGTTGGGGGCTCAACTCGAAGGGCTCTCTCGGCATCAATTCCACCCTTACGATCGGCGACGAACCGGGGGAGATGCCGCCCATGGATTCGCTCATCTATCCCAACCCCTGAAGGACCTATCTCATGCCCCAAAATCTACCCATAAGTCACGCTCGATGGCTCGTCGTGGCGGTAGCCGCGAGTATCACATGCTTCACCGGCGATCCCCTCGTCGATCAACCGTGTCGGACCAATTCCGACTGCAACCCGATCGTCGATGCGGTCGGCCAGCCGCTCCTCTGCGAGCATGGAATCTGTGGCTACACCCCCAGGTGTGGCGATGGTCTCGTCGATACTGAGAGCGAGGAGTGCGACGATGGCACCGCCAATGTCGATGATGATCACGGCAGCGGGCCTCTCCAGTGTTCAGCGATCAGCTGCCTCTATCTTCCATACTGCGGCGATGGCGTGCTCCAGGCGCCGCGCGAGGCCTGCGACGATGGCAATGACGTCGACAAGGATTCCTGTCCGGGCACCTGCCAGCCGGCGACTTGCGGCGACGGCTTTGTCGGCCCTGGCGAGGCCTGCGACCCCAAACTCGACGAGGCCTGCACGCCCGAGTGTAAGCTACCAACCTGCGGTGACGGCCTCGTGGAAGCAACCGAGGAATGCGATGATGGTAACAACGACGACAGCGACTATTGCCTAAACACCTGTCTCATCGCAACCTGCGGTGACGGAATTGTCGGCCCTGGTGAAGAGTGCGATGATGCCAACGACGAGAATCAGGACACCTGCGTCGCCACATGCACACACCAGAAGTGCGGCGACGGTTTTGTCGGCCCCGGCGAGGCCTGCGATGACGGCAACAAGGACAACAGCGACGGTTGCACAGCGAAGTGCGCGGGACCCGACTGTGGTGACGGTACCGTCCAGGCCGAGGAGTCGTGCGATGACGGTAATGATGATGACGGCGACGAGTGCCTTTCCACATGTCTCCAGGCGGTGTGCGGCGACGGCAAAGTGCACCTCGGCATCGAAGAATGCGACGATGGCAACACGAGCGATGCGGATGATTGCCTAAACACCTGCATCGCCGCCAGCTGCGGCGACGGCTTCGTGGGCCCCGACGAGGAGTGCGACGACGCCAACAAGGACTCTCTCGATGGCTGTATCTCCTGTACTCTGGCCATCTGTGGTGATGGCTATGTGAACAATGGAGTCGAGGACTGTGACGACGGCAACAACACGGACGACGACGGCTGCTCGAGTCTGTGCAAGCACGAAAAATGCGGCGATGGAGTGCAAAAAAACGACGAACAATGCGACGACGGAAATAACACCAACGGCGACGGTTGCAGTGACACGTGCTTGTTGGAACACTGTGGCGACGGTATCATTCAGGCGCCGGAGGCCTGCGACGACGCCAACGACATCAACACCGATGCCTGTGTTCAGTGCCAGGACGCGACCTGCAATGATGGTGTGACCTGGGAGGGCCATGAGGCCTGCGACGACGGAAACGCACTCAACACAGATGCATGCATCAACTGTGTCGTCGCCACCTGCGGCGACGGTGCAGTTTGGTTGGACCACGAGGAGTGTGACGATGGCAACCAATCGAACTCCGACGACTGCCTGAACACCTGCACGGCGGCGTACTGCGGCGATGGATTTGTCGGTCCTGGGGAGGCCTGTGACGATGGTAACTTCGACGACCTCGATCCCTGTAAGAACGATTGCACTGAGAACATCTGCGGCGATGGGCTCGTCGACGTAGTCCAGGAGGGCTGTGACGACGGCAACCTCGACAACGACGACGGCTGTAGCAATGACTGTCAGATGAGAGCAGTGGCCCTCGGCTGTGGCGGCGGATCCTCTCAGCACGTCTGCGCGATCCGCAAGGGCACGGTCCGCTGCTGGGGCCATAACTTCTCGGGACAGCTCGGGATTGGTTCGCAGGCCCCCCTCGGCGATCAGCCGGGGGAGCTCCCCGACGCCGCCATCGACGTCCCCGTGAACGATCCAGGCACCAAGGTCGTGAAGGTCGACACCGGATGGAACCACACATGTGTAATCCTGGAATTTGACGACCCGAACACAGACAACGCCGTCCGCTGCTGGGGCGCGGGCATTGGCGACGAGCCGGGGGAGCTGCCGACACCGCTCATCCCGATCGACGCGATCGACATCGCCGTCGGGGCTCGCTTCGCCTGCGCCCTCCTCGACGGAGGCGGCGTCCGCTGCTGGGGCAGTCCGGGGACAGCGCTAGGGCAGCCAGGTGTGGGTGGCAAGACACCCGACAATATGGACGACATCGATCTCGGCCCGGGCGCCAAGGCAGTGCAGGTCACTGCGTCCTACCAGCACGCCTGCGCCCTCCTTGAAGGGGGCGACGTCCGGTGTTGGGGGTGGAATGCATATGGAAGCCTCGGTCTCAAGAAAAGCTATAACCAGCTCAAGGAACTCGGAAAGAATGAGGCGCCATCTAGCATGCCGGCGATAGACCTCGGCATGCCCGCAATTCAGATTTCTGCTGGGGGCTGGCAGACCTGCGCGGTGGTTCAGGGCGGCAGCATTCGTTGTTGGGGGGCGGGAGAATACGGAGTTCTCGGGTATGGCAACGCCCAAAACATCGGCGACAACGAGCACCCCGCCCAGGCCGGGGACGTGAAGATGCTCGCCCCTGGGGACAAGGCCACCAAGGTCGTCGTGGGTGCCGAGCACACCTGTGCCCTCCTCGAGGACGGGGGCGTTCGCTGCTGGGGTCGCGGCGGCTTCCTAGGCTATGACAACAAGCTCAACTACGGCATCATCGACAGCCAGCCGCCGAAGGTAAATCTCGGCGGTCCGGTCATCGACATCGTCGCTGGCGGCCCAAGGCCAAACTTCGACGGCTCCTCGACCTGCGCCCTCCTCCACAACGGGCGAATACGCTGCTGGGGGCTAAATCTCTATGGGCAGCTAGGTGTCGGCCACACCCAGACAATCGGCGACGAGCCGGGCGAGATGCCGCCGGACTTCACAACGATCTACGCAAACCCATGAAATCAGAGCTCGGCTCTGCGACGGGCCCCGCTCCCCGAACAACGCATTCGGCTGCTCGCAGAGTCGTTGGAGGGGCACAGAGCGCTAACTCGGATTCTCAGGCCCAGAGCGCCTCGGGCATCGGTGCTCCGTAGGGGAGGACATTCTGGCACTCGCCATCGACACAGCTGATAAAATCCGCGCAGGCGTTGCCACACTCGCCACAGTGCTTCGAGTCGCTGTTGGTATTGACACAGATCCCTCCGCACAACTCCTCGCCCGGGCCCATGCACTCACCGTCCGTGTCCGTACCGGAACCGCTTGTGCTGCCTGTGCTTGTGCTGCCTGTGCTTGCGCTGCCTGTGCTTGTGCTGCCTGTACTTGTGCTGCCTGTGCTCGTGCTCGTGCTCGTGCTCGTACTTCCGCTGCTTGTTCCGCTCGTGCTGCTCGTGCTCGTTCCGCTCGACTCGGTCCCGGTCCCAGTCCCGGTCGATGTGGTCGCCGTGGTCGCTGTGGTCGCCGTGGTCCCCTTGGTCGATGTGGTCATAGCCACGCTCGTGCTGGACATCGAGCCCGAGCCGGTGCCCGTATCATCGCTGGTGCAGGCGAAGAGCGTCAGTCCAGCCAGGGCCGAGATCAACACCGGAGCGACAAAGGGCACCAGGCGCAGCGGCGTCGCACAAAAGGGACAGCTCCGCTCACTCTCCCAGACATGACGAGAACACTCAGGACAGCGTTGCATGCAGCGACGGTAGCACAATCGTGCAGCTACATGCTCAGAGCGGCGAGCCGACCATCCATTGCAGCTCGCCCTGCGAACCGCGGCTCGGCTCGGGATCCGGCTCTAAGGTATCGATCCGCGAGAGTTCACCGTCACCGCTTAGGACGTAGAGATTGCGCGGCGAGGTCGTCGGCTGAAGAGCTTCGTTGAGCGCCGTATCGGCACGGCTGTAGAGCAACAGCGAACCGCCATCGTCGATCGCGACTGTCCACATCGGCACGCCGTCGTAGCGCTCGAGACCGGCGACCGAAACCCGCATCACCGAGCCCAAAGGCTGTCCCTCCGACTCGCCAACGCCCCCATTCTCGAGCAGATCCTCGGTGACGTAATCGAGGCACGACCAGGCAGCCCACCTGCCGGAGGGGGAGATCACAGGCTCTTGCATGAAGCTGCAAAACGTCTGCACGATATTGATGATCTCGACCTCGGTCTCGGAGATCCGCATCATCGGTCCGCCGGTCGAGATCATGATCACCGCACGGCCCTCGCGATCGAGGCGCCAGGTCCAGCGAGTTCCACCAAAGAGCGGCAGAGCGACCTCTTCGCCGGTGGTCCAATCCACTCGCACCACCTCATCGTCGCGGAGCACGACGTAATGACGCGGCGAGATCGCAGCGACCACCTGGCCCG
>Ga0256845_1003537_pt1 | contig 10532 bp, 3 predicted proteins | sample RiftiametaG_FD_189101 | JGI IMG/M metagenome (GOLD analysis project Ga0256845, IMG submission 189101) | Tube worm associated microbial communities from hydrothermal vent at the East Pacific Rise, Pacific Ocean - Riftia | ecosystem: Host-associated > Annelida > Integument > Unclassified ... | reverse complement strand
CAACAATGCCGGCATATCGTATCACGTTCATGTGCAGTGCTGTTTGCACAATTAAAACCCGTACCGGCAGCCGTAAAAATAATTTCACTGCAAAGATACAGCGCTGATTTCCTTACATTTCAATTACCGGCAATTATCAGCATCATGAATTATTGTTTTTAATAATATATATTGTTTCAGTAGATATGAGACTCTTCATTATAAAATCCTAATAATGATATCTACAATAGTGCATGTCTTGAATAACCCAATGTAATTCATATCACATATGGCGATATATTAATCAGGTATTGATAGGATGATTTTTTTTATTGTATTATTTTTATATGAAGCAAGAAAGAATATATATTATCAATAATGAATACAGTATTACTCATTCATATGTATAGAGCATATAATCGGTTATTTATCGGATTTTCGCAGTAATTTTTTATTCGGTTTAATGACAATTCTATGCTGATCCGAGAGTTCGACATGACCGGTCCACGCCTGATCCAATATTTCTTTCGATAACTGTGATATATCAGTAGTTACATTATTAAGATCACGAATAATAATCGGAAGGACATCATCACTGCTGCCATAAAAATAATTAATAGTATTCATATATCTGAACGTTATATATTTTTCGCCGGGTTCAACGATACTTTGATTGCGCACGAACGCCACATATACATCAGCAAGCGAACCGCCTTTCCTTAAAAAACGCCGAATCGGATAAAACTTTCTGAGTATCTCTGAGGGTTCTCTAAGATTATTGGTATAGGTTAACAGAATAAATGAATAGGTGTATGTATCAGTACTGTTAAGATTTGTCCATGACATACGCAAGGGCATCTGCGATATATCACTTATATGCTGCCCATTTTTATCTAATGAGTAAAAATGTTCGCTGTTGAGAATAATACTATTGCTTGAACCGTCAGCTGTATGAACAATAATCTGACCGCCCGGAAATCCTTTTAATAGGTATACTGATGAAAGCGATTTATTCAAACAGGTAATTGAACAATAGATAATATCCCCCTGTTTGACGACTTTATTTTTAATATTCATCGTTATTGAAATATCCTGCGCGAATACATTTGATACGATGCACAGGACGACAATAATGCACATAGTCATTATTATTAATGCATATTGTTTCTTTTGCATACAAAATATATACTGTATAATTATGTTCCTTACAAGGCATTTTATTACCTTGACACAACGATTCATTTGTTCACAATAACCCTCATGCCGATATTACCAATAGTACAGCAATATCTTGATACACTTATTAATTTTGAACGGATTACCTATACCACCGGATCAGTTGATTTCATCACTCGAAGTATGCAGTACAACGCATATATGAGGCATAGCGCCCTGCATCTTTTACCCAGTCAAACAGTCATTATTGCCGGCACGAATGGTAAAGGGTCAACGGCACATCTACTCTCATCACTGCTGATACAATCAGGGCATTCAGTCGGATTATTTACTTCTCCGCATCTTGTTGATACCGCTGAACGGATTCAATTGAATAACATCCCAATTCAGGAAGATGATCAAGAAAAAATATTCCCTGTTGTAAAACAGTTATTCAATGATTTTGCACGTCATAACGCTTATATTCCGACATATTTTGAATTCATGACAGCATTTGCTGCTGCTTTTTTTAAATCGGCGGAACCTGATGTCATTATATGGGAAGCCGGATTAGGAGGTCGCTGGGATGCGGTGAATGTCTTTACTGCTGATGTATTAATTTTAACACCAATAGATAAAGATCATGAAGCATATCTCGGAAAATTACGAAGAAGCATTGCTCGGGAAAAAGCCGCATTAATACGATCAAGCCGTTGTGTTATCAGCGCCCCGCAACACATTATTCCCCGCCGCATTATAAAAAGAGCTTGTACGAAATATACTATTCCCCTGCATACATATGATAAAACTCTTCTGCATGAACATTTTCAACAAACACATCGAGCGTATCATCTGCATACTGCTCCCGATAAGACGGTGATACTACCTTCAATAAAAAATCACACAATAAATCTTACACTCGCACTTCAAACGCTTAACACCCTTTACCCAAAGAGTATTACACGCTTGCCGGTACAGCTGACTCTTCCGGCTCCACCGGCACGATTACAGATACTCACAACCGCTCCGCTTACCATCGTTGACGGCGGTCATAATCCTCATGCATTTCTTTCAAACAGAACTGATTTAAACGAAATCTTTCCTGATAAAAAAGCAATTGTTATTTTTTCATGTATGCAGGATAAAAAAATGACACGATTGATTCAACTATTAAAACCCATCATGCAAGAGTGTATCATCCCTGATGCTGTTCATCCCCGACAATGCGATGCTCATACAATCATCGATACCGTACAGCGTAACGGCATTCCCGCTTTGCATGTCAATTCCCTTGATGATGCATATACGCATGCCTGTAAAATAGTTACCCCGGATACGTATATCTTAATTACCGGTTCATTTTATACCGCGGGTGCCATGATGATTCATCATTACGGTATAATGTCCCCGAACCGATAAACAGCGGTAATCTGATGCATCAACCCAAGATTATCATTCTCGGCACGGGTTAATGAATTATGCCATACCAATGCATAATCCACCTGAAAATCCTCAATCAGTAATCCCAATCCAAAGGCAAGGTTCTTCTCCTTAATGCCTGCCCTAATCTTTAAGACATCATATACAAAATATTCCACACCAAACCGCGGGTTTGGCAATTCCCTGCGAAACCAATTAATTCCAACATCAGCATTCAATATCAGCGTATCATATAATACCCGATATGAAATACCGAGTTGTGTATTCAACGGATAAAACTCCCGTGTTTCACCATACTTTGCAAACGGCGGGATAATATGTTTTATACGAAGACCAAAAACGAAATCTTTTAAAAATTGAACATTCAGTGAATGCGGTTCCCAACGAATACCCGCATCCATGCCAATTGAGACTGCATCATATTCATAAATATGTCCGTTGATCAGTTTCAATGCCGCACCAATATCAAAATCACGAAGCCATGGTTGTACCTGATACAATGAAAGTGACTGGGCAAACGCAACAGTCCAGACCGCCTGATATGCCGAATAACTTCCCAATGATTCCTGATTTAGTCCGATGCCGATAATATTGCCTGATGTTACATATGAAATACTTGTAGCCGCAACCCCATGCCGATACCACGGATACGCATATCCTGCATGATAAAATGAACTGCCGGCAAAAAGGTTTTGATAAATAGCGCCGATTTCCTGCTGATGAATTTGCATTAACGCTCCCGGATTCCATTGAACACTCATCACATCATCAACCGCAGCAACATAGGCCCCCCCCATTCCAAGCGGTTGTGCGCCGTATTCCATATCCAAAACAGTCAGGGTTGTTCCCCCACGCCCTATACTCTGGGCATACTGTATTGATATAAGTAAGATACAAAGCAAGCTGCTTATCACTATTTTTTTATAAAATTGTTTTTTCATAATTGCTATACTCATATAATCTATAATAAAACCTCGACTTTTATCTATTTTTTTCTATACTTACTTAACGCAAGATGTGTACCTCTTTTAAATAAGTATCGGATGAATTATCCTTGTTTTTGATGAAATGTCTTATCAGCAGGGTTGATATTCGCAGTTAAAGAAAAGATTTAATTAAAAAATTTATATAAGAATATTTATGAGTAATAATGTTACGATTTTTGTATCTTTTTTACCTAATTAATGCGGGTTTTACAACTCCGGAAGTTATATAACACTACCAGTATATCCCTTGTTTAATGTTTTTAATATCAATTTCGCCCGTTTTAATGTATTCAACATACGCTCGAATGATATAAACACCGGATACAACCCGAACTTCCATATCATTATATTTATCCCATCGCGGCGCAAGTTCATAATCATACAAACGTTCGCCCTCAAAAAACTCTTCCGTCGTTATCGTGCGTACTAATTTCCCGTCAAGAGTATATATTTTTAAGGTAATTTTCGCATCTTGTTCAAGATAGAACTTAATCCGAACATAATCTTCATCAGGGCCGGAAGGATTCGGATAGGTTAAAAATGACTCAGTAAAAGTAAAGGGCTGAGTTGATTCCATAATAACAAACGTCCCTAAGTATCGTGTTTCAACTTCAAGATAATTACTTTCGGTATTTACCGTAACGCCTTCAAGTGGTATCCAGCGGCCTGAGGTTTCATCAAGATAAAAGAGGGTTAAGTTATCTTCTTTTGTTCCGACCGGTAATGCTGCCTGATTATAGGCAACCCGTACGGTTACCGGTGCAGCAGCAGTGGTATAACGGTTTGTATACCGATCCTCAGCAGTAATTGAAAATGCTGTTGTGTATCCTTCAAGCGGGGTCATAAATTGATTCGCTGCAGCTGCATCATTTGCTTCTTTCACCGGACCATATGAATTATCAATTTTCTCATTAATCACCATCCATGTCGGTGTCGGCAAATCATCAGGATCAATTATTACTGCGACGCGGGTAGTATTAGTTAATGCTGTTCCGATCGGCGGATTAATAAGCGTCCGATAAGTAGCGTCTACCAATGATCCGAACGGGCTGGTAAAATCTTTATTGCCGATAGCTTTCACGGTATTATTTACATACAATCGGAACTCGTTAAGAATATCATCATTAACATCAAGCATTGTTGTTATCGTAATCTCACTGCCATTAACAGTAATTGATGCTCCCGGTATCGGAGTCCCATCAATATACGTAAACAGCACATTTGTTCCCGGTCGTACGGTCGCAGCATCAATTGCCATATCAAAACTCAGTACTATTGTCTGTAATTCAGCGATAGTATATTGTGCATTGATCGCCGGAGCAATGCTGACCAATGCTCCCTTGGATTTGATAAACCGTATATACTGCGGCTCATATCGAACCCCATTCCATAATCCATCATCATCGGTTATTGTACTTACCATACTATCTATTATTTCAATATCGTTTGAACCAAAATTAGTGCTGCGTATCATAAAGCGAACCTGCCCTAAATCTGCAGCATCAAAATTATACTCCCAGCGATTAAAAGTGGTATTCGTAATTAATGTTCCTGAACCACTTGAAATCTTCAATTCCATATCAGTAACAGCCCATCCGTTCGCACTCGTAATGTATACGGTATTGGTATACAATGTATAAACATTGTTATAATCATCAGCAGCGCTGACTGCAAGTATTGCATTTGAGAAAACCGGAACCAGCGCGGGGATATAATCAATCATAAACCGTGATACCATTCCTGAAACAAATCGTGTATATTGATTGGTATTAGCAATTTCATTATCACGTATACCCGTTCCATCAGCAACAACTTCAAGGTCAACCGTTTCCGAGCGAGTATTCATTATCATCAAATGCGCTGACGAATTTCCGGTAAACCAATATCGCGCATTATTAGTGCCAATACCAAAATTACTGAATACACCAACTAATACCATATTTGTATTTGTTGCCCATTGTAAATTGGTTGCCATTGCAGTTGGTGCATTTGATATACAATTGCTTAAGGTTATTGCACCATAATACTGATGCATTAATACACCGGTTGGACGATAGGCTGATATTCGTACCGGCTGCCACGTATATACTGCCACGCTATTATTCGTTATTGAACCATTTGCAATAACAAAATAATCTGCACGCTCAAAAACTTTATTTGAAGCAATTACGGAGGCAGTATTAATATTATTATTCGTAATCAGACTTAATGACACATGATACCGTATATTACTTGCGAATATTGTCGCCTGAATCGCTTCACTATCACTCATCTCGAAATGTCCGATAGTAATAAGTGCTTGTGTAGCACTTGTTTGCGGTACGGTAAACCCTGTAATATTACTGAATGTCAATCGTGTAGCATCAAACCACGTATCCGCAGTAATAAGGGTATCTCCGGCATCATACGTTCCGGCAATTGTTCCGTTATCATAATACAGCAACGGATTTGAAAAATCGGCAGCAGCGGCGCCGCCGGTCATGGCAATATCAATATCCATCCGATCAATGATAACAGCAGTCGTGGTATCAGCATTCAGTTCAAATGCAGCAAGCTCCATACGCATATTCGTTGTGTAATACTGAATATTGCTATATGCTGCTGCACCGGCTGTAATCGGAACGATATGAATACCACCGCTTGGGTCAATAGTCCGGCACGATGAATACCAGGACTCATTGCAATAGGCATTCGCATACGTATCACGAACGGTTACATAAAAATTATGCTCATCATAACCGACAAACATATTTGTATTTGTTGTCGTACTATTATTAATGACCATGATAATATCATTCGTCGTCAATGTACGATGAGTCATACCTGCAGCATTCGTATAAATAACATATTCAAGAAAATCTGCTGATGTCGCCTGACTCCAATGCAACACAATATCCGTTCCGGATTGATATGCGGTATAAATAGTAATAGTTCTCATTGCAGTTGCATCAGTCCCCGGGCGAATATCAAACGGACGATATAAACGATATCCGGGATCAACAGTAACCGTTAGTGCACTATTGAGTGTATTTTCAATATTTGAAGCAATGGTCGTTCCAAACCAATTACTTGACATATCTACATTAACCCCTGCTCCTGCCTGATTATCAATACTTGTTGTACAACCGACAATATTATTTGTTTTAACCATTGGGAACGCGGCGCCCTTCAGTAGAATACCGGTTGAACTATTGGTAATCGTATTACGATACATTGCAGATGAGATAGTTGCAGCGCTTGTTAAAACACCGATAGTATTCCCGGTCATGTAATTGTAAGCAACCCGACAATACTTATCTGCGGTTATTGCAATACCGATACCATTATTATTCAGTGTTCTATTACGCAGAATAACAACACCGTTGCCGTTTGTTACACAAACCCCGGTACGATAATTATTGGAAATACTGTTTGACATAATTATAATTCTGTTTAATCCGGGAGCAGAGGCAGTTACTGTAACAAATATTCCGTGTGCATTCGCCTGTAGGGTATTTGATGTAATAAGTGCTGTTACCTGTGATGTTCCACTGAGTTGAATAGCATTCGTTGAATTCGTAATAGTATTTTTCCGTACTAAATTACTGATAGCCGCATCCAAATGAATACCGGTCATACAATCAGCAATATGATTTTCATTTACTCTGATTGCGCGTGCTGTCGGGAAATTAAGCACTCCATCATGCATGAAGATGATCGTATTAGACAGCATTGATATATCACGACTTTGAATACGCAGCCCGATTTGACCGCGCACGGTATTATTACTGACCGTATTATGCGTAATGTTTATCTTCGGATTATTTTCACAGATATAAATACCGGCATTCGTTATCGCATATACATTATTCCATATAATAATTGAGTTGCTGCCGCTATTTGTTGCAACAATTCCATTATATGACCGATTGATTGTATTATTTGATATATATATTCCTACACCGCTGAATTGAATCGCAGTATATGCATTAGTAAATATATTATTATTAAGGGCAATACGTCGTGTTGACGTTCCGCGCAATACGATGCCATGCTGTGCAATATTCGTCAGTATATTATTACTGACAGCAATCTTATTACAATTATACGCATCAATTCCTCTTCCCCCGGCACTGATAGTATTACCAACAATGCCAATATTGCTTATTATATTAGTCAGTTTAATAGCAATCGGATTATTGAAGATATCATTATTATTAATTTCGACATTGTTAACTGAATTGTACAAATAGATCGCATTGGTTGCATTATTATGAATTGCATTGTCGCGGATTACAATACGATCGGCAGCATTGATATAAACACCGCTGTTTTGATTTGCTCCTCGGATGTTATTTGAAATAATTGTATTATTATCTGCAGCATCGGAATCAATACGAATACCGTAGACATCATTTGAATAAATCTGATTATTGATCATTCCGCAATTCGTCGCTGCAGCGCTTATCTGAATACCATTCGTTGCATTATAATAAATACTATTATCCCGTATTAATATATAATCAGCATAGCGGATAAAAATACCATAATCCTGATTTGCACCCCAAATATGATTGGATACAATAGAATTATTATCTGCGTTTTCGGAATTAATACGAATACCATACCCATCATTTGAATAAATCTGATTATTGATTATACTGCACTGCGTTGCTGAACCATTAATATGTATACCAAATTGAGAATGAGAATAAATACTATTATCGCGAACTATGGTATTATCCGCAGCACTATTGATATAAAGCCCTCCATCCTGATTCGTTCCCCAAATATGATTGGATACAATAGAATTATTATCTGCAGTATCAGAATGAATTTGAATACCATACATATCATTTGAATAAATCGTATTCCCTAAAATTTTGTTAGCAATCGCCCCCTCCCTAAAATAAACACCTCTATAATAATCCCGTATTGCCAATCCGTGAATTATGACATTCCTTGAATTCGTTATTTTTATCCCAATGCCGGTGCCGGAATTTGCCGGTGCCGGTTCAAGAATTGCCGCATAGGTGCCGGTATTTGTATATGCATCCCCGACAATCGTCAGACCATGAAAATTATTAATAACAACATTTTCATTGAACACCCCGCCGCCATCCGGTCCGGTATACACACGAATATAATCACCATTATTCGCCGCATCAATCGCCGGCTGAATATGATCATACCACGTCCCTTGCGTAACATTATTCACATTCGTTGGAACAACCACTGTAAACGGTGATTCCCACCAGCCGAGATCCGGCCCCAGCCCGTTGAACGGAGTACTGACTGAAGTATTCGTGCCGTGGTCAACGGCTCCGCTTGCAGATGAGTAAAGCGTAAAACTCGTTGTATTCAGCATTGGAGAATCGTTCGTCCAGACATGACTATTGCCGGTTATTGTGCCGTTCCACGCACCGGTAGTATTACTCCAGAAAAGATTATAATCTGCCGTCATAGTACCTGCAAATCGATTCAACCCGTATTGCTGATTATCAGATAAAATATTATTCGTAACAAATGCAGCTGACGTCCCGGCTGTTTGAATACCGTCTTGGCGGTTACTGTATATAGTATTATGCAGAATTACTGTACCGGTGGCTGTTCCTCCGACAAAGACACCCGTATCCGCTAAGCGATGTATTTTATTCCGGGCAATGGAAATAGAATCAGCATTATTAATATAAACCCCGAAATTTTGATTTGTCCCCCATATTGTATTTGAAATGATTGTATTATTATCCGCAGCGTCGGAATTAAAATAAACCCCGCTGCTATCATTTGAATAAATCCGATTATTCGTCATTCCGCAATGTATTGCTGTACCGTCAAAATACAGCCCACGGATTTGATTATTATAAATATCATTATCGCGGATTATCTGATAATCAGCATCTCTAATATAAACCCCGTTATCCTGATTTGCTCCCCAGATATGATTGGATACAATAGTATTATTATCCGCAGCGTCGGAATTAAAATAAACCCCGCAGTTATCATTTGAATAAATCTGATTATTCGTCATTCCGCAACGCATTGCCGAACCGTTAAAAGACAGCCCATATAGCTGATTATTATGAATAACATTGTCGCGGATTATCTGATTATCAGCATTATTGATATAAACACCGCTATTTTGACTGGTCCCCCAGATATTATTAGACACAATAGTATTATCATCCGCAGCGTCGTTAGTGATACAAATACCTGCAGTAGCATTTAAATAAATCTGATTATTCGTCATTCCGCAACGCATTGCTGTACCGTCAAGATAAATACCATTCGTTGCATTATTATGAATGCTGTTATCGCGGATTATTGTATTATCAGCATAGTTGACAAAAACACCATTATTCTGATTTGCGCCCCAGATATGATTGGAGACAATACTATTATAAATCGCCGGCTCGGAATAAATATAAATCCCGATGGTTTCATTTGAATAGATCTGATTATTGGTTATCCCGCAATATGTTGCTGAACCGGAAAGATACAGCCCGTCAAATTTATTATTATGAATAGCATTATCGCGGATTATTATATTATCAGCAATAGCGATATATACCCCGATGTTTTGATTCGTTCCCCAAATATGATTGGAGACAATAGTATTATTATCTGCATCTTCATCAAAAATATAAATACCGGCAGTAACGTTTGAATAAATCTGATTATTCGTCATTCCGCAGTGCGTTGCCGAACCGGAAAGATACAGCCCATAAATCTGATTATTGTAAATAACATTGTCGCGGACTAGTGTATTATCCGCATTAGTGATATACACTCCGCTATTCTGATTGGCACCCCAGATATTATTAGATACAACAGTATTATTATCCGCAGTATCGGAATCAATACTAATCCCGTAATTATCATTTGAATAAATCTGATTATTCGTCATTCCGCAGTGCGTTGCCGAACCGGAAAGATACAGCCCATAAATCTGATTATTGTAAATAACATTGTCGCGGACTAGTGTATTATCCG